>Ga0209585_10000185_pt1 | contig 24457 bp, 24 predicted proteins | sample NGEPerone_FD_185491 | JGI IMG/M metagenome (GOLD analysis project Ga0209585, IMG submission 185491) | Arctic peat soil microbial communities from the Barrow Environmental Observatory site, Barrow, Alaska, USA - NGEE Permafrost154B-one... | ecosystem: Environmental > Terrestrial > Soil >... | reverse complement strand
CTTCGCCGCGCAGTACTTCGCCGGGTGGTTGACCGAGTACAGCCTGAGTGTCGACAACCTGTTCGTCTTCCTGATCATCATGTCCAAGTTCGGTGTGCCCCCCAAGCTGCAGCAGACCGCCCTGATGGTCGGCATCATGATCGCCCTGGTCTTGCGTGGCGTCTTCATCGCCATCGGAGCGGTGGCCATCAACGAGTTCTCCTGGGTCTTCTACGTGTTCGGCGCTTTCCTCATCTACACCGCCGTCAAACTGGCCCGTGAGGGCGAGAGCGAAGACGACGAGTATGAGGAGAACGTGCTCCTGAAGTGGGTCGAGGCGCGCTTCCCGGCAACCAAGAAGTGGCAGGGCACCAAGCTGTTCATCAGGTTGAACGGCAGCCGCATCATCACGCCGATGTTCATCGTCATCCTCGCGCTCGGCACCACCGACCTGCTCTTTGCGCTGGACTCCATTCCCGCGATCTACGGCCTGACCCAGGAACCCTTCCTCGTCCTGACCGCCAACATCTTCGCCCTCATGGGGCTGCGCCAGCTGTACTTCCTCATCGGCGGTCTGCTCAAACGACTGGTCTATCTGGGCATCGGCCTGGCCGTTCTCCTGTCCTTCATCGGCCTCAAGCTGATCCTGCATGCGATGCACGAGAACGAGCTTCCGTTCATCAATGGCGGGCAGCACATCACGAGCGCTCCGGACATCACGATCGGCCAGTCGCTCACCGCCATCCTGACCATCCTGACCGTCACAACGGTCACGAGCTTGCTCAAGAGCCGCAAGGACAACCGGGCCATCCTCGACTGAATGCGCTCAGCCGGTGCGAGCCACCTCGGCGGCGATGACGAGGTCTTCCCAGGACATGCCGGAGCTCTTGAAGACCCGTGGCCGCCCGTGGTCGACGGGGGTGGCATTCATGATGATGTCGCGCATGGGGACTAGCGACCCGGGGTCGATCACACCCTCGCCGAGGGGGATGAGCAGGTCGCCGGCCTCACGCAGGGCGACTGCGGTGTCCTCTACGACCAGTTGCGCCCGCGCGATCAACGCGGAGTCGAGCTCCCGCGCGTCGGGCTCATGTGACCCCACGGCAACCGAGCAGGAGTCATCCGGCACCAGCCTCCCGTCGAACAGCGGGGTCCGCGCGGTCGTGGCGCAGACGATCAGCTGGGCGTCGCGCACATCGTCGGCATTGCCTACCCGTGCGTCCAGCCCTCTCGCCTGCACGCGGGAGGCGAGTGCGGCGGCGCGGCCCTGGTCCCTTGCGACGATCGTGACCCGGCCGACCGTCCGGATGACCCGCATCGCCTCGATGTGCCCCCACGCCTGCGGCCCGGATCCGAACACCACAAGATGATCGACCTGGGCGGGGGCGAGGTGGTCGGCGGCCGCCGCGGAGATCGCGGGGGTGCGCAGCGTCGTGAGCGCGGTGCCGTCGATGAGCGCGATCGGGCTGAGCGTGGCGGCATCCATCAGCAGGTAGACACCCTGGATTCTCTCCTTGCCGAGTGTTGGGTTGCCCGGCGTCACTGACGCGACCTTGACTCCGACGAACTCTGGCGACTGCGTCGGCATGAGCAGCAGCTGCCCGTGGGCCACGTCCAGGATGCTGCGGCTGAAGTCGTGTGCCGGGTCGAGACCAGCTCTCAGGTCGCGTTGCACCGCGCGAACAGCCGCACCGAAGCTGACGCGGGCGAACACCTCCTCGGCCGAGATCCAGGGCAGCGCGGCGTCAGTCATCGCAGCAGGAATCCGGTCTCGACCGGGTCGGTCCCCTCGAGCTCGAAGGTGTGTTCTCCGGTCTTGTCTGCCATGCCCTCTTCGCCGGCCGTGTGATAGTCAATTGTGCGAAAGGGACTCGTAATATGGCACATATCATGATACTAGTGAGCCAAGGTGAATCCCGCGAGAAACGCTGGACCCACCACAGATGTCATCTGTTGTGAGGGTGAGGGGATCATGGCCATCTCATCGATACGGAAGGTAGAGCAGGTCGCGAGCCTGCGGGATCGGATCTCCGAGTCCTTGTCGGCCGCCATCATCTCCGGTGAGCTCGCCCCGGGGACGCTCGTGTCGGTACCCACGCTCGCGAGCCAGTTCGCCGTCTCAGCCACCCCGGTCCGTGAGGCGATGCTCGACCTCGAGCAGCGCGGGTTCGTGGCATCTGTTCGCAACAAGGGATTCCGGGTCACCGAGGTCAGCGAGCAGGATCTTCGGGAGATCGTCGAGCTGCGCCAGCTGATCGAGGCGCCGGCAATGCGCCAGCTCGCCGGGAGCTTCCCGGTGGAGACCCTGCCGCAGTGGCGCGCGCTCGCCGAGCAGATCGCTGTGCACGCCGACAGCGCCAACCTCACCGGCTTCATCGAGTCGGACCGGGGCTTCCATCTGGGGCTGCTCGGTCTCTACGGAAACGTACGGCTGGTCGACATGGTCCATGAGCTCCGCTCGCAGACCCGAATGGTCAACCTGGCCCGGATGACGAAGAGCGACGAGCTCCTCGAATCTGCTCGCGAACACCACCTCATGCTGGATCTGCTCGAGCGCGGGGACGGCCCGGCGCTCGAAGAGCTCACCATCAAGCACCTGGGGCATGTTGTTGATTGGTGGTCAGGCAATTCCGAAGATCGTTGACGCAGGCCTGTGTGACATGTCATATTGCACTGCCGCCTGATTCGGGCCGAAGGGATCTGGCGATCGTGTTGCGCGAAGACACCCGATTGTCACCATCAAATTGCCACCATCAAGGAGAGACAGACGATGAAACTTGGAGCACGGAAAACGATCCTGCTGGGTATCGCCTCGGCGGTGGTCCTCACGACTGCCGGATGCGGTGGCGGGTTGCTCAGCAGTGGGGACAGCGGGAGTACAGCCGCGTCCGGCCCCATCAAGATCGGCATGGTTGTGCCCATCTCGGGGAGCAGCGCCCCCACCGGCGCGTACATGAAGAACGGCGCCCAGCTCGCCGTCGATGAGATCAACAAGGCAGGCGGCGTCCTGAAGGGACGCAAGCTTGAGCTGATGGTCGAGGACGAAGCCTGCGACGCACAGCAGGCGGTCGCGAGCGCCAACAAGGTCGTCTCCGCCGGCGCCGTCGTTTCAGTCGGCGGCTACTGCTCGGGAGCCACGCTGCCCACGCTGCCGATCTTCCAGAAGGCGAACATCCCGATGATCATCCCAGCGGCGAACTCGCAGGATCTGGTCAAGCAGGGGCTCGCCAACGTGTTCATGATCAACGGCACCGGCAAGCAGCAGTCGACGACGGCGCTCGCCTTCATGAAGAAGTCGGGCTTTGCCACGGTCGCGCTGGTCGATGACAACACGAGCTACTCGAAAGACATCACCACCGAGACCCAGGCCCAGATCGACAAGGATGGCTCAGTCAAGGTTCTCCTGAACACCTCGGTGACCGCCGGTGAGAGTGACTACTCGGCGGTGGTGCGCAACATCATGGGCAAGAACCCTGCGCTGGTCTACTGGACCGGGTACTACCAGGAGGGTGGCTTGATCATCAACCAGCTCAAGAAGGCCGGTTTCACGGGCAAGATCATGGTCGCCGACGGCAGTGTCGATCCTTCACTGGCTAAGATCGCCGGGGCTGGTGCAGAAGGCGTGTTCGCGACAATGACGCAAACGCCCGACACCATCAAGGGCGCAGAGAAGTGGATCGCCAACTACAAGGCGAAGTTCAGCTCTGACCCCGGTCCGTACTCGACCCAGTCGTATGACGCGGTCCGCCTTGCGGCCAAGGCAATCGAGGACGCTGGAAGCACCAAGGGCGCTGACATCATCAAGGCGCTGACGGCCATCGACGGTTTCTCCATGTTCTCTGGCCCGCTGAAGTTCACCCCGGAGCACACCCTGTCCAGCGGTGGTTTCGTCATCCTTGTGATCAAGGACGGCAAGTTCGTTCTCAACAGCGTGCAGCCCTGATCCACGATGACGGGTGCCGCGGGAGATCCCCGCGGCACCCGCCACCCCGCTGAACGGAGCAGGTTTCGATGACTCAACTCATCTGGGACGGGCTGTTCGTCGGCTCGTTCTATGCCCTGATCGCCCTGGGCTACAGCATGGTCTACGGCATCATCAAGCTCTTGAACTTCGCCCATGGCGACATCTACATGCTCGGTGCCTTCATCGGCTTCGCGTTGCTGACCTCCATGGGAGGGATCCCGGCTTCGCTCTCGCTCGGCGCGCTCCTCCTTGTGCTGCTGGCGAGCATGCTGCTCACTGGCACGGCGGGCGTCATCATCGAACGACTCGCCTACCGACCGTTGCGCGGCGCACCTCGACTGGCCGTGCTGATTACTGCCGTCGGCGTCTCATTCTCGCTCGAGTACGGCGTCAGCGCCGTGGCCGGCCCGAACCCGCGCGCGTTCCCGGTTCGTTTGGAAGGCGGGGTGTTCGACGTTCTCGGGGCACGGGTATCGCTGCCGCAGATCGTCCTCATGCTGATCGCCGCCGGACTCATGATCGCGTTGAACAGCTACATCCAGAAGACGTCCACGGGGCGCGCGATGCGATCGATCGCCCTGGACACGAATGCTTCGCTGCTGATGGGGATCAACGTCAATGCGGTGATCACCCGCACCTTCTTCATCGGCTCGGCGCTGGCCGGCGCCGCCGGCGTGATGGCCGGCGCATATTACGGCAAGATCGACTTCTTGATGGGGTTCATCATTGGCCTCAAAGCCTTCACCGCCGCCGTCATCGGCGGCATTGGCAATATCAAGGGCGCGATGCTGGGTGGTCTCGTGCTGGGGTTTGTCGAGGCGTTCGGCACCGAGTGGTTCGGCGGACAATGGCGTGACGTCTTCGCCTTCGCAGTGCTCATCCTCTTCCTCACCTTGCGGCCGACCGGGATTCTCGGCGAGCGAGTGACAGAGCGTATGTAGCATGAGCGAAAACGTCGACTCAACCCAGGCACCGCGCAAGATCGGTCCGCCCCTATCGCGCATCTCCCGACTCTTTGAGAGCAAGCAGCTCGGCTGGGTCGCACTCGGCGGCGCACTGTTGGCCCCGTTCGTCACCGCGACACCGTACTCACTCAACGTGATGACCACGGCGGCGATCTTTGTGCTGCTCGCGTCCGGGCTCAACATCGTGGTGGGCTACTGCGGCCTGCTTGACCTCGGATACATCGCGTTCATGGCGGTTGGTGCCTACACCGCAGGTATTCTCTCCAAGAGCTTCGACCTGCCGCTGATCTTCACGATTCCCGCGGTGCTGGTCATGACGATCCTGGCTGGGTTGATCATCGGCGCTCCGACGCTGCGGCTGCGCAGTGACTATCTGGCAATCGTCACCCTGGGTTTCGGTGAGATCACGCGCATCACGGCCAACAACCTGACCATTACCGGCGGGCCCTCCGGTATTTTCGGTATCCCGGGGTTGCTGACGATCGGCCGCTTCGACGTGCAACAGCCCGCGGTTCTCTACTACGTCACCGTGTTGGTGGTTGCCCTGTTCGTCCTGGCCTCGGCGCGCCTGGGGAAGTCTCGGCTGGGCCGGGCCTGGCGCTTCGTACGTGAGGATGAGGATGCCGCAGAAGCGATGGGCATCCACACCTACAAGGTGAAGCTGCTCGCCTACATTTTCGGAGCCATCTGGGGAGGGTGCGGCGGGGTGCTCTTTGCCGCGCACCTGTCAGCCGTCTCGCCGCAGAGCTTCATCTTTCTCCAGTCGGCGCTGGTGCTGATGGCGGTCGTGCTCGGCGGAATGGGCAACATGCGTGGTGTGGTGATCGGTGCGCTCGTCATCAGCCTGCTGCCCGAGCTCTTGCGGGACCTGGCCGCACAGCGCTACCTCGCCTTCGGGCTGCTGCTCGTCATCGTCATGGTGTTCCGCCCTCAGGGCTTCTGGCCGGCCCGCGGGTACGAACGGGACCGTGGTAGTGACGGTGCCGATGAGGCAGCAGTCGCGAGGGGGGAGAGTCGATGACCGCGATACTCGAGGTCAAAGACCTTCAGATCGCCTTCGGCGGCGTGAAAGCTGTAGATGGGTTGAGTTTTTCCGCCCATGAGCGGGAGATCATCGCGGTGATCGGCCCGAACGGGGCGGGCAAGACGTCGGCGTTCAACTGCATCACCGGCTTCTACAAGCCGACCTCGGGATCCGTTCTGTTGAACGGGCTCGACACCACCGGCAAACGGCCGGCGGACATTGCCGCAGCCGGGGTGTCGCGCACCTTCCAGAACCTACGGCTGTTCCCCGACCTGACCGTGCTCGACAATGTGCGCGCCGGGATGCACTTGTACGGCGGGCAGAACTGGGCGGACGCGATCCTGCACACTCCCCGGTTCAAACGCAGCGAAGCGATGTACACCGAGGAGGCGCACCACTGGCTCGACTTCGTCAGCTTCGAGGGCGCTCGCGGAGTCCCGGTTCGCAATCTGTCATACGGGCAGCAGAAACGGGTCGAGATTGCCAGGGCTCTCGCGCGCAAGGCGGACCTGCTGCTCCTCGATGAGCCAGCGGCCGGGCTCAACTACTCGGAGAAGCAGCAGCTGCTCGCGCTGTGTCGCCGCATCCGCGACCTGGGCACCGCGATCGTGCTGATCGAACACGACATGGGCCTTGTGATGGAGCTGTCCGAACGAATCATCGTGATGAACTTCGGTCGGGAAATCGCAGTAGGAACGCCGGCCGAGGTCAAGGCGAACCCCGCCGTGATCGAGGCCTACCTCGGCAAGGACGACGAGGGGGTGCAGAGCAATGGCGATGCTTGAGTTCGACAACGTCCAGGTGTTCTACGGCAAGGTCCAGGCGCTCTGCGGCATCAGCCTGACGGTCGCCGAAGGCGAGATCGTCGCACTGCTCGGCAACAACGGCGCGGGCAAGACGACGACGCTGTCCACCGCCTCCGCGCTGGTGAAGTCGCACTCAGGGAAGGTGACGTTCAACGGCGCCGACATCTCCAGGGCGAACCCCTGGGACGTGGTGGGCGCCGGTTTGATCCACGTGCCGGAGGGCCGCCGCATCTTCAGCACACTCACCGTGCAGGAGAACCTTCAGCTGGGCGGCTACCTGACCAAGGACCGTGCCCTGGTGGGCCAAAGAATTGAACGGGTGTATGAGCTGCTTCCGCTTCTGGCGCAGCGCAGAGTGCAGCAGGGAGGAACCCTCTCCGGCGGCGAGCAACAAATGCTGGCCATCGGTCGCGGACTGGTTGCCGGGCCCAAGATGCTGATGCTCGATGAGCCCTCGATGGGGTTGGCGCCGCTGATCGTCGCCCAGGTGATGCAGGTCATCAGTGAGATCAGGGACCAGGGCACGACCGTCCTGCTGGTGGAGCAGAACGCGCGTGCTGCGTTGAAGGTGACCGACCGCGCCTATGTGATCGACGGCGGCGTGACCACCATCGAGGGGCGCGCATCCGACCTCATAGCCGATCCGCGCATCATCGACGCCTATCTGGGCGCCTGATGGCGACGACCCGGTCGGTGGAGCTGTGGTTGACCGCCGAAGACGAGGCGAAGCTTGCCGGTGACCACGGACCGGGGGTCGCCATGGCGATGCGCCTGGTCGTGGCGCTCGCCAGGGTGTCGCAGGCCACGCAGCTGATCGACATCGAGTCAGCGCACATCGACGGCTGCCTCTACCACGGTCAGGCCGGCCTCGACTTCATCGAGAAGCTGGTCAGCCTGGGCGCGAAGGTCACGGTGCCCACCACCCTCAACGTCAGCTCGCTGGACCTGCTGCATCCGGGGCTGGTGCGGTTGGACCCGGCCGAGTCGGCCGCGGCGCGCCGCCTGATGGACGCCTACGTCGCCATCGGCGCGAGGGCGACCTGGACGTGTGCGCCATACCAGCTGGCCGGTCGTCCGGAAGCGGGAACCGACATCGCCTGGGCCGAGTCGAACGCCATCGTGTTCGCCAACTCCGTACTCGGGGCGCGCACAGCACGGTACGGCGACTTCGCGGACGTGTGCGCCGCCGTCACCGGGCGGGTGCCGTTTGCCGGTTTGCACGTGGCGGAGAACAGGATCCCGACGCTCGAGCTGGACTGTTCGACCATCCCCGACCGCGTGCTCGACAGCGACGCGGCGTGGGCCGCACTCGGCTTTGTCGTGGGCCGCGAGGTCGGTGAGCAGGTGGCCATTCTGACCGGTATCACGCCGTCGGTGGTGGACGAGGACCGGATGAAAGCACTAGGCGCGACCGCGGCGTCCAGTGGCGGCGTCGCGCTGGTCCACGTCGCCGGAGTCACTCCGGAGGCAGTCGGGGCCGGCGAAGCCTGGCCCGGAGCCGGCATCCCGCGAATCGAGTTGACTCCCGAGCTGTTGCGGGCGGCACGGGACGAGCTGACCACCGCCACGGTGGGTGACGAGCTGAATGCGGTCGCATTTGGCACGCCGCACTTTTCCCTCGCGGAGTTCGCCAAACTGGCTGAGGTCTTGCAGGACCGCGTGCCGTTCGACCCGTCCTGCACCGTCTGGATCTCCACCTCACGCGAGGTGCTCGCCGAGGCCAGGGAGCAGGGTTACGCGCAGCTGTGCGAGGCGGTCGGAGCAAAACTGGTCGTCGACACGTGCACCTACCTCGTGCCGATACTCGCTGACTCCGTACGCACCGCGATGACGACATCGGGCAAATGGGCCTGGTACGCCCCGGCGAACATGGGCATCAACGTGGTGTTGGGCACGCTGGCCGAGTGCATCGCGTCGGCCCGCGCGGGGCGGGTGATCCGCGATGAGTCAAGCTGGCGGTGAGAGGCACGTCTCCGCGGAGGCGCTGTGTCCGGGCGACGGCTCCGGCGATATTCTCTGGCTGGACGAGCCACTCTCGTTCTGGGGCGGGACGGCGCTGGACACCGGCGTCATCACCGATGTGCATCACCCGCAGCACGGTGTGTCGCTGGTCGGACGCATCCTGGTGATGGGGGCCTCGCGCGGGTCCAGCTCATCGTCGAGCGTGCTCGCCGAACAGATCCGCGCTGCGGTGGCGCCGGCGGCGATCCTGCTCGGTTCGCGCGACGCGATCGTGACGCTCGGCGCGCTGGCCGCGGCGGAGATCTACGGGACCCGGCTGCCGATCCTCCTGCTGGACGAGTCCGGCATGGCGGGTCTGCCGCGTAGTGGACCGGTGACGGTGCATGCCGCGGAGGATGGGGCATCCGTGTGCTGGAACGCATGACCAACGACGTGATCATTGTCGGCGCCGGCATCATCGGTGCCGCCTGCGCCCGCGCGCTGGCTTCGGCCGGCCTCGGCGTTACCGTGATCGATCGGGGCACGACGGCCGGTGGCACCTCCGCCGCTTGTGAGGGGAACCTGCTGGTGTCCGACAAGGCCCCCGGTCATGAGCTGGTGCTCGCCCAATACGCTGCGACGCTGTGGCGGGGGGCCGTCACCGACCTCAGCGAACAGCTCGGCGATGGCTTTCCTTCGGTCGAGTTCGATCGCAAGGGCGGTCTCGTGGTTGCAACGACGACGGCCGGGGCCGGGCCGCTGCTCGACTTCGCGGCCAGACAGCGCGGCGCCGGCGTTGACGCCCGCGTCATCGATGCCGGGGAAGCACGCAGGCTGGAACCCGACCTCACGCCCGGTATCGAAGCGGCGGTGCACTACCCGGAAGACGCGCAGGTGCAACCGACCATCGCGACGGAGGCGCTGATGGCATCGGCACGGCTGCACGGGGCGAGGCTGCTTGAAAACACGCCCGTGCTCGGTCCCCTCCTTGACTCCGCCGGTTCTCTCATCGGCGTCACCACGCCGGCGGGGGAGCTGCGCGGCCGACGGGTGCTCGTCGCGGCGGGTCCCTGGTCCGGGGAGGTAGCCGGGCTTCTCGGGGTGCGCCTTCCTGTGCGCCCGCGGCGCGGTGAGCTGCTCGTCACCACCCGCATGCGGCACCGAATCTTTCACAAGGTCTACGACGCCGACTATGTGGGCGCGGTGGAATCTGACGACGACGCGCTGCAGACCTCCAGCGTGGTGGAGTCAACGGGGTCCGGCACCGTGCTGATCGGCTCGTCCCGCCAGCAGGTCGGCTTCGACGCGCGGCTGCGGGTCGACGTGCTGAGCGAGATAGCAGCCAAGGCGGTTCGCTTGTTTCCCTTTCTCGCCGACGCGGCCGTGATGCGCAGCTACGGTGGGTTCCGGCCATTCATGCCGGACCACCTGCCGGTGATCAGCGAAGACCCGCGGATGCCGGGGCTCTGGCACGCGACCGGGCATGAGGGGGCTGGCATCGGCCTCAGCCTGGCCACCGCCGAGCTCATCCGGGACCTGATGCTGGGCCGTCCCACGCGCATAGACGCCGCACCGTACTCGGCCGCTCGGGCCTCGCTCGCGCCATACCTCGCGGCCGTGGCCTGACCATGACGGCACGACTGCTCCCGTTCGGTGACGATCCGATCAAACCCGCACCACCCACCCCGGTCACCATCACCGTCGACGGCGTACCGGCCAACGGCGTTGCCGGGCAGAGCCTCGCGGGGGTCATTCTCGCCAGCGGCACGCTTGCTCTCCGTCTCACCTCCGCGCAGGGGCGTCCGCGCGGCGTCTTCTGCGGGATCGGCGTCTGTTACGACTGTCTGGTCGAGGTGAACGGCCAGCGCGACGTACGCGCTTGCCAGCGCCGCGCCGCCGACGGCGATGTCGTCACCACCCAGCACGACCGGCGCCCGAGCGGTGATGCCGCATGAGTCGGGTGCTCGTGAACGACGTACTGGTGATCGGAGCCGGACCTGCGGGTCTCGCGGCTGCCCGCGCGGCACGCGAGCGCGGCGCATCCGTCACTCTTCTCGACTCCTCCGACCGGCTCGGCGGCCAGTTCTGGCGGCACCTCCCCGACACGCGCCCATCCGCCGCTGAACGCATCCTGCACCATGGGTGGGACACCTTCCGCGGCCTGAGCGACGCCCTCGAGTCGGACAGCGGATGTCGCATCATCCGCTCCGCCCAGGTCTGGGCCATCGAGACCTCTCCGGGAGGCCCCGGCACCGTGCACGTCGTGGTGGGCGAGCCGGATGGTGTCGGCCGTGAGCGGCTGGCCTTCTCTCCCGACGCCATGATCCTGGCCACCGGCGCCCACGACCGCATCCTGCCCTTCCCCGGCTGGGACCTGCCCGGGGTATTCACCGGCGGTGCAGCGCAGGCGTTCGCCAAGGGGGAACGCCTCGCCGTGGGTCGGCGCGTGATCGTCGCCGGGGCCGGCCCGTTCCTCCTTCCGGTCGCGGCGTCGCTCGCCAGTACCGGGTCGACGGTGCTCGGCGTGTTCGAGGCCAATCGCGCGCCGGCTCTCCTGCGCGGCTGGTTACCCAGGCCGTGGCAGCTCCTTCCCGCGGCAAGCAAGGGCGTCGAGCTGGCCGGATACCTGGCCGGCCACCTCAGACACCGTATTCCGTATCGGCTCGGACGCATGGTCGTCGCCGCCCACGGGACCGACCGGGTCGAAGCGGTCACGGTGGCATCCGTCGCCGCCGACTGGGCTCCGATCAGCGGCACCGGGCGGACGGTCGAGGTCGACGCTGTCTGCGTCAGTCACGGCTTCACCCCGAGGTTGGAGCTCGCCATCGCGGCCGGCTGTGCGCTCACCGCCGATCGATTTGTGGGGGTCGACGAAGGGCAGCAGACCAGCGTGCCTGGCGTGTTCGCGGCCGGCGAGATCACCGGTATCGGCGGGGCTGACCTGGCGATGGCGGAGGGCCTCATCGCCGGCCACGTCGCCGCGGGGGGCGCAGCAGCCGACGACCAGCTGCGCCGCGCCGCGCGACGACGACGCACCTTTCAGGGCTTCGCCAGGCGGATCGAGGTGGCACACGACATCCGACCGGGTTGGCCGCAGGTACTCACCGCCGACACCATTGTCTGCCGCTGCGAGGAAGTCAGCTTCGGAACGCTCTGTGCGACGGCAGAGAGCACCCGGTCGAGGTCGCTGCGCGCGCTCAAGCTGAGCACCCGGGCGGGCCTGGGCATCTGTCAGGGCCGTGTCTGTGGGCGCTCGGTCGAGGAGCTGCTGGCTGCCCGCGTGGGTGACGGCGGCCTCGGCGACGGGGTGACCACCGATCGCAGACCGATAGCGGCGCCCATCCGTCTTGGCGAGCTCGCGGCCGACCACCACGGTCTCGGACTCACTCCAGACCACCACAGTCCCGAACTCCCTCCACACCCCACGAAAGGAACGAAATGACCAAGCAGGAACTCGATCTCGGAGGCGTCATCGTCGCCACCGCTCTCGCGTTCAAGGAGGACTCGTCCGCGCCGGCCGGACTCGCCGTCGACTACGACAAGTTCGCCAAGCACTGCGACTGGCTGATCAGCAACGGCTGCCGCGGCGTCGGCCCCAACGGCTCGCTCGGCGAGTATTCGTCGCTGACGGACGAGGAGCGCCGCACAGTGATCCAGGTCGCGGTCGAGGCGGTAGGCGGGCGCGGGCTGGTGGTCGCGGGCGTGCACGGCGTCGGCTGGCATCAGGCGAAGCAGTGGGCCGAGTACGCGAAGGAGGATGGAGCCGACGCGGTGTTGTTGCTGCCGCCGACGATCTACCGAGCCAACGAGTCGGAGGTCATTGAACACTACAAGCGCGTGGCCGAGGTTGGTCTCCCGATCATGGCGTACAACAACCCCTTCGACACCAAGGTCGACCTGACGCCGCCGATCATCGCAAAACTGGCCGAGATCCCCGAGGTCGTCGCGGTCAAGGAGTTCTCCGGTGACATCCGGCGCGTGCTCGAGATCAAGGAGCTGTGCGACATCGACGTCATTGCCGGCGCAGATGACCTCCTGTTCGAGTCACTGCTCGCGGGGGCGGACGGCTGGTTCGCCGGCTACCCGAATGCGTTCCCGCGCGAAGCCGTCGAGATCTATGACCTAGTGAAGGCAGGCAAGATCCCGCAGGCGCTCGAGCTGTATACGCAGCTCGTCACCGTGTTCCGGTGGGACTCGAAGCCGGAGTTCGTGCAGGCCATCAAGCTCAGCATCGACATCGCCGGCGGCAGCTACGGCGGCCCCACCCGCCCGCCACGCGGACCGCTCAGCGCCGAACAGGAAGCCTCCGTCCGCGCCAGCACCAAGAAGGCACTCGACTACCTTGCTTCCCGGAGCCGCTAGCACGCGCGGCGGACACGTGTGCTTGAGAGGATTGGGTCATGCAATCGAAACTGATGTTCACGGCGGTCGACTCCCATACCGAGGGGATGCCCACGAGGGTCATCACCGGGGGTGTGGGCGTCATCCCCGGCGCGACCATGAACGACAAGCGGCTGTACTTCATGGAGCACCTGGACCACATCCGTTTGTTCCTGATGAACGAACCACGAGGCCACGCCGCCATGAGCGGTGCGATCTTGCAGGCCCCGACCAGGGAGGACGCCGACTGGGGCGTCGTCTACATCGAGGTGTCCGGATGCCTGCCCATGTGCGGCCACGGAACGATCGGAGTCGCGACGGTGCTGGTCGAAACCGGGATGGTGGAGGTCATGGAGCCGGTCACCACCATCCGTCTGGACACTCCGGCCGGACTCGTGATCGCGCGGGTGGCGGTCAGCGACGGCCACGCTGACTCGGTCACCTTCGAGAACGTTCCGTCCTACAGCGTGCGGCTGGATGCCACGGTCGAGGTGCCCGGGTACGGCACGGTGCCCTACAGCCTGGCCTTCGGTGGAAACTTCTATGCGATGGTCGACCTGGACGCGGTCGGGCTCCAGTTCGACCGCGACAACCAGCAGGAGATTCTGGCGGCGGGCCTCGCGATCATGGACGCGATCAACGCGACGGACCCGCCACGGCATCCCGAGATCGATGGCGTCGACCACTGCCACCATGTCGAGTTCATTGCGCCGGGTTCGACCGCGCAGCACTCCCGGCACGCGATGGCGATCTACCCAGGCTGGTTCGACCGCTCGCCCTGCGGCACCGGAACCTCGGCCAGGATGGCGGAGCTGTGGGCACGCGGCAAGCTCGCTCTCGACCAGGACTTCGTCAACGAGTCGTTCATCGGGTCCAGGTTCACCGGTCGTCTGGTCCGGGAGACGACCGTTGCGGGCATCGCCGCGGTCGTGCCGACGATCACCGGTCGAGCCTGGGTGACCGGCATCGGTCAGTACCTGCTGGACCCAGCCGACCCCTTCCCGACCGGATTCCAGTTCTAACGGCCGTTCCGGCAGACCACACTCATCGACCCGTGACAGGAGCACTCAGATGTCCGAAACAACACCCGACCAGCTCGAGCGGATCGCGCAGTATGCCGCCGACGTCGCCCCGGTCTGGGCGGCAACCGCGCCGCGAGAGCGCGCGACTGCGCTGGTTGCCGCGGCCGATGCGCTGATCGACGCCCAGCCCGACCTCGTGGCCACCGCGATGGAGGAGACCGGGCTCACCGAGGCGAGACTGGTCGGCGAGCTCAAGCGGACCGCAGTGCAGCTGCGGCTGTTCGCTGATGTCGTGGTCGAGGGGTCATATCTGGATGTGCGCATCGACGAGGCCGACAGCGAGTTCGCGCTCGGTGTGCGTCCCGATCTGCGCCGCTACCGCATCCCGGTCGGTCCGGTGCTGAACTTCGCCGCGAGCAACTTCCCGTTCGCGTTCTCGGTGGCCGGCGGCGACACGGCCTCCGCGCTCGCGGCGGGCTGCCCGACCATAGTGAAGGCGCACTCCGGGCATCCGCGGCTCTCGACGCAGACCGCGCGCGTCATCACCGGTGCGCTCGAGGCTGCCGGTGCACCCGCAGGAACGCTGCAGCTCATCAGCGGTCGCGCCGCCGGGGTCGAGATGCTGGGGGATCCGCGCATCCGCGCCGGCTGTTTCACCGGCTCGATCAGCGCTGGGCGTCTGCTGGCTGACATCGCCGCCGCACGGCCAGCCCCGATCCCGTTCTACGGGGAGCTCGGCAGCGTGAATCCAGCATTCGTCACCGCCGCCGCCCTCTCCGAGCGTGGCGTGGAGATCGCGGACGGCTTCGCGATGAGCGTCTCTGGTTCTGCCGGACAGCTCTGCACCAAGCCCGGTTTCCTGTTCCTGCCGGCCGGGCACAGTCTGCGCAATGAGCTGGCCGCGCGTACTGCGGCGACGTCCGAGCATCGGCTGCTGTACCCCGGCATCGCCGCTGGGTACCGAGACCGGCGCGACACCATCCTCGCCACCCCTGGAGTCGTCCCCATCGCCTTGGGGTCGCTGCGCTTCGACGAGGAGGGGCAGGGTTGGGCCACGCCGACGCTTGTCAGCGTGTCCGCGGACGACCTGCTCGCCCAGCGCGAGCGACTGCTTGATGAGGCCTTCGGCCCGCTGTCGATCGTGGTCGAGTACGAGAGCGAAGATGATCTGGTATCGCGCGCCGCCCAGCTCTTCCAGGGCAACCTCACCGGGACTGTGCACGCCGCCGCCGGCGAGGACACCGCCGCCATGCGTGCGCTCGTGGAGTGGATCACCCAGCACGCCGGGCGCGTGCTGTTCGGCGGATGGCCCACCGGCGTGGCCGTCACACCCGCGATGCAGCACGGCGGGCCATGGCCGGCTACCACCAACGACACCAGCACCTCGGTGGGCACCGCCGCCATCAACAGGTTCCTGCGCCCGGTGAGCTATCAGAACGCGCCGCAGGGTCTGCTTCCGCTGCCTCTGCGTGACGACAACCCGTGGCGTGTTCCACAACACCGCAGCCCAGCCGGCGAGTCCCACTCATGGGGAACTCCCTCCGGATAAGGCACCCGCCGAGTCACCCCGTGAGTCCGGTGCGGGCCTCGAGCGCTGGCACCCGTCCGGCGCCGACGAGGCTGTTCCGGCGTGCTGGGGTCAGGGCTTCCTCGACAATCACCGAGCCGGTCTCGGGAGCGTGCAGCATGCGGCCGGGGCCGGTCACGATGCCGACGTGATGGGGCCGCTTGCCCTCGTGAGCGAAGAAGTAGAGGTCGCCGGGACGGGCGTCGGTTGCCGAAATGTGCTCGCACGCGTCGTACTGGTCATCGGCGTCCCGCGGGAAGACCACGCCGAGCCGGCGCAGGCAGAGGTGCACCAGCCCGGAGCAGTCCAGCGCCCAGTCGCACATCCCGCCCCAAAGATAGGCAAGGCCGAGGCGCTTGCGTGCATCCGCGATGAAGGCCCCGGCGCCACGACCACCCTCGAGGGAGCCCGAGGTGGCCGAGATCGGCGCGCGGTCGGGGACCTGCGCGCTGACGTGGGCGGCGGGCAGCCACCCCGGGTACCCTCGCGGATCGAGAGTGCTGGGCTGCATCGGCGCGACCACCTGGAGCCACCCGTTGTCGGGATCGTCGATGATCTCCACCGGCTCGCCCAGCTCGAGCTGGGTGAGCGCTCGGCCATGAAGACCGAGTCGCGCAGCGGCGGCGTCGAGGTCGGCCAACCAAGCGACAACATCGGGATGGGGGGCTACGGCCGCCGCATCCACGTCGCGGGGCGACGTGGGGCTGGACCAGAGTGTGGTGACGGGAACGATGACGTACCTTCGGCTGCTCACGTCCGCCATCGTCACACGTTCGGGCCTCAGTATGCGCGGGATGGCTCAGCCTGCGGGATGGACCAGAGTGCGGGAGGGCCGGGGCGTGGGCGTGCGGCATACTCGCTTGTCATGTCGGACGTGTCGCTTGGACTGTGCAGCGAGATCCGGGCTCTGGTGGCAGCGGCTCCGGGTGAGCTGAGTGTCGTCGTGGTCGGCGCCGATGGCCTGATCGTCGACGTGGACGGAGGTCGGGAGGTGCCAGCGGCGAGCACCATCAAGGTGCCGATCCTGATCACCGCTCTGGAGCAGGTGGCCCTGGGTGACTTGAGGTTGCAGCAGCCCGTCCCCATCGGGCCGGATCGGGTCGGCGGCAGCGGCGCGCTGTCATTGCTGCCGTCGGTAACGGAGCTTTCGTTGGTCGAGACACTGCGGCTGATGATCGCGTTGAGCGACAACGACGCCACCAACGCGGTGATCGCGCTGGTCGGCCTTGAGTCCGTGGGCCAGACCTGTCGTCGGCTTCGGTTGGCCCAGACCCATCTTCGTCGCACGCTGATGGACTTCGCGGCGAGTGATGCCGGTATCGACAACGTCACCTGTGCCCTGGATCTGGCTCAGGTGATGGCCAGACTTCGGGCGCGCGCGGCGCTGCCGGAGGCCGAGACCGCGGTGGCCCTCGACCTCCTGGCAGAGCAGCAGCTCCTTGACGGTCTGCCTGCGCTGCTGCCCGAGGGGGTGAGGCATGCAAACAAGACCGGAGAGCTGTCAGGCGTCCGTCATGACATGGCGTTGGTCGAGCACGAAGGCCGATGGGCAGCGGTTGCCGTGACAGCCACCGGTCTCATGGGGCCCGGCGGAGGGGTTGATCGCGGCTCCACCGTGCTGCCAACCTTCGCGAACATCGGCGCCGCAGTGGGGACCTGGCTCGTCGACATGAGCTAGCGACACAGGCAGAAGGGCTGCTGTGTGTCAGCCGTCGCTATGGTCCTCCACCCAGGACGCGGCCTCGAGGAGCTGCAGGCCGACCTCGCGCGCCCGCTGCGGTGTCAGATTCGGCCCGTAGTCCGCATCGAGCGTCACGACGACGCCATGTGCGCCGTCCGTGCAGATACCGACGGTGGCCCAGCTCTTGCCCGATACGCCTTCGACGGTGGGCCACCTCGGACCGTCGTGTTCGATGGGCTCGTCGTCACCGAGGTGGTTGGTCGTGCACCAGCTCGGACACGTGACGATGACGCTCATGCTGTCGCTGCGTTGGTACGGCGATTCCCGTCGAGGGTGTCTGCGGACTCATCTCCCTGCACGATGCCAATCACGATCGTTTCGCCTTTCATCGAGGTTTGCGGTCCAAGCCTCGGTCGGAGTCTTCACCTCCGACTGGGGCAGCACGTTCACGTTACGACCGGATCCAGGACAAGTGGTGGAGGTTGGATCTGTTTCTTTTCCAGGCACGACAGCCATGCGTGTCGGGGACGAGGACTACCAACCCCGCTCGCGCCACTCCTGCAGGTGAGGGCGTTCGGCGCCGAGGGTGGTGTCTGGGCCGTGGCCCGGGTAGACCCACGTGTCATCGTCATAGACGTCGAAGATCCGGGTCTGGACGTCGCCCAGCAAGGAGGCGAAGCGATCGGGGTCCTTCTGGGTGTTGCCGACGCCACCGGGAAAGAGCGAGTCGCCGGTCCAGATGTGGGCGTGCCCGGTCGGCTCGTTGTAGACCAGCGCCACCGATCCCGGTGTGTGCCCCCGCAGGTGGATGACATTCAGGGTGACCTCACCGAAGGTGAGCGTGTCGCCGTGTCGCAGGCGCCGATCAGGTATGACGGGCAAGGCGTCGGCGTCGGCATCGCCAGCCGCAGTGCTCGCGTTCGTTGCCTCCGCCACCTGCACGAGAGCGCCATGGTGGTCCCAGTGCTGGTGCGTGGTCACGATGGTGTCCAGGCTGCCGCTCCCTTCAGCGACCAGCGACAGAACCCGGGTCGGGTCGTCTGCGGCGTCGATGAGCAGCTGCGCGCCTGTGTGCACGCACGTCAGCAGATAGACGTTGTTCGACATCCCCCCGACGCTGGCCTTGCGGATGGTCAGCAGGGGCAGATCCCGTTGGTCGCTGGCGCCGCCGGCGATCACGTCGCCCGTGTACTGCATGTGGCACCTCCCGTCAATGGGCGCAATAGTCCGAACTGACTATTGTTCGACCTCTTCCGAAGGTTCTACGCTATTCGCAGTACCACATCTGGTATCAGTTGTTTAAAGATTCGGTATTGCCCGCCTCAAGAGCTGGTGACAGTCTCGTCGTCAGGGGAGAGGTACGAACGCTTGGGTCGTGTGTCTCATAGGATGCCGACAGACAGGGACGCAGACACCATGGCATCTGTTCTAGTACATGACGCCGCAACGGCTGTTCAATTGACAAGGCCTCCGAGCATCGACACCGTGCGAGCGCTCTGTCACGACCTGCGCCAGCCCTTGGCGGCCATCTTGTTGCTGGCTGGGTCCCAGAGTGGCGACGTTCGCCACCGTATGGACGGGATCCTCGATCAAGCCCAGTGGTTGTCCGACATGGTCGAGGGTGTCATCGGGGGCGCTGCGGACGACCTGCCGGTCAGTGTGGACGTTGCGGAGCTGTCATATCGCTGTGTACAGCGTGCGCAGCCCACGGCCAGGTGCCGAATCGCCTTCTTCGGTACCGACAACGCGTCGACGACTGCCACACCGGTCGCGCTCGGCCGTGCCATCACGTGTGTGCTGGACAACGCGGTTCGTGCGGCTGGCCCCGGTGGGCAGGTCACCGTTGATGTGACCGGCACAGGCGATGAGATCACCGTCAGGGTCATCGATGACGGCCCCGGGCTGGGCAAGGTGCCCAGCAACAACTCGCTCGGGTTGGCCATCACCCGCGCCCTGGTGTCGGCCTGCGGTGGCGCGTTCGAGCTGAGACCAGGCACCGAGAGCGGGATGGTTGCGCGGATCGTGCTTCCCGCCGTGACATCCAGGGAGATGGCATCATGAGGCTGCTCGTCTGTGACGACCACAGGCTCTTGCTCGACGCGCTGGGCATGGCCCTGACCGACCGGGGACACACGGTCGTAGCGACGGCTCTTGACCCCGACGAAGCGGTGGAGGCTGCCCGCCAGCACAAGCCGGACGCGTGCCTGCTCGACGTGAGCTTCCCCCACGCCAACGGGCTCAACGCCATTGGTCGGATCCATGAGGTCAGTCCTGACACCAAGGTGGTCATGCTGTCAGGCTCGATCAGCAGGAGCTTGGTGGCGGACGCCATCGCCGAGGGAGCCCAAGGTTTTGTCGGCAAGGAGAAGCCGGTCAGCGTCATCATCGAAGCGCTGGAGATGGCATATCAAGGACACCTGGCGGTTGACCTGCTCTTGCTGCAGGAGGTCCTTCGACCTCGCCCCGAGAACGATGACCCGCTGTGGATGCTGAAGTTCCTGACCGAGCGCGAGTGGGAGGTGATGCGCTGCATCATGGACGGGCTGAGCACTGAACAGATGGCCGAGCAGCTCTGTGTACAGCGGAGTACGGCTCGCACCCACGTGCAGAACCTGCTGACCAAGCTTGGCGTGCACTCGCGCCTGCAAGCGGCTGCCCTGATGACTGCCCACGCATCCGCGGAGACCTGGCCCGTTCACATGCGCTGACGCGTGTGACACCCTCATCCATTTGATGTATAAGCGCCTCCGACCTCTGCATGCTCCCTTGAGGGGCCAAAACGATGAGGATTGAGCTATGCAAGAGAAGCGAATTCGCGTGGCGGTGATAGATGACCATCGGGTCTTTGCCGAGGCGATGGCGAGCCGGCTTTCCGATGAGCCTGACCTCGAGGTCGTCGGGACCGCCACTGCGGCCGCGGAGGCCCTGGAATTGTTCTTGCACAACGAGATTGACGTTGTAGCACTCGACCTTGACCTCGCTGGTGAGGACGGGTTGGCAGTCGGGCGTCAGTTGCGCGATCAGTGGCCTGACGTTGGGATCGTCGTTGTCACTGCTGCGGCCGACGACTCGCGGGTTGCCGAGGCGGTACAGATGGGTGTCAGGGGCTGGGTGGCCAAGCAGAGTACCATCGAGTCGCTGCTCGCGGCGCTCCGGGGTGCGGCACGCGGTGAAACACACCTGCCAGCGGCCCTGTTGACCCGCGTGCTGGTCTCCCTCTCCGAGCGAAACAGATCGTCGACACCCGAAGCCGAAGCCATCTCGATCCTCACGGCACGGGAGCTCGACGTGCTGCGTTGCCTGATTGAGGGGCTGTCCCGCAACGAGATCGGCGCGCTTTTGCACGTCTCGCCGAACACGGTCCGTACCCACATTCAAAGCATCCTGCACAAGCTGAATGTCCACTCCGCTCTTACTGCAGTCGCGTTCGCTCGCAGGGCCGGAGTCGTTGGCCTGCGGGAGGACGAAGTGGTTCCCTCGAATGGCGCACGTGGGTCGGTTCGGCAGACGGGTTCGCCGGCTGGCGTCTCTTGCTAGGCGTGGGTGCCTGCCGGACAACCGGCCGGCACCTCAACCCCAGGAGGGCAGTCTGGGCAGGCCGGCGTTGCTGGAGAGCCCAGCGCCATTCCCTCTGGTGAGCCAGAGCAGCAACGCGGCGTTGCTCCCGGTGACAACCTGGCGGCCGTCACCGATCGTCCATGTGTCGCCTTCGTCACTGCGCAGTATGACCTGGGGCGCCTCAGCTGTGGCCGTCATCCGACTCACGCTGTTGGCAACTGCCCGCTTGATGAACCCCGGGTCGGCGTCGGCGAACGTGTAGCCGGCGTCCAGGTCGACGTGATGGATGACGACCTCCATCAACCGCAGCGTCGGCAGCTGACCCCCGGGCACCTTGCGCCCACCGCGCATCTCGACCTCGGCCTGCTCCGGCGCACCGGCCAGTCCCGCCGCCCCTGAAGCAAACCGTGCCGCAGAGTCCTTGAGATCAGTGAGGATCTCTTGGGCTCCCCGGGTCGCGCCAGCCGCAATGTCGGCGTCACGCGCCTCGGGCGAGTCGTACATGGCCCGGGGGGTGCCGGTGATGGCCCAGCCGGCCAGGTTGCCCAAGCCGTCGGCGTTGCGGGCGATGTGCGACAGGACATGCGCCCGGGTCCAGCCCTCGCACAGGCTGGGACGCCTCATGGCTTCGTCGTCCAGGCCGGCAGCCGTCGCCATGAGCAGACTGGTCTCGTGAGCCACGAGCGAAAGGTTGTCGGACAGGTGTGAAGACGTGTTCATCAGGTCACGGTACTTGTCTGCGCTGTCGGTGGGGGCACATACCATTGCGGACGTGCCCGAAGTGACCGCCAGCCCACGCCGATATCAACATGACCGCCTCATCGTGCGCGGAGCGCGTGAGCACAACCTGCGCGATATCTCCGTCGACCTGCCGCGCAACAGCCTCATCGTCTTCACCGGGCTCTCCGGGTCAGGCAAGTCGTCTTTGGCCTTCGACACGATCTTCGCCGAGGGACAACGTCGCTATGTCGAGTCGCTGAGCGCCTACGCACGCCAGTTTCTCGGGCAGATGGACAAGCCCGATGTCGACTTCATCGAGGGCCTGTCGCCGGCGGTCTCGATCGACCAGAAGGCGACCAACCGCAACCCCCGCTCCACCGTCGGTACGATCACCGAGGTCTACGACTACCTCCGGCTGCTGTTTGCGCGCGCGGGCCGGCCGCACTGCCCGGTGTGTGGCGAGGCCGTTACCCGCCAGAGCCCGCAGCAGATCGTTGACCGGCTGTTGGAGCTGCCCGAGCGCACCCGTTTTCAGGTGCTGGCCCCTGTGGTGCAGGCCCGCAAGGGCGAGTATGTCGACCTGTTCAGCGAGCTGCAGACCAAAGGCTTCTCGCGCGCACGCGTCGACGGTGAGGTCATCTCGCTGAGCGAGCCACCCACCCTGGAGAAGCAGAAGAAGCACACCATCGAGGTCGTCATCGACCGCCTCGTTGCCAAGGGCGATGACACGGGCGCCAAACGTCGGTTGACCGACTCGGTGGAGACCGCGCTCGTCCTGGCCTCCGGCGTCCTGATCGTCGAGTTCGTGGATCTGGACCCCAAGGACGCCGGGCGTGAACGCCGCTACTCGGAGAAGATGGCCTGCCCCAACAACCATCCGCTGGCCATGGACGAGCTCCAGCCGCGCTCGTTCTCGTTCAACTCCCCGTTCGGTGCCTGCACCAAGTGCAGCGGTCTGGGCACCGAGCTCGAGGTCGACCCCGACCTGCTGATCCCCGACGAGGACCTGTCGATCAGACAGGGCGCCATTGCGCCCTGGGCTCAGGGATCAGGTTCTGCCGAGTACTTCCTGCGCGTCCTGACCGCCCTGGGTGAGGACCTGAAGTTCTCCCTGGACAAGCCGTGGCACTCCTTGCCGGACCGGGCACGCGAGGCGATGCTGCACGGTCAGAACTACAAGGTCCACGTGAAGTATCGCAACCGTTACGGCCGGGACCGTTCTTACACCACCGGGTTCGAGGGTGTGGTGCCGTTCGTCAAGCGTCGGCATGCAGAGACCGACTCCGAGTGGTCGCGAGAACGGTACGAGGGCTACATGCGCGAGGTGCCGTGCCCCGAGTGCGGCGGCGCCCGGCTCAAGCCCGAGTCGCTGGCGGTCCATATCGGTGGTCAGAGCATCTCCCAGATCTGCGCGCTCGCGATCGCCGACTGCGCCAAGTTCCTGGCCGAGGTGGACTTCACCTCGCGTGAACGTCAGATCGCCGAGCGGGTCATCAAGGAGATCGAGGCTCGGCTCGGCTTCCTGCTAGACGTCGGCCTGGACTACCTTTCCCTGGATCGTCCGGCCGGCACCCTCTCCGGTGGCGAGGCGCAGCGGATCAGGCTGGCAACGCAGATCGGCTCAGGCCTGGTCGGCGTCCTCTACGTCCTGGATGAACCGTCAATCGGTTTGCATCAACGTGACAACCACCGTCTGATCGAGACCCTCACCCGGCTGCGGGACCTGGGCAACACGCTCATCGTCGTGGAGCACGACGAGGACACCATCACGACCGCTGACTGGGTCGTCGACATCGGCCCTGGCGCGGGGGAGCACGGCGGCAATGTCGTCCACTCGGGCTCGGTCGCCGACCTGCTCACCCACCCCGACTCCATCACCGGCGCCTATCTCTCGGGTCGCCGCGAGATCCCCATGCCCGTTGTCAGACGTCCGCAGGATGGGCGCAAGGTCACTGTTCTCGGCGCTCGTGAGCACAACCTGTATGACGTGGATGTCAGCTTTCCGCTCGGCAACTTCGTTGCGGTTACTGGGGTCTCGGGCTCAGGCAAGTCGACGCTGGTCAACGACATCCTCTACATGGTCCTGGCCAACAAGCTCAACGGCGCGCGTCAGGTCCCAGGCCGGCACAAGACTGTCCATGGGTTGGAGCATCTCGACAAGGTCGTGCATGTCGACCAGGGGCCGATCGGGCGGACCCCGCGGAGCAACCCCGCGACATACACCGGCGTCTTCGGCAACATGCGCAAGCTGTTCGCCGAGACGACCGAAGCCAAGATCCGCGGCTACCTGCCCGGGCGCTTCTCGTTCAACGTCAAGGGCGGTCGCTGCGACAACTGCTCCGGCGACGGCACGATCAAGATCGAGATGAACTTCCTGCCCGACGTCTATGTGCCGTGCGAGGTCTGCCACGGTGCTCGCTACAACCGCGAGACGCTCGAGGTGCACTTCAAGGGCAAGACGATCGCCGACGTCCTGAACATGCCGATCGAGGAGGCATCTGAGTTCTTCGCGGCGGTTCCGGCCATCTCGCGCCACCTCACGACGCTCGTGGAGGTCGGACTTGGCTATGTCAGGCTCGGCCAGCCCGCGCCGACGCTATCCGGTGGCGAGGCTCAGCGCGTCAAGCTGTCCACCGAGCTGCAGAAGCGTTCGACCGGACGGACGATCTACATCCTGGACGAGCCGACCACGGGCCTCCACTTCGACGACATCAACAAGCTGCTCGGGGTGCTCCAGGGCTTGGTCGACAAGGGCAACACGGTCATCGTCATCGAGCACAACCTCGACGTCATCAAGAACGCCGACTGGGTCGTGGACCTGGGTCCCGAGGGTGGCAACGGCGGTGGCCG
>Ga0209585_10000184_pt1 | contig 24457 bp, 19 predicted proteins | sample NGEPerone_FD_185491 | JGI IMG/M metagenome (GOLD analysis project Ga0209585, IMG submission 185491) | Arctic peat soil microbial communities from the Barrow Environmental Observatory site, Barrow, Alaska, USA - NGEE Permafrost154B-one... | ecosystem: Environmental > Terrestrial > Soil >... | reverse complement strand
TCAATGAAAATATTGAATCAAAATAAATAAATCTAAATTTGTAATACGCTAATCCAAACAAGGTGATAATCGTTCTAAGAACTCTAAAGAATAGGTGGTCAAATTACACCGGCGCAGGGTGGTCAATATAAAACGGCGTAGGGTGGTCAATTTAGCCGGCAAATCCACCTTGCCGAGCAACACTGTATTGTCGCCAAAGTAGATGAACTATTTGCGATTTGTGATGCATTAAAAGAACGGATCAACGAATCACAGGTTACGCAGTTGAATCTGGCCGATACAATGGTGGATGGGGCAGTGGGGTGAGTAGGTTAAGCAGCTACCCTTTCGGTGGTTTTGAACCCCGAAAGGGTTTTAGGATAGGGTGGTCATCGAAGGGTTTTTTCTTCTTCAATAGCCCCCATCGGGGTTTGAAACCATCGATGGGGCTGCAGATCCTGTCGCCCCTATTGGGGTAAAGAACCACCGATGGGGCTTCGTTTCCACTTACAACCCCAACCACTTTTCCAAATCGATAACATCTCCCGGATTTTCATGCGCAGTTTTGAAATTCGCAACATTATCGAACCAACCCATTACCGCATCGCGCTTTAAATGTGTGGGTTTAACCGATATGCAAGTCAGATATGAAGACCACGGATAATCCATAGCATGTTCTGTAAATTTGTGGTGGACAGGATTGTTGTGAATATTAACAACCACTGTTTTGAAATATTCGATATCCTCGATCAATTTACGTTTAAACGGGTGTATGAACAGACTCCCGGTACGCCCGTTTCGTTTATTATATGCCTGCGCATAAGCGTTAAAAAGATGTGAAAACTGGTGTGAAGGGATAAATTTTACCCTTTTGGTGGTTTCGGACCCCAAAAGGGTTTTAGGATGAAGGTAATCCTGATTTTTATCACCGCCACCATCGGGGTTTTGAACCACCGATGGGGCTGCGGACGATAAAAATCCTATTTCCGCTTCCGCCTTTATCCGAACCAACAAATGAAAATGATTCTTCATCAGCACCCACGCGTAGGTCTCAGCCACAGGCGAAATGTAGGTGTCGTACAATTTCAGGAAATGCTCGTAGTTGGTCGGTTCAAAAAACAAGTCGCAAATGTTAACACCTTTGTTATAAATATGGTAGAATTTACCGTGGTTCAATGGTTCGATCTGTTGCATCGATCTTCGTTTTTAGTTGTTTGTCCGAAAGTTATCACCGGGGGTTTCGTTTATCTATTGTCACCAGCCAACATCGGGGTTTCATTTATCTATTGTCACTAGCCCCATCGGGGTTTGAAACCACCGATGGGGCAGGGACAAAACAGTATACGATATTCTCTGAAAGAGTTACTCTGTAAAGAATAATTATAATTGCCGTCTTTGGGATGAAAATGATCGATGGGGATGATTGAAACGTAAGTTACGCTAGACAAAACGGTCGAAGTTGTGCCATTTGATTCTGGCCAATAATTTCTGAAGTTTGTGCTGAACAGAAAATTAGTAATTATTTTGGTAGGGAAACTTAAGGGAAAACGAGATTGCAATTTCCCAAAAAAATAACCGCCGGTGTGGAGGCCGGTCGGTTATCACTTCTACTAACACTCAAACTAAACTATAAAACCATTTATGAAACATCAATGGATTCACGAAGCCCAGGTTGTCTGGATTTGGTTGGCAGATGCATTGGTGGATGAGGCGGTGGGTGGAGGAATAGGGTAGAAGTTGTAACATTTCCTATTCTGGTAGTTTAAGTATAAAAGAAACCATCCAAATTCCCGCATTGGATGATTTCATTTATGCATTTTAGTAGTGTTTTATTGTCTAATCGAAAACAAATAGCTTCCGGCTTTCAGGCTAAATACATTCAACCCACCTGCTTGCTTTACTATTTTAATTGTGTTATTCCCGGACAATGCCTTTCCACCTTCTAAAATTTTTTCACCTTTTAGCGATAATTCAGCTGTACTGTTTGGCGGAATAGTAACGCGGTATTCGATCTTTTTGGATGTTCTTTTCCAGGAGGATACAATCATGCCATAAGGTCCAAGATGGCTTGCTTCAAAACTATTGAGTCCCTTCACAAAATCGGGCTTTAAAACGATATTTCTAAAACCTGGTTGTTGTTCATCAGGATATATTCCACCAGGGGATTTGTAAAACCATGCACCAATCTCTCCAAACATGATATGATTCAGTGAAGTATTGACAATTGGAAAGCTTTCGTATAAAGTTGTAGCTCCGTTGATTATCCACCATCCCCAACCTGGGGATGTTTTCTGCAACGCTACTTCGTATGCAAGATCGGCATAACCGTTTGCGCTTAATGCATTTAAAATCGTTTTTGATCCTAACAATCCAACGTCAACATGTTTCCCATCGGCAATTACCCGGCTTGCCAGATTTGCTGCCACTTTGCTTCGTAACTCCTCAGGAACAATTTTCCAGTGAAGGGGTGCACTCAATTCTGTCTGAAACCCGCTTGCATATATTCCTGTCTCCCGGTTCAGGTATTTTGAGTTAATCGCATTTTTAATTTTTAATGCCAATGTATTATACTTTTCGAAATCAGCAGCTTTTCCCAGAATTTTCGCAGTTTTAGCGAGGATAGAAGCATCGGTATAATAGTAGATTGATGTTGTCAATTCCACGGAAGCCACCGATTTAACGGGCACCCAGTCACCTAAACCCCAGCTTGTTAATCCTGAGGGACTAATTTGGTCCAGGTGATCGACGTAACGTCGGATGTTGTCATAACAATCAGATAACAATTTAGTATCTCCATAGAAGAGGTAGATATTCCAGGGAATAATCGCGATTGTGCTGGTCCAGTCCGGGCCATTTGCCCAGGTATAGCCCCATCCGCTAGTCGGAATGATGGCGGGAAGAACTCCGTTGGGTTGTTGTTCGTCACGATGGTCAGCCATCCATTTTTCATAAACTGAAATACCGTCGAAATTATAGAGACCTGTCTCAATGGCGATGTGAGCATCTCCGGTCCACCCGTTTTTCTCGCGCTGTGGACAGTCGGTCGGGTATCCGAATAAATTTGACAAATAGGAGCTATTGGTCGCTTTCCAAATCTTGTTGAGGAGCGAATCAGACGATTGAATATGCCCCGCAATGGGAACATCGCTGTGCATAAAATATCCCGTCAAGCTTTCCTTTGTAAGTTCAACCGGCTGATCACTTGTTACCTCGATGTATTGAAACCCTTTGTAATTAAAGGTGGGTTTAAAGATCTCCACCCCGGCTCCCTTCAATGTATAAATATCGGTTCCAAATGGATCAAGCTGATCTGCGGGACGAAAATGTTCATCTATATTCGACTGGTCGACAGTACCATCTGTACGGAGCAATTCCCCATGTTTTAAGTGGATGATTGTTCCCGCCGGACCGCTGACTTTAAGCTGACTAACACCTGCGATATTCCTACCCAAATCAAAAATATAGTGAGAATCATTTATTTTCGTCATCTTTTTAGCGGGTATCACTTCAACATCGCGGATAGGCTGAAGCGACTGGGCAACAATATTGGAGGACGGTGTGCCTACCGGAATTGATTTTTTCCATTTTGAATCATCAAATCCTGGTGAATTCCATCCTGATTTGGCCAACCTTGCATCAACATGTTCTCCGGTATAAATGCTGTTGAAAACAACCGGACTCAACGCTGTTTTCCAATCTATTCCGGAAGTGATCGTCTCTTGCGAACCGTCCGAATAGGTGATCCGGATGTCCATGCAAAAACTTGGGCGTGCACGCCAAGGCGCTTCGTCGAAATACCATACGGCTGTTGACTGGTGATTGTACCAACCGTTTCCCAATAATACACCGACAGCATTTTTTCCCTCTTTCAGAGATTTCGTAATGTCATGTGTAAGGTAAAGCGTCCGGCGATCGAACCGTGTATACATCGGATCGAGTCGGTGATTTCCAACTTTCTCACCGTTCACATACAATTCAAACAATCCGGCAACTGCAATATAAGCCCTTGCATTAATTATCTTCTTATTGGCAATAAACTCCTTACGAAAATACGGTGCAGGTTTTAATTTAATATCGCGTGTATCGCTAATCCAGGCACCATTCCAGTTTTCCATCTTCATCATTCCGGTTTCAAAACTAGCCAGAGCAATATTTGAAGATGGATTTCCTGCTTCATCAAAAATCTTTACACTCCAAAAGTAGCGTGTGAAAGGCTCCAGTTGAGATCCATTGTATTCAGTGAGCATTGCAGCTGAGGCTACTTTTCCGGTTGTCCATTTATCGCCAGATCCGGACGCAACTTTCGTTGAATCAGTTCCAACAATTAGTTGATAGGCACTTTGAGAAATCTCAGTCCCGTTAGCAACCATCATCCAGGTCAACCTTGGTTTTGGCGAGTCTATTCCGATTGGATTTTCAAGGTACTCGCATCTTAAGTTACCGACTTCGCTACCAGCAGTTGCTTTAATATTATATGCCAGTAGTACAGCAAGCAAAAAAACAAAGTAAATATTCGTTCTCATAAAGTGATATTTAAATAAATGCTTTTCTAAATTTTGGTTTTTTATAGATATATGGAAGATCTGCAATATCATCATTAGGTTTAGGAAGTGCATTCTGCTATGATTTACAGTAATGAGCTAGAAAGCCTATTTCTGTAAATGAATAAATTAGATAAAAAACCCAGAGAGATCAATGATCATGTGGGCGAGAGGAAGAAAAACTGAGGCCCATATTTCAGGGCTCAGTCAGTCTTTTTTAAAATGTACTCTTATATAGGTAAAAATCATCAATTAAACCATAGTCTAACAATTGATAATCCTTCCCTGAAGGATATTTCTTTATGTTGTTCCAATGCCCCGGGCCAGTTAATCCAGGCTCAGGATTTTTATGATGTGGCCCCAGAAGGTTCTTTAAACTTCCGGTAATTTTCACTTCAATACTGTTTGTTCCTTGAGTAATAAATTTGGTTACATCAACTTTATCAGTTGGAAGGGCAATCGTTCCGGCATTTTTTCCGTTAACAAACAGTTCTGCCACAGTTCCTTTCCAGTTACCTAAACCAATTTCATAGTAAGTCGATTTTTTTGCAATATCAAACTCTTTTTGATAGGTTACATCCCAGGAATAAAATGGTTGACCCTGTTCTTTCCAGCTTCCAACGGTAAAGCTGTTTTTTGGGGCATTTATCATCCAACCTTTATCTGCAGGTTCTACCGAAAAATCTCCCAATAGGTAAACGGGCTCAATTTCAGCATCTATTTTCATCGGTATGCAGTTTACCGTTAGGGTGTTTTCTCCTTTTTTTATCCATGGTCCGATAGCAAATACACCAAAAGAATGATCTAACCACCATTCACCAGGGATCGCATTCACTTGATGTCCATTGATAGAGACTTTCCATAATTCAGGTCTTTCTATAACAGCTTTTATTCCCGTAATATCAAATTGCCCGTTAATCGTAAACAGATAAGAAGCTACAAAACCGCTTTTCGCATCAAATACTGATCGATCGAGTATAGATGTTTTGTACTGAACAGAGTGATTCCATGGATTTCCATCGGGAAAGCCATTTTCTGTATAGATTGTATTTGAAGCCTTGCTAACATGAATATCGTTATATGTTTTACTTCCAATTTGCAAATTGCAAAAGTCGATTGGCAATACATTCGGATTATCACGTTTTACTGAAATTTTTGATTTTGAAACTACCAGATTAGTGTTTCGAATTTCAACCGGTTGTTTATATCCTGCTAATTTCTTGTCTGAAATATATAGCAACAAACTTTCAGCGGGCGATAATGAGAATGATATTCGTATATCTTTTCCTTCGCTAACCTCTTTATAGTCGGTAACTTCTCCGGTAAAAGTATTTAGCAGAACAGCGTCTTTCCCTTCTGCAATCAATGATCCTGTGCTTACACTATCCATGCTGGAGTTCGTAAGGAAAAGTATTTGTCCACCCTCCATCATTCTTCGATGGTGAAAAAGATTTCCTCCGGTTACATTTTCGAATTTGAAGTTATCGCGTTGAAAATAGGATTGAATTGTCTGTCTATTAAGTTCGGGAATATGAATAATATTTGCTGCTTCCTTTCTGAAAAATGCTGTTACTTCCTGATTTTTTGCTCCATCAATCATGGTCGGAGACGAAAAAGACAATAGTTTTCCCCCATCAGCAACAAATTGTTTGATTAACTGGAACATCGCTTTATCGAGTGTTTCGGTCAACGGGGGAACCACAACACGAGAGTAGGTTCTCTTACCAACAGTGAATCCTGTTTTATCGGACTTTCCATGATTACGGATAATATCTTCTGAACCTAAATCATATTCGACCTGATTTTTTTCGAGTGTTGTAACAAAATGTTGAAAAGATTTTCCGATTTCATTAAATGCGGCATTGCGCCCCTTATTCATATATGAATCGTACAACCATGCTGTAGTCGTTGGTTCAATAACCAGAATAGTATTCTCCTGTTTCCCGGAAGAAAGCGCAAGAGATAAACGGGCATAATAGTCGTTCAAATGTTTATAGCTCTTCCACCATGGATTGTGATAAGAAAAAGAGGGAGGATAGTCATATTTTCTTGCTCCGGCCATTGTATACCAGGAGAGGTGTTGGTTCATTAAATTGACACCTAAAACATATTCCCAATCGCCGAGCCGTTTCAAATCCTTAAATGTAACTTCCCATCCTGCCCCTCCGTAGGTCTCACTCAGAGTATGTTTTCGGTCAAATTGATTAGCTACACTTGCCAACTCCTTTACTGAACGTATATTCCCAAACTGCGCATAGGAAGACTTTTCGTCAAACTGATTAAATAACATGTCTATTGCCGGAACCTGGTGATAGGCATACATTGCCATATTATCTCCACCTAACCGCATTGATGGCCAACCATGTTCCCAGTAATGTCCGGTAAATTTCAATCCGTTTTTTTCGTAATACTCACTTGCTGGTTTTGACCAACGTTCGATAAAAAGTTTTAATAATGTCTGGGTGTAATTGTGACGCACTTTTTTCCAATCGCCAACTTCTTTCCATAAAGAAGGAAGTGTCAACTTCAAATCGTATCCCCATTGTTTTTGAAAAACATCGAAAAGGTCCGGCGTCCATCGAATACCCCCGGGAGAGTTTATTTCTGGTTCATCGGTAAACACACCTTGTACTGTCTTCCCAAATTCATCTCCTGCAATTTTCTGATAACCGGGCATTGTTACTTCAAGAAATTTTTGAGTTACTCCAGGATAGAGTAAATCCACATAAGAGAATCCACCATACCAACCTGATTTCTTAAAATACGTCTTCGAAATCAACGTATAGTCCCCTTTTTTCCCAATTTCATTTTTGACAGTTGCAGTGATGTCAGCGTATTTCCCATCCTGGTACTTTAAAATAAGAAAATATTTCGAGTAGTTATTTGGAATGAACGAAGTATCAATTGGTTGTAATCCTTGGCCCTGATTATAGGATTCAGGCATTTGTGCAGGGACATGCCCGCCGGCGAAACCACTTGGATATGAATTCTCGTCGTATATCCATACATTCATATCGAGCTCCTTGCCTTTATCGACAGTGTATCGGAACAATTCGAACCATTTATCTGAAAGATATTCGGTAATCAAGCCAGGTCGTGGATGTACGATTACACCACCACATCCTGCATTCTTAAAATCCTTCATCTTTTCATCAATTCCTTCTTTGGTAATGTCTCCATTCCAAACAAAAAAGGGGATTGTTCCATACTCTTTCGATGGTTTAATAAATTCCTTTTTCAGGAGATCAAATTTAGTGATTGCGCCTTGGGGGTATTTGCTTTCCGGATTAGTAAAACCTGAAAACAATAGATTGGCTATCATAAATATTAGGACGATGGAAATAGACAATATTCTCATTGTAAGCTTTTTAGTTTTGCGTCAAATTGTATAGTTTGTATTAATAATACGGTAATTCAGAGAACTCCGTATAGCTGCAGATAAAAACGGACTTGGCAGAAAATTCCGCTAACTCTTAATTTAAATAACAACTAAAAGAAAATGCAACTTGAAGAGTTGTAAAACGACTTAATTAAAATAAGTTTTTTACCAATTTGTATTTGTAAAAAATAGCAGGAAGTGTTTAGAGCACTTCCTGCTAAAGAATATCAATTAATATCCCGGATTTTGAACAAGGTTCTTATTTGTATTCATTTCTCTGTAATAGAATGGATAGATCAATTTGTCATTTGTGACATTGAACGCCGTAGGTAAAAGAAATGGATAAAGCTTTTTCATTTCTACTCCAAACTTGGTCATTACTTCAATTGCTTTACCTGTGCGGATAAGATCGGTCCAACGATGATTTTCAAAGGCTAATTCATGCCTCATCTCGTTTGCAACATCATCTTTTGTTACAGCTGTCAATGGGGCAAGTCCTGCACGAGTCCTTACCTGATTTATATAAGGAAGAGCTTCTCCGGCTTTACTCTGTTCTACAAGGCATTCGGCCAATAACAACAATGCACCAGAATATCTGTAAATCGGAAAATTATCTCCAGTATTAAGCCCTTGAGCATAAGGTGGATGATAATACTTCTTCACAAAGTAAAAATAATCCTTCCCTGTTGTTGGAATATAACCAGCTACATCCTTCACTGCACTGGCAGTAAATTGTTCACCAGCTAAAGACCCTTCAGCAACTGCAACGGACGCATTCAACCGTTTATCTCCACTCTCATAAGAATTAATCATCTCCTTTGTCGGAACATTCCAACCTCCACTGGTATAGGCGTAGTTATTTGCACTAATACCCATTAAAAATTCGGTATTGCTACATTTTGGAATCATTCGCCATGCGAAATCGCTGTTTTGACCTCCTTCTCCTGCAATATACTGAGCTTCAAAAATTGATTCTTTGCTGTTTTTATTTGATGGGGGAAACGCATCAGCATAATTATCCAACAAAGCATATTTCATTTGGGTTATCTCAGTCAATGCCGCTTGAGCCAATGCATATTCTCTTGTTGGTTTTGACATATACACATAGGCAAGTAACATCTTTGCGGCACCCATTGTAGCTCTGCCAGATTGAGGGAAAGTTGCGGAAACGGGTAAGCCGATTTTTATAGCCTCATTTACATCTTTAATGATTTGCTCATAAATAGCTGGAACTGTAGAATTTGGCTGAAAAGCGTCAGCTTCGTTGGTGACTTCTGTGAGCATTAAAGGAACTGGTCCCCAATGCTGTACCAAATCGAAATAGTAAAAGGCTCTTAAAAACTTGGCTTCAGCCATGACGCTGGTTTTTTGACTTTCGGTCATTTCTGAGGCATCAATTCTTGATAAAACGGTATTTACTCTGGATATACATGAATATACATCATTATATCTGGTAGGTATCCAGCTGTTTGTTGTTTTATCATCTAAAAATTCGGCAATAACTTCAGTGCTTAGGTAAGGACCTCTATCACCCGAATACAAAGTGAAAAAAGTATTATCCGAACGCATTTCATCCATAAATATACCATTCAGGGCAATTGATCGCGTTCCTACATAGGAGGCAATGATTGCCTGATCAAAGTGGGTCGCCGTTTTATAAAATGAGGCTGAAGTAATTGAGGTTTCCGGTGATAGGTTCAGAAAATCTTCCTTGCAAGAACCTAATCCGATAATTCCTAATAATAAGGCATATAATAATTTTCGTTTCATGCTTTTGTGAATTAAGATCAATTAATAACTGCATTAAAATTTGACATTGATGCCCAATGTATAAATACTCGCAACCGGGTAGGCGCTGGCATCAACCCCTTGATATAATCCGTTTGAACCGCTTGTACCAACTTCTGGATTCATACCATGATATTTGGTGAGCATTAAAACATTTTGTGCACTAAAATATAACCGCGTACTTTTAAAGTATGGATTTGATTTAATAGGAATTGTGTATCCAATTGTTACATTTTTTACAGCCAGATAGGAACCATCAGATACCCATCTTGTGTTGTTATATCTAAACAATTCAGTTGTACCAGACCGTGTTCTTGGGATATTTCCGTCACCTGGATTTTCAAGTGATCTCCAACGGTTTGCTATTCCTTTTCTTACATTGAAAACGCCATCAATATTTTCTGTCCACTCATATGTGGCATCAATGATGTCACCACCCACAGCACCGGCAATAACAACACTGGCATCGAAATTCTTATAATAAAATTCGTTGGTAATGCCATAAAAGAAATCAGGATTAGGATCTCCAATAATTGTTCTATCGTTCATATCAATTATGCCATCAGGAACTCCGGCAGGGCCACTAATATCTTTCATTCTTGCTGTTCCAACCATTGAAGATGCATGTTTAGGTTGTGAATCAAGCTCTGCTTGTGTCATATAAACTCCATCAAAAACGTATCCCATAAATTCTCCTAAAGGATGACCTACCTGGGTTCTGTTATAATCTCCCTGGTTTGCATTTCCACCGATAGGTGTATTATTGGTGCCAAGTTTTATCGCCTTGTTTCGATTAAACGTCAAATTAAAATTGGTATTCCAACGAAATTCGCCAACGAAATTCTTTGTTTCCAATCCTAATTCATGACCCCAAAACTCGAACTCTCCAATATTAGATTCAATGCTCGAAAATCCGGATTGTCGGGGAATATCTATTGCATATAGCAAACCATCAGTCTGTTTGTGATAATAATCGTATACGAAGAAGATGCGATCTTTGAAAAATCCTAAATCAAAACCAAGGTCATACTGTACAGTGGTTTCCCATGTTAAATCGTTATTGCCGATACCATTGAGAGCTCTGCCGGCAGTAATTGCACCATTTGTTACATAATTATTTGTCACGACGGACGCAATATAGTTGTAGTTCCCAATGTTATTGTTCCCGACCTTACCATAACTTGCTCTGAATTTTAAATAGCTAAGCTTGTCATAGCCTTTCATAAAACTTTCATCTGAAGCAATCCAACCCAAAGAAACAGAAGGAAAGTTTCCCCATTTAGCGTTTGATCCGAAACGAGAACAACCATCCCTACGAAAAGCAGCTGATAAAAGGTATTTCCCATCGTAGTTGTAGTTCAAACGTCCAATATATGAGAGCAAAGACCATTCTGATTTATCTCCTGAGCCGGTTTTTACTGTAGCTGCATTAAACCAAGCCACCTCATCATCCGGAAATTTTGAAGCAGCTATTGAGGAGTTTTCATCCGAAGTTTTTTGAGAAGTATATCCAATAAGTCCATCAATGTTATGCTTTTCGCCAATTTTTTTTGAATACATTAACGTATTTTCTGTCAACCATGTCATATAGTTTTGGGTACCATAACTTCCTGTCGCTGGCAATGGGGGTGCGGAAAACATGGCTCCCTGAGCCGTTGAAGGTATAAATGATGTAGATGCCCTGTTGCCTAAATCGACATTCGTACTAAGTTTGTATTTCAAATCTTTAATCAATTCTATTTCAGCGTATGCGTTAGCCATGACAGTCGTTAACCTGGTAGGATTTTGCCTTTGCGTCAGAACCAAATAATAGTTTGGGTTTGCAAACATCCCAGGAGCGGTATAAGATATTGGATAAGTGCCGTCATCATTAACGTATTTAAACGCTGGATCCATTAAAAATGCAGAGCCAATTATATTTCGTCCGACGCCTAAACTTGGTGTAATTTGACTTTTACGATAAGATCCAGATATGTTCAATCCAAATGTTATCTTATCAGTTGCTTCAAATAAATTATTTGCCCGTGCGGTGAATCTTTCAGCGTAAGTATTTAAAATTACACCTTCCTGTTTGTTGTAATTAAGGTTAACAGATGATTTTACTTTTGTTGTACCGTTTGAAATTGATAAATTGTAATTTTTTGTTCTCGCATTTCTCAACAGAACATTATACCAGTTAGTGCCTTCGCCTACGCTGGATGGATTTTGATACTGTGCAGGAACCCCTCCGGTATAGCCTTCATAAAGCGCCTTGTCTTCATAGTATTCTTTTCTAAACTGGGCAAATTCTTGCGCATTCATTACATCAGGTTTACCTCTATCTGATACGATTTCATACCCATAGTATGCACTGAATTCAATATTTTTTACTCCGTTTTTTCCTGATTTAGTTGTAACAAGAATAACTCCGTTCGCAGCGCGGGAACCGTATAAGGATGTTGCTGACGCGTCTTTTAAAATAGTAATAGATTCAATTTCATCCGGGCTCAATGATTCCATCCCGCTTACTGAAGGAAATCCATCAATTACAACCAAAGGGCTGTTACCTGCTTTTATTGAGGCTTGTCCGCGGATTCGGTAAGAAAGGCCACCATTCGGTTCTCCTGACGTTTGGTAAATTTGTACACCTGCGAATTTACCCTGCATTTTTTGACCAATATTGCTTACTGGAATATCAGTTAATTCGTCAGTTTTTACAGTAGCCATCGAACCAGTTAGTTCTCTTTTTTTCTGAGTTCCATATGCAATCGCTACAACCTCTTCAATTCCAATAGCTTCATCAGAAAGAACTATATTATACTCCAATTTGGTGTCAATAGCTATTTCCTGAGTCTTCATCCCAACAAATGAAAACACCAAAGTTTTAGCTTCGGCTGGGATTGCTAAGGTGAACTTCCCATCAGAATCAGTATTAATTCCGGTAGCAGTCCCTTTTACTACAACTGAAACACCAGGGAGTGATATTCCGGCCTTATCAGTCACTTTCCCTGTTACCTTTTTGCCCTGTTGCTGAACACTGCTGCGTGGCATAAGCATAATGTTGGTGCCTTCCATCGCATAAACGATATTTGTTTTATCAAACACTTCGGATAATATTTCAGCAACAGCTACTTGTTCGGTATCAACCGAAACCCTTCGGGTAAGATCAATTTCATCTTTGCTATAGACAAAAAGATAGTCTGATTGTTTTTCTATTGCATCGATCACATTAGCAACGGTTGCATTTTTGAGTGTGATCGAGACTTTTGCAGCCTGAGATTTGGCTGGAGCAGCTAGCACGCCCGATGCAAGTACAAAAAGCAGAAAACATATAATTTTCATCTTGCGGATTAGTTCTTTAGTTGAGTCAAAAAATTTCTCTGACAAATAATATTTCATACATTTGTTGTTTGTTGGTTAATACTTAATATTTTTAATGGAGATTGACGGGTTTTGACCGCTGGCCGGAGAATGTTGACGCATTTTCCGGCTTTTTTTTATGAATAAGATATATTACATAGGCAAATAATGAGTTAGTTAGACATCCGTTTGTTTTTATTTTATTGTAATCAGATTTAGTTTTTCATCAATCTTAAATCTGAATTTATTGCTGAGTTGAAGTACTTTCAAAATATGCTCGACCCCATCCTTTATCCTGAATTTTCCAGTATATCGATTATTCAAAATCTGATCATTTTTCAAATTGATTTTCATGTCAAAATAAAGCTCCAGTTTATCAGCCATTTCAGGAAATGATTCGTTGTCGAAACTAATCAGCCCCTCTTTCCATAGGAAATGATTAAAATTACTGATTGGAGCCCTGACTAAACGGTTGTTTTTGAGGAAGATTCGTTCGTTTGGATGAACCATTAATCCTTTATCTATACCCGGACTAAGCAATTCGACTGATCCTTCAAGCAGAGAAGTCTCAAAAATAGGATTGCCGGAATAAGCCATTACATTAAATTGGGTACCCCAGACCTTAACATTATACTTTTCAGTCTTTACAATAAAAGGTTGGTTTTTATTACTCGCCACATCAAAATATCCTTCACCATCAAGAGTTACATTCCGGCTATTGATTGAAAAATGGTTGGGGAAGACGAAAGTGGTTTTTGCATTGAGCCATACTTTCGTTCCGTCAGTAAGTGTAAGCTCGGCTCGTTGTCCTGCCGGAACATGAATGGTTTGCATTGCAACCGGCACAACAACCGGCAAAGATGGCTGAAAGTAGCGGACGCCCAAAAAGGAAACTGCAAATATGGCGGCAACCTTCAATACTTCAACTATTAGGTTTTTTACCTTGAATGATTTTTTTATTTTCGATGTGTATGTTATATGAGCATCCATAATATCCTCATGCCAGAGTGTAATATCGTACAATTTGCGAAAGGCGAGAAACTCGCGCATATGTTCCGGGTCTGCTTCCAGCCATACGGCCATGCTGCTCTTTTCTTCGGCAGTAGCATCGCCCACAATGTAACGAATAAGTGATTCCTGGTCCATAAGTTTATACTGGTTTTGGAAGTGAGAAAATTTTTGTTTCTGCTTCCTGTTAATAAAACGATTCAAAAGGTTGGATCACTAGTAGGAAACGAAAGTTTTTTTCGGAATGTCCGAAGTTTTTTCTTTCGACTCTTTTCACTGAACCAGAAAATAAAATAATACTGGCAGATAGTCCTTCAGTGAGATTCTCAATGCTTTAATGGTTAGTGCAATATGGTAGTCAACACCTTTTATGGAGATATGGAAAACCTCGGCAATTTCCTTATTGGTTTTATTTTGGTAACGACTCATCTCAAAAATCTTCCGGCTTTTGTCTGGAAGATTTGCTAGTGTTGACTGAATGATTTGTTGTATCTCTGACGAAAAGATTTCGTTTGGATCGCAAGCTTGCAACACCGAAAAACGAATCTCATGTTCGCGTGTCAAATATTCGTTCAGCGATTTGAATGCTTTTAGCTCTATTGCTTCATGCCTCAGTTGGTCAAGAGCGCTATTTTTTAAAATGGTAAAAAGATAACTACTAACATGTTCAATAGATTGAGACTTCATTCGTTCCCATAGTTTGATCAATGATTCTGAAACGATGTCTTCGGCAACCAGTTCATCGTGCACATATGATTTTACAAAAAGAAAGGACTTTTTGTAATAAGCAGTATATACAGCGTTAAAGCTATTTGCAGAATGATGGAGCATTTTCACAGTTTAGGTCACAAACTTAGAAAATATTCTGCATTATAATTGGAATGTTGTTAATGTCGATCCTTGTAATGAGATTATAAGTACAAATTATATATAGGCAAGCATTGTAAGTGTTGGCTTTGAATCATGCTTGGTTTTTAGGTAGAGTTCCTTTGCATGTCACATATATAGAAGACAAATAAGCATAAATGGTCTAGCCGTGAACCGGACAATGTGTATTGTTTTCGCGTATCTTAAAGCTATTATTAAATATATTCGGACTTTTCGATCAGGAACGGTGAAATTGACAATATTCTGGATGAAATTAGCAAGGTAAGTAATAGTTAAAATATAATGTTGTTTTTGTTATCAAAATTATTCAACACATACGATAAGCGTTCTTTGAGATTCTGAAAACAGAGGTAGGCATCAAAATTCAGCCATTGACAATATTTGATTCTACGCCACAAAATTTCGATCAGGTTCAATTCCGGTGAATAAGGAGGTAAGAAATAAATCAATACATCATTTTACTTCCATTCTTCGATTTTGGCTTTGAACTTTTCGGATTTGTGAATAGGACAATTGTCAAGTATTACAACTTTCTTTTTAACTGTTTGGGCAACAAATCGTTCCATGAATTGAATGAAATTATCGGAATTGAATTTTGTTTCAAGCATTTCAAAAAATAATTAAAAGCAAACAGCTATTATACGACAGAAAACAAACCATTTGGTTGGTCTGCAAGCTATAAGCCGGGTTTTGATGTCTTATTGGTCGGAGATTAAAATATTGAAATGCAGCTAATTGCAGAAATTTTATCGGTTAAATCCCGAACTACGAGTAGATTAAAAAACTTAGCCTACCGTTAAATAGAGAAAGCAGTGACCACAAAAAAAGCCTTGTTTTCAAGGCTTTTTTCGGTTTTTTAAAAAGGAAGATCATCTCCTTCTTTACCGGCGTGTTCCAATTCCCTTTTGGATTTCTTTGCCTTTTTGGAAGCTTTTTTTGATTCTCCTTCAGCTTCTTCCTTTTTGGAAACGTAGAGGGTGTAGTCGCGACCGAAATTATCGGCCTGTTTCATTTTAGCCACTTCGAATGTGACGTATTTGACGCCGTCGTATTCGTAGCTGAATTTTTGGAGATCTTCCAGGTGACAGGTGCATTTTGCAATGTTAAGACCTTCAATTTGCTTTCCTTTTCCGATGTAAAATTTCTTAAAAGTTTTCATGGTATTGATTTTTAGATAAAAATTATATGCAAGTGATCAGCGGACCATGGAGGGGCTGTCAAGAAACCGTGGAATACCGGACCGAAGCGTAGAGAGGGAGGATATGCCGCGAAAGTTCTTGACAGAGCGGAGCGGTACCCGTAGTGGGAGCTAACTTAGCGTAGAATTTTATAAAAATCTCTTACCATCTAAAACTTTTGATTTGGAGTCGGAATACATGTTTGAAGTGCAATCGAAAAATGGATTTTGCGGGATGATCCAATAAGTGTACGAAGCGGCTTCCTATTGTCACCTAGTGGTAAAATTGCCGGAATTGGTGTGATGATTCCCGACTTCCAAATAAACTGTGAAGCTGAAACAATCAAGAGCAAAAAGGATTAGAAATCCGGTATTGGAACGGCGGTAAGAGATAGTATTCCCTGACAAACCAAAAATGTTTTCAAGGCTTTTGGGAAGTAAGCTGGGAAGTTTATTATTTTGTTATACCTTTTGTGTCTGTTGTGATTGTTGTGATTGTTGTGTTTGTTGGGATTGGTTCCGATTAAAAAAGGGGAGGAGTTCCCCTTCTTTATTCAGTATGCGTAAGGATTACCGCATCCGTTATAGACATCCTCATCCGCAGCACTTGAAAGAAACTGACGGTGAGGACCTTCACCGCATTTGGTACAGAATACTTCCCTTGATGAAGGCCAGTAATAGATGCTGGTACCCTTTAAAAGCTTTGTTTTGCATTTGGAACAACTGGATGAAAACTTAGCGGTAATCATCCTTGGATCATTTTTGTATTGGCTCATTCGTTATTACCGCTGCCCGTCGGATTTATTTTGGCACCTGGCACGCCTGTTGAATAATTGAAATCGGGTGAAAAACGTAAAATATTATTGTATTTATCTGAATTAAAATTCTTTAATAATTTAATCCAGGAAGCTGTTAAGGTTATATTCAAAGAATAGTTCAGAACAGTATTGAAAAACACACTGTCATGAACCCGATTAATCCGGATATAAAGGTTTAAATCCCTGATAAACTTGTGGTGATGGTTTTCAAACCGGCGCTGGTAAAATTCAAGATTTTCAAGAAACTGAAATTCAGTCATTTGTTTTGCCCATGCCCTTGGGTCTTGTATTGGCACCTGGCACGCCATTGTTAATTATTCGGTTGGCTGATAAGAGGTGATGACAAGGCGACCGTCTTCGACCTTCACATAAATGATTTCATTGGGCAGGAAACCCGCTTTCTGAAGCCAGTTACCGGAGAAAGTCAGCTTTGGAATCACCTTTATGTCACGCGTATATTTCCTGGAAACATACTTTGGCTGGAGTTTAAATGTGCGTGTCATGGTTAATCCTCCTGTGGTTTAAGGATGAATATGGCGGGCGATGGGTCGTCAAAATCCTGACCTTCGATTGTTGCTTTGAGTTTTACAAGCCTGTAAGTGCGGTCACCACCGGTAAAGACTTCGTTCTGTTCCCAGTTATCAGCATCCGGGGTATGGGTTATAAAGTGATATTCGAGGAAGCTGTTGGAACATCTTTTTGCCGCATAAATGAATGTGTTCAGAATATCGCACAGACGGCCCGTGCTATTCTGTTCATCCTCATAACCAGAGGGAACCTGAACATATTTGGAAAAGACTACCAGGGAAAGGTAAACAGGGTATCTGATCCCCGCTTGCTGTGACAGGGAATCATCCACCCGTATCAATACACCATCAGCAACGGCCTGTTTCGTTGTGTAAATGCTGATTAAACTCCAATTATCCATCTTCATATTTTTCACCACTGCCCTGTGGCTTTATTTTGGCATCTGGCTCGCCATAATTTGAACCAGTGAGAATTGAGCCAGGCGGATTCTTGTCAAGGGCGGCATGTCAGTTTCACCCAGTGGTGGAAATACACAAACGGGAAAGTGACCGAGCACGAAGTGCCGGGGGTGACACTACGGAATATAAGAATGGCTAACCCTCCGGCCCTTGACTTTTCCGGCCGGCGATCAATACATTTGGTGAAAAATTGTAGGAGAGAGATCTTCTCAGAAATGAATTACATGAATTCAGGAAGGATTACACGGATGTAAACGGATTACACGGATGGTTCGAAAAAGCGGAAAAAACCGTTCAACGTGGAGCAGAACGAAGAAGTTAATTAATTCAAAAATCGTTTTTCGGAATCAGGTAAAATAGCTAACAATTTTTGTTTGACGAGTTTTCCATTTTCCTGTATGGAGATCAATAATTTGTCACGGATAATAATTGCTTCATCAGAATCATTACCGATTAAAAGATTGTAATCTTCTAGTTCATTGAACCATACTTTAATTATTTTGCACTCTTCGGGAGAAAGATATTTCATCACTTCATTAAAATACCGGCAATTAAATCCAAAGAGCACTTTATGGTAGTAATTCTTCATGAGAGTGTCAAATGGCCTATAAGAAGTGCCATTGGCCATTTTTACGATGAAATTATCCTGAAAGTTAAATGAAGTCAATTCATCGATTGATTCAAGCCAGCTTAAACGCCACAGGTTCCTTTTCATGAGAAAGTGGATTAAATATCCTATAAATGTACGAAAAAAGAACGCTATTTCCAAAAAACTAATATGCTGTTGTTTACTAGTGTTTAGGTCGTTAAGTATCACCCATGCGATTAAAAATAGGGAGCAAAGCTCCCTATTTTTCAAAAGTTGATTAAGGTTTCAACTTCACGAACCTTCGAATCAAGGATTCGTTTCACCGATTACCGAGGCTATAACTGATGAGTTTGAAAGGAGGAATTCGTTACTGCGGGCATCCTGAACGACAATTAGTACATACAGGTAATCACAAAATATAATTGGTTTACACATTTCGAAACCTTAGTTTCTTGTATTTAGTAGGAGATAGTCCAGTCATTTTTTTAAACTGGTTCGACAGATGACCAACACTGCTATAGTGCAATTTATAGGAGATTTCGGTTAAACTTATATCCTCATAAACAAGCAATTCTTTAACCCTTTCAATTTTGTGGTTGAGAAAAAAGTGCTCAATGGTTATACTTTGATTTTCCGAAAAAAGGTTGGCTAAATAGGTATAGTCGTAATTAAGTTTTTCGCTTATAAAATCGGAAAGGTTTATCTTTGGCTGTTTTTCCGAATAATAAACCAATTCCACAATAATATTTTTGATTTTCTCGATCAGTATTTTTTTCTTATCGTCCATTAACCCTAAACCCGACTTTTCAAGGTTCTGATTTAGAAGGATACGTTGTTCCGACGTGATTTTTTCCATTATTTCCACTTCGCCCAAATCCACAATAATGAAATGCAATCCAAATTCTTCGAGTTCGGATTTCACAATCATTTTGCAACGATTACTCACCATATTTTTGATGTAAAGTTTCATCCAGCACTATTTTAGGTTAGCGAACAATTTCCAAACAATCACATTTCTAAATTATATCAAAGCACTCTTGAGGAATTACCTATTTATTGAAGCCTGAAATATCGACTACTGACAAAAGACAATTCCGGTCATCGCCAGTAACAATTCCTTCCATATAAACAGAACATAAAGGATCATTGTAATGCTTCAGGTTCACGTGACACGATTTTTTGGAAATACTTGTATAAACTTTATCGAGGAAAGCATTAAAATCAGCTTTCGACTCTCCGGAAACAAAAAGATTAAAGTTGCTGCCTACTAAACTATAGCGTCGCTCGCCAAGCATTTCTGCACCAGTGAAGTTCAGTTCTTCAATTTTACCTTTGGAATTGAGCGTAAAAAAGCCCATTGGAGCAAAATCATATAACATCGTATATTTTCGAAGTGTGGTTTCTGTCTTATCATTTGCGCGCTGTAACTCTTCGTTCTGCATTTCTAATTCAATCTGATGAACCTGTAATTCATGCATAATCCTTTTCACATCTATCTCCAAATCAGAATCGTCTTCTCCATTATTTTTCCCTTTAAGTTGCTTTTCTGCATTCAAACGCAGCAACTGGGCATCTGTTAAATCCTGTTCTTCGTTACTCATTGTTTTGCTATTATTTTCGTTGTTTTAGTAAAGTCGGAAAAGAGAAGTTCAGATCCCCCATTTTAAAAAAACTGATTTCCTTCTATTTTATCTCCTCCTAAAATAACACTATTTTATAAATTAAATCCAATTAAAAACGTTAATAAGATAATTTTATTTAATAAAAACATTCTCTTTAAATTAAACAAACAAGTAAAAACTTCATCCTATTAGCGTAAAGCGCACATAAAAATCAAAATGACAATATGATCCGCCTATATTTACCTCATTCTCAATTACTAATTCGAATTACTAACTTACTAAAAAAATGAACATAGAAATAAATTCGGTTCTTTCCGCAAAGAATAATTTCAAAACCATCTTTTAATTAGTTCACACAAAACATCACAATCATTATTTTGATGACATTTCGGTTGGGGAAGCCCAAATCATTTCACTTGTAATTTCAACAGGATAAAATGGATTAATTGAAAAGAGTGAGTTTAATGCGATTGAAAAGCTATTGATTCCAACGCGGGGATAACCATGGTAAGGTTATTTCCTCCAGAAATTCTTTTTCATATTCAGGAATAGCCGAAATTAGTGTTTGTTTGGCAAACATTCCTTTAAACAAAATGGAAAGCCATTTTCTATCGAAGAATATGGCCAGGTTGTCGAAGTCATTGCCGTTTGGCGGGATATAATTATTAAGTTCAGTGTGCCAGTCTATTATGATTTCATATTCTTTTTGCGTTATGTATTTTGCACCGGCATAGAACTGATAATCGAAACCAAAGAGCACATCTTTAAAATAGTAATTCACAAAGTCAACAAATGACCATTGATAACTTCCGCTTGGAAAGGTTTTCCAGCAATTTTTTTGCAAGGCATATGAAGTCAATTTGTTGATTGATTCAAGCCAACTTTGCCGCCATATTTCCTTTGTCATTGGATTAGAATATAATAACGGTAACATACAAAAAATTTAAGTACATTTCACAATATACAAAGCGACTGTATACATGTTATATAGGTAAATAAATTTCGATACAACGATCAAAAAAAGGGAGCAGCGCTCCCAATTTTTCAAAAGATGATTAAAGTTTCAACTTCACGGACCTTGGCATCCAGCGTTCGTTTCATTTCATCAATTACAGTAGTAATAACTGATGAGTTTGAAGTTCTGAATTCATTGCCGGCAGCATCCCGAAGAAGGATTGTAGAGCTGAGAGAATCAGCACCAATCTGGAAAGTTTGAAGTTTACGCCTTGATTCAGCCAAAGCCCTGTACCGGTCGATCAACAGCGTAAGATCTTCCACCCTTTGAATTTTCTCTTCAAGCGTGGGTTTGCGAACTTCTTCTTTCTCGACAATTGTCATCGTAGCAACCGGCTTTGGAGCAGGCTCAGGAGCAGGAATTTCTTCCTTTTCCGCTTCGGTTTTGTCTGTCACGATGGACAGAACAGGAGCTTCCGATTCCTTTACATTGGTCAGTACTTCATTTTCTTCACTGACCGCCTTGCGTGCAAGATTCTTATTCGTCATCTTTTGTCACCGGTGCCCTCCGGGTTTATTTTGGTATCTGGCTCACCGTTAAATTAAATTTCGGGCAAAAGAGATTGAGCCGGGCGGATTCTAGTCAAGGGCGGAATGTCAGTTTCAACCAGCGGAAAGAAGATACAAATGGGAAAGTGACCGAGCACGAAGTGACGGGAGGTGAAGCGTGCGGGTAAATTTATGAGAAAACCGTACGTCCCTTGACTTTTCCGGCTGGCGATCAATACCTTTGCCCCGGAATTTGAGTTAACAGTATTTTCTCAGAAATCTAAACAGCAACAAAAATGAGGCAGCCTTTGCAGACCGCCTCATATCCAACAAATGAAGAAGTTGAGATTCTATTTCTTTAATAAGTTAAATGCATTAATATCTGATTCGCTACCAAAATAGTATTCCAAATCAAGGTTTTTTACGCCGCCAGTTAATGTGACATTATTATAAGTAAATTTCCATTCCGAACCATACATAACACCCGGTCCGCCACCTTTTGTACGAAATTTAAAATTCTGAACCCCATTTATTATACTGTCTTTTGTGGCAAAATAAGAAGAGTTCCACGTTACAAGCAGATCAACTGGTGACTTTAATCCTAACTTATCTTTAAAATCTATATTACTGATATCCAGCGTAGGCTCAGGCGGAACATTTAATCCACTGGAAGTTGCAATTCCAGTTTGTGTTATTTCACTTAGACCCATTTCGCAATCTAAAATAAGGAGTGAAACCCGATTGTATTTTAATACCATGAAAGGTTTTCCCGTTATTTTACGTCCCTTTTCACCCATGATATTAAACAAGTAATAGGAATTTGGAATTTCACCAACCCAGTAAGAATAAGCTACATTACCATCCGAGGATGAATTCGGATCTATAACTTTCTCACAACTAAGAAAGAGAAAAGAAAAAAAAAGACAGGCCAATAATAATTGACAATGCCGAATTAAATAATTTTTCATTGACAGTAGAATTAAGTTTGCTAATCTTTCAACTTTTAGTATTTGATCCGTTTTTTGAGTGGTTTCAAGACTCCACTTTTTTTATAATAATTTGGTTATTCCTTTTTCAGGATATCAGATTAATTCTGATAGCAAAGGTTCTTTATCTAACATTCTTTTAATTAATTCAAAAAAGTAAACTTTTGCGTTTACGAAAAGCGATGACATTACTTAATAATTACAAAAAAAGCTTACCAAATAGTATTTAAATGATTTATATACACAATTCTTGCCATTGCAAATAAATAATTCATAAAAATAAAAATTTTATAGCTTATCTGAAAAGCATTTCGTTATATTTTTTTCTGTTATGCAACATGGATAGCCAAATCTCAGCTTCAACCAACGGAAAGAAGATACAAACGGGAAAGTGACCGATCACGAAGTGACGGGAGGTGAAGCGTAAGGATAAATTAGTGATAAAATCGGACGTCCCTTGACTTTTCCGATCTGGCGATCAATAACTTCGCCCTGGAATTTGAGTTAACAGTATTTTCTCAGGAATCAATCGACCATAAAAAAAGCCCCGTCAGAGGCTTTACATGATTAACAGGAGAGAGATTCCTTCTTATCAAGTACCAGGTACCAGGAAGCGTATTCTTCGTTTTCTTCCTCCCAGGTCTGAAGGCTTTTCTCTTGTTTGGTTTCACGTTTGAATCTGAACAGTTCATCCAGCCTTTTGATTTGTTCTTCGTTGGTGTTAAGTGCTTTCATGGTTTGAATTTTTAGTGAAAATTTACGCAAGTGATCAGTGGAGCCTGGAGGGGCTGTCAAGAAAACGTGGAATACCGGACCGGTGCGAAGAGAGGGAGGATATGCCGCGAAAGTTCTTGACAGAGCGAAGCGGCACACGGAAGGGTTTCACTAACTTTCGTAATATTTTCAAAAAAAGCCCATAGAAGTACGGTTCCGAAGAGCAGATTATTGGGAGAATGGTTTAAAGATTTAAATGTGAAATGGGTACCTACTTGACTGGCGAAGTGGTGTCTTTGCGATGGTCGCAGGTGGAGAACAGCAGACGGACGCAAAGACTCCACGAAGCCAGGAATACGATAGACTGGAACGCTTGCGGAGTATAAAACTACATGGACAATGGTTACCACCCGATCCTAAGTGAGTGGTGGTGTCCATTGGCCGGCAGAAAGACCAGCATTCAGAACGAATAAAAAATACCAGGCCCCCTAAGGAGCCTGATAGTATAGTTTGCTTATATCGCTGTTATTTGGATCTGCTTGGTGACTCAGGATATAATCAACCGCTTTTTGTGCCTGGGCAGCAGCCATCACCAATACTTTGGAATCGTCTTTGAATTTCCGAATCCAGCTTTTGATGTAAGCCGCATTGTTCTGAATCGTTTCGTTTTCAATGTTTGTTATGCCGCACATAAAGGCTGCTCCCATCTCGGCGCACAACTCTTCCTGGCTATAATCCTGTGAACCAAATTGATGATCACCTATTTTCTCATGTCTGGCCAAGCGTGAACGATGGCCTACAGAATGTACCAACTTATCCAAAATTTTGGATAAAGCGGTTTATCCCAACTTAAATATTATCCCAATTATATACGTAAATATCATATTTACAAATATTTATAAATAGAAAAGTTGGGATAATATTCTATTACTTCAGCCATAAAAAATCTACAAGTGAATCATTTTTATTTTTGACGCCTTTCCACTTTTTGGCCATCTTTTGGGGTGTACCAAGTGCTATAACCATGCTGAATCAGATAATTTAGTAGCTTCGGATGGGATTTTCTTAATTGTGTTATGTTCAAATTGATAACAGCTGACCTTAGTGACAGCTGCTAATAATATAAGGAATGAATTGAAT
>Ga0209585_10000182_pt1 | contig 24635 bp, 23 predicted proteins | sample NGEPerone_FD_185491 | JGI IMG/M metagenome (GOLD analysis project Ga0209585, IMG submission 185491) | Arctic peat soil microbial communities from the Barrow Environmental Observatory site, Barrow, Alaska, USA - NGEE Permafrost154B-one... | ecosystem: Environmental > Terrestrial > Soil >... | reverse complement strand
GGCATCCACGCCGGCGGCCTGCGCTACCACGCCATGGCGCCGCTCATCAGCCACGTGTACGGCCTGGGGTTGATGGACGCGGTCGCCGTGCCGCAGACCAAGGTCTTCGCGGCGGCACAGCTCTTCGCCCAGACGGAGGGGATCGTGCCGGCCCCGGAAAGCGCCCACGCGATCCTCACCGCCATCGACGAGGCCCTTGCAGCCAAGGAGGCCGGTAAGAGCCGGAACATCCTCTTCAACCTCACCGGCCACGGCTTCCTCGACCTGAGCGCCTACGACGCCTACCTCAGCGGCAAGCTCGAGGACTACGACCATCCGGAGGAGGCGATCGCCGCGTCGATCGCGCGACTGCCGAAGGTGGACTGAGCGGCTCACGACACGGCGTCGTCACCCTCACAGGTGACGATCGACGAGACGACGAAGGGCGGCGGGGCGAAAGCCCCGCCGCCCTTCGCGCATCAGTCGTCGCGCGCGGCCCCATGTCGTCGCGCGAACCAGCGCGAGTCAGCCCAACGACTCGGCCGCGCGGCGCAGCGTCTCGGCGAGGCTGTCCTGGCTCACGACGAGCTGCGCCGCAGCGTCGAGCTCGCGACGATCGTCACCCTCGTACAACGTCACCGACAGGCCGAGGCCGACGGCCTCGCGAACGATGCCGGTCGCGGCGGCCATGGGGATCGTCAGGTGTCTCAGCCACTCGCCCGTGGTCGCATCGACCACCAGGGCGCCGTGGTAACACACGTGGGCGAGAGGGTCAGCGCCTCGTGCAGGATCTCACGCATGGGTCAGCCGGCCGCCGGCAGTCGCACCGTGAACACGGCGCCGCCCTCGGGGCTATCGGCGGCCTCGATAACGCCGCCCTGGGCCTCGACGAGCCCGCGGGCGATGGCGAGGCCCAGGCCGACGCCCTGCGTACCCCGCGCCGCCTGCGAGCGGTAGAAGCGGTCGAAGATGAAGGGCAGGTCGACGGGATCGACGCCGGGGCCGCTGTCGGCGACCGTGAGGGTGGCCCAGGCGCCGCCGGGCGCGGCCGCGACGGCCAGCACCACGCGGCCACCCTCCGGCGTGAACTTGAGGGCGTTGTCGAGCAGGTTGGCGGCGACCTGCAGCAGACGCTCGCGGTCGCCCTTCACCGTAGCCGGCGCCAGGTCGCCGTCGAGCGTCACGCCCTTCGCGGCATAGACCGTCTCGGCGCGCGCGATGGCGTCGCGCCCCACTTCGGCCAGGTCGAGCTTCCCGTGCTCCACGCTCACGTCTTCGCTCTCCAGTTCGTTGAGGCTGCGAAGAGCGCCGAGCAGGCGCCCCAGGCGCTCGACCTCGGCGCCGATCACGCGCAGGTTCTCCGGCGTGGCCGGCAGCACGCCGTCCTCGAGGGCCTCGATGCGCGACTGGATGGTCGCCAGCGGCGTGCGCAGCTCGTGCGAAAGGTCGGCGGTCATGTCGCGGCGCCACTGCTCGTCGCGCGCCAGGCGGTCGGCCATGGCGTTGAACGCGGCGGCCAGCGCGCCCACCTCGTCGTCGGCGCGCGGCGACACGCGCACCGCGAGGTTGCCTCCGGCCACGTCCTCGGCCGCGTCCGTGAGCTCCTCGAGCGGCCCGGTGATCCGGCGGCTGACGAACAGGCTGATGAGGAAGGCCAGCACGGCCGCCACGAGCGCCGCGATCACCAGGTTGCGGGTGAGCGCAGTCTGGTACGCCGACTCGGCGGCGGCCCGCGCGTTGCGCGGCGCGTAGATCTCGGCCGTGCCGACCTTCTGTCCGTCGACCACCACCGGGTAGCTCTGCACCTCGAACTGGTCGCGGCTCAGCGACGTGGCCTGCGGGGCGGGCGTGGCGCCGGACGCGCCGCCGCCCATCATCCCGCCCATCATGCCCCCGCCCAGGTGCCGGCCCTGCACGGTGAAGAGGAGCTGCCCCCGGGGCGAGTACACGGCGACGTCGACGTTGTTGAGAAGGGCGATCTGACTGAGCGCGTAGATCGCCGCGGCGTCCCAGCCGTCGGGAGCCTTGTAGGTCTGGGTGAGGGTGCTCACGACCGCCTCGTTGCGAGAGCGCTGCACCTCGCTCAGGTAGCTGTCGAAGCGGCGGCCTCCCGCCACGAACACGATGACGGCCACCACGACGATGGCGAGAAGAGCCACGAGCGCATGCGTCAGCGCCAGGCGCAGCCGCAGACCGCGTTTCACTTCTGCTCCTCGGCGAACGCGTAGCCGCGGCCGTAGACCGTGAGGATCAGCCGCGGAGCGCGCGCGTCGTCGCCCAGCTTGCGACGCAGGTTCTTGACGTGCGCGTCGATGGTGCGCTCGTACCCCTCGAACTGGTAGCCCTGCACCTTGTCGACGAGCTCGAAGCGCGTGTACACGCGCCCGGGGAAGCGGGCGAGCGTCTGCAGCAGCCGGAACTCCGATTCGGTGAGATCGATGGGCGCGCCGTCCAAGGTGACGCGCCGGCGGGCGCTGTCCACGACCAGCCGCCCGCCGGCGCGCTCCAGCACGTCGGCCTGAGGCTCGTCGTCGCTGCGCGCCCGGCGCAGCAGCGCCCGCACGCGCGCCGTGAGCTCGCGCGGGCTGAACGGCTTGGTGAGGTAGTCGTCGGCGCCGAGTTGCAGGCCCTTGACCAGATCCTCCTCACCGTCCTTGGCGGTGAGCATGATGATGGGCACGTCGGAGGCGGCGCGGATGCGGCGGCACACGTCCTCCCCGGCCATGCCGGGAAGCCCGAGGTCAAGCACCACGAGATCCGGGCGGCGACGGGCGAAGTCGGCGAGAGCGTCCTCGCCCGTCGCCGCCCGCACGACCATGTGCCCCTCGCGCTCCAGGTAGCTCTGCACCACCTCGGCGATGCGTGCCTCGTCCTCGACCACAAGGATGCGGGTGGGGGTACTCATGGGTCCATCTTACCCGCTGTCTGATAGGATGCCCGCACGCCCAAGGAGGTCCGCCCTGCCCAACCTCAAGGTGTATCGAGTCGCCTGGGTCGTGGCGCTCATCCTCGTCGTGATCTCACTTTTCACGCTGGGCAGACCCGACACCCCCAAACTCAGCCTCGAGCCCGTGTCGTTCGACGGCGAGCAGGCGGCCGCCGACCTCCGCACCATCGTCACCGATTACCCCCAGCGCGTGGCCGGCACCGACCCGGACAACCGGCTGGCCCTGTGGGTCGTCCAGCAGTTCAAGCAGGCCGGCCTCGAGACGCACATCGACAGCTTCGCGGCGACGATCAACGGCAAAGATGCCGCCCTGCAGAACATCTGGGCGCTCTCCAAGGGCGACGCCGCGGGCACGATCCTCGTGATCGCCAATCGCGACGTCCCCCCTGTGGCCACGCAGGGAGCCAACGACAACGCCTCCGGGGTCGCCGCGCTGCTCGGGCTGGCGCGGTCGTTCACGGTGACCGCGCACGACCACTCCATCATCTTCGTCTGCACCAGCGGCGACGCCTACGGCGCACTGGGGGCGCGGCGCTTCGCGGACGAGCACGAGATCGACGACCTGTACGCCGTGATCGCGCTTCGCGAGGTGGCGACGCGAGACCCCGCGGGCATCGGCCTCGACGGCTGGAGCCCCGCGGCCAAGGTGGCTCCGCCCTGGCTCTGGCTGCTCGCGGCCCCCGCGGCCCGCGTGAACGCCAACATGGAGGCGCTGCTGCCCACGGTGCCGGCCCAGGTGCTGCGCCTGGCGGTGCCGACCAGCTCCGGCAGCCAGGGACCCTTTGTCGCGCGGGGCGTCCCGGGCATCACCATCTCGGCCGCGGGCGCCGTAGCACCGCCGCAGAGCGACACGCTCGACGACGTCTCCACGGAGACGCTCACCAGGGTCGGCAGCACGGTGCAGGCGATGATCATGGCGATCGACGGCACGACGAGCCCGGGGGCTCGCAGCGGCGGCACGATCTTCCTCACGCGCACCCGCACGCTGCCCGGCGGCGCCCTCGCGCTGATCCTGGCTGCGTTTCTCCTACCGCTGGCAGGCGTGACCGTCGACCTGTTCGCGCATTGCCAGCGGGCGCGCGTCAAGCTCCGCCCGGCCGTGGTGCGCTCGGCGCTGCACCTGGCGCCGTGGCTCGTGTTGCTCGCCATCGTCTATCTGGCCAACCTGCTGGGCCAGCTTCCCCGCAGCCCGGGCGCCGTCATCCCGCCCGGGTCTCACGTCGTCGACAACCCGCGCTACCTGCGCGTGGTGATCCTCGTAGCCCTGCTCGTCCTGGCCTACGGCTACGCGGTGGCCGTCGCGCGACGCCTCGAACGACGCGTGGCCACCGACCCGCAGGCGACGATCTTCATCGCTCATGCGTTTCTCGTGCTGGTCGCCGTCCTGGTGCTGCTCATCAACCCCTATTCCGTGCTGCTGGTGCTGCCCGCCGCCATCATCTGGCCCCTGGCGAAGCCCGGCGGCTGGGCGCGCTCCATCTTGCCGGCCTATATGGGGCTGATCATGATCCCGGTCGTGCTGGTCTACTACGCGGCGCTGCTCGGGATCGGATCGAAGGTCTGGTGGTACTTCTTCCTCCTGCTCGAGAACCGCACCATTCCCGGGTCGGCGGTGCTTCTTGGGGTGCTGTTCCTCTCCACCGCCGGCATCCTCGCGCACACCCTGCACGAACGGGGCCTGGCGCCGGGCGCGCTCACCTGGCCGGCCATCGACCGGCGGAACCCGGGCCGCATGAGCGACGAGGAGTGGGCGGCCGGTCTCGGGCTGGAGTCACCGCGCGAGCGGCGCAGGGCCAGCCGGCAGCGCCAGCGACGACCGCGGCGGCCGGACAAGCGGTGATCCGCACAGACGACGGGGGCGAGCGCCTGCGGCGCCCGCCCCCGTCGTCAACGGATCTGCGTGGCTCCGCGCCTCAGTACTCTTCCTGCGAAAGCGACTCGTCGATGGTGCTCTCGAGCTCGCCGTCCAGCTTGACGTCGTCGCCCTTGGGCAGCGGTTTCTCGCCGCTGTCGCGCGAGAGCAGGGCCGACTCGCCGCTCATCATGGCGTCGAACGCCTTCGCCTTGAGACGGGCGCGCGTCTCTTCGATCCGGCGCCGCATCTCGGCTTGATTGATGGTGCCGCCTTCGCGCGCCGAGGGCTCTTCTTCGGCGACGGGCTCCTCGACGACAGGTTCATCGGCGACGAGTTCTTCGGCCGGAGCCTCCTCGACAGCGGCGACCTCGATCTCCTCGACCTCCGCGACGGCCTCCGCCGGCGCCTCTTCGGCAACGGCCGCGACGGGGCTCGAAGTGATGTCGGCGACGAGACCCTCGGCAGCTTCACTCAGCGGAGCTTCCTCGGCGACGGGCTCGTCGGCCACGGGCGCCTCGTACACGGGCTCTTCGGCGACAGGCTCCTCGGCGCGTGGCTCCTCCGCAGAGGCGGTGTCTTCCGCGTCATAGGGGAGCTCCCAGGCGCGTGGCTCCTCCGCCGGCGCCTCCACGGCTACCTCGGGCTCTGGCGGGGCAGAGGGTTCACGGAACTCGGGGCCTTCGAGGACGGGCTCCTCGATGACGGCTTCCTCAGCCGTGGCCTCTTCCACCTCGGCCTCTTCCGCCGCATCCTCCTCAACCACAGCCTCCTCGACGACAGCCTCTTCGGCAGCGGCTTCCTCGACCACGGCTTCAGCCACGACGGACGCGAACGGCTGGGCGATGTCCGTCTCGACGGCGGCGCGAGTCTCCTCGATGCGCGCCCGCAGATCCTCGGACGTCGCCTTTTCGGCGACCTCGGCCTCTGCCGCGGCGACCTCTTCAGCGACGGCCTCCTCGACGACGGGCTCCTCTACGACGACGGCTTCTTCGACGACGACTTCTTCCTCCACGATCTGGGGCTCCTGGTAGGCCCGCTCCACCACGGGAGGCTCCGCCACGGCCGTGGCCGTGCCGGCGTCCCAGAGGCGCTCGCCTTCAGGCTCGGGGAACTCGACGGGCGCCGCCGGGAGGAGCTTGCCGGCCGCACCGCCCATCAACTGTTCGCGCAGCTCGCGGCCGCTCTTGCGGGCGAGCAGCATGGCGACCGCCGCCCCGATAGAGAGCCCGAGCAGGATCTTCATGAGCCGCTTCATCGCTGCCTCCTTGACCGGTGCCCAGCGTCTCGCCAGCCGCACGGGCGCGCGGAGCCGGCTCTGTGTACTTCGGAAGAATGGAGCTTGAACTTTACCAGTGTACAGCCCTGTATACGGTCTGGCGCGATTCAGTCCTGCACACAGAGGTCACGCCAGCCGCTGCATCGTGACGCGATCGTCCTGCCCGACGCTGACCAGGACCACCCACTTCACGCCGTAGCGCTCCGTGATCTCGGCCGCCGTCTCGCCGAGCGCGGCGCTCACATCCTTCCCCAGGAAGGCCATGAGGGGCATCATCGGCCGGTGCTCGATCTGCACGCGCACGCCTTCCTCGGACTGTTTGAGGAGGATGGGCTCCGAGCTCAGCTGCCGCAGCTGCTCCATGCCGGCCGGCGTCAGCTCGATGATGCCGCGGGCGCCGGCGACGATGCGCGAGGACTCATCGAGATCCTGCTTGACGTGCCGGGCGTACCACCACACCACGGCCAAGGCGATGAGCGCCACGAAAAGGAATGCCAGGACGACGATGTAGGCTCTACCCATCCTTCTTCCCCTGGTCCACCTGGTCTGCCTCCCCGGCCGCCGCCCGCCGCTTGTCTTCTTCGAGGCGGGCCGCCATCTCGCGTTCCACCCCGCGTATCGGCACGTAGTAGCGGCGGCCTGAGAGCTTGTCGGGCAGATACTGCTGCTCCACCCAGCCACCGTGGCCGTGCGGATACTCGTAGCCGACACCGTGGCCGAGCGCCTTCGCCCCCCGGTAGCTGGCGTCGCGCAGATGCGGCGGCGGCGGCTGGTTGCCCTCGCGCTTGACGTCGTCGAGCGCCGCGTCCACGGCCTTGTACGCGGCATTGCTCTTGGGCGCGACGGCCAGGTAGATCGCCGCCTGGCTGAGGTTGATGCGGCACTCGGGCAGGCCCACGAACTCGACCGCGCGCGAGGCGGCGACGGCGACCTGCAGCGCCTGCGGGTCGGCGTTGCCCACGTCCTCGCTGGCGAAGACGATCATGCGGCGAGCGATGAACTTGGGGTCCTCGCCACCGGCCAGCATCGAGGCCATGTAGTAGACGGCGGCGTCGGGGTCGCTCCCCCGCATCGACTTGATGAAGGCCGAGATCGTGTCGTAGTGCGAGTCCTCACGGTCGTAGGAGACGGGGCTCTTCTGGGCGGCGTCGCGGAGGTCGTCCACTGTGAGGGTGACGGGCGTGGTGCCGACGCCGGGGCCGCCCGCTGCGGACCCGTCCCCCGCGGGCCGGGCAGCCGCGGCGCGCGACCTCCATGCCGTCTCCAGGGCGTTCAGCGCCACGCGCGCGTCGCCGCGCGAGATCTCGGCGAGGAAGCCGAGGCCGCCGTCGGCGAGCGTCACACCCTTGTCGCCCAGGCCGCGCTCCGCGTCGTCGAACGCGGCCAGAACGACCCGCTCGACCAGCTCAGGCGGCAGCGGGTCGAAGCGGTAGAGCTGGCAGCGCGAGATGAGCGCCGAGTTGACCTCGAAGTAGGGGTTCTCGGTGGTCGCGCCGATGAGCGTCACGACGGCGTTTTCGATGGCCGGCAGCAGGGCGTCCTGCTGAGCCTTGTTGAAGCGGTGGATCTCGTCGATGAATAGGATGGTGCGCGCCGCGCTGAGGGCGCGCGCTTCGCGCGCGCCCTGGATCGCGGCGCGCACGTCCGCGGTGCCCGAGTTGACCGCCGAAAGCTGCACCAGACGAGCGCCGGTCTCGGCGGCGATGAGCCGCGCCAGCGTGGTCTTGCCGGACCCCGGCGGCCCGAAGAAGATCATGCTGAACAACTCGCCGCCCTCGATGGCGGCGCGCAGCACCGTGCCGGGGCCGACGATGTGCTCCTGGCCGACGAACTCCGCAAGGCCGCGTGGCCGCATGCGCGCCGCCAGGGGCGCCTCGGCCGCGACCTGCTCGTCGCTCATCGAGAAGAGATCCATGACCACCAGTCTAGCCGCTTTTCGCGCTCTTTCTGCTACTATCGAAAGCCATGCGGAAGGTGCTCGTCCTCAACACCACCTACGAGCCGCTCAACGTGTGTAGCGCGCGGCGTGCCTTGGTGCTGCTGTTCAAGGGCAAGGCCGAAGTGCTCGAGCAGTCCGGCGCCGCCTTTCGCAGCGAGCGCGCCACCTACGAGCTGCCCCACGTGATCCGCCTGCAGAGCTACGTGCACGTGCCGCGGCGCGCCGCCGCTTCGCGCATCTCGCGGCGCGCCGTGTTCGCCCGCGACAGGCACCGCTGCCAGTACTGCGGCAGCGACCGTCACCTCACCGTCGACCACGTGGTCCCGCGCTGCAAGGGCGGTCCCGACACCTGGGACAACCTCGTCACCTCGTGCGCCCCGTGCAACCGCAAGAAAGGCGACCGCCCGCCTCAGCAGGCGGGGCTGCGCCTCATGCACAAGCCGCGGCCGCCGGAGCCGGCGTCCTTCGTCTTCATGCACGTGGACCACATCCACGAGAGCTGGCGGCCGTACCTGAGCTTCGCGTCTTGAGACGCAAGACGGGCGGGCGGCGCATTCGCGCCGCCCGCCCGTCTCCGTCTCAGTCTCCGTCACCCGGGAGGGTGACGATCGTCCGGCTCGCGCGAGCTCAGGCCTCGACCTCCGAGCGCCGCCCGCGCCGGCGCACGAGAAGGATGATGATCGCCAGCACGACGATCACGGCGATCACGGCGGCCACGATCACGCCGGTGTTCGAGCTGGTGGTCTTCTGGACCGCGGCGCCCTTCTGCACGGCCAGGTAGGTGTCCGGCTGGGTGTTGTACCACCACGCGCCCTTGTTCTGGTTGGCGCGCACCCAGCCGGTCCAGTTGGTCGTGTCGGCGACCTCGAGGTCGAGCGGGTAGGCCAGCGGGATGTACGGCGACTCCTTGTAGACGATCTGCTGCATCTGCTTGACGAGATCGATGCGCTTCTGCACGTCGACCGTGGACTGCTGTTCGAGGAACAGCTTGTCGTACTCGGCATTCGACCAGACGCTGTCGCTCCAGGCCTCGATGGAGTCGGTCGTGAGGATCGAGAGGATGAAGTTGGGGTCGACGTCGCCGCCCCAGCCCCAGATGAACATGTCGAAGTCCGGGGCGTAGGCGCCGCCGTCGTAGTTGTACTGCTTGTCGCCGAGGGCGCCGTCATCGATAATCTGGTAGTTGATGTCGAGGCCGATGTCCTCGAACCAGCCCGTGATGAGCTTGCCGCAGTTCTGGCTCTCTGGCGACTCAGTGCGGGCGTACAGGCGCAGCTTGATGTCCTTGCCCTTGTACTCGCGGATGCCGTTGCCGTCGCCGTCCGTGTAGCCGGCGGCATCGAGAGCGGCCTTGGCTTTCTCGAGGTCGAACGTGTAGGTGTTCGGGTCGCCCGCCGGCGGCGTCCAGTGGTAGTCGGCCTCGGCGGAGTAGTAGTCGCGCGTGACGATGGTGTCGGCGGGCGCGGCGTTGCCGCTGTAGCCGAGCGCGACGATCTTGGCCTTGTCCACGGCCCACTGGAGGGCGCTGCGGAAGGCCGGGTCGGTGAGCACCGGATGGCCGGTCGACTTGGGATACTTCTTCTTGTCGGCGCAGTTGAAGCCGAGCTCGTCGAAGCCGATCGTGACCGCTTTGATCCCCGTCAGGGCGGCCTCGTTGTCCAGGGTCGTGAACTGCGCGGACGGCACGTTCCACCCGCTCTGGATGGCGCCGGTCTTGAGGTCCTGCGCCATCGTGTCCTGGTTCTGGTAGGTCTGGAAGATGACCTCGTCGACCTTGGGGGCGCCCCTCCAGTAGTTCTTGTTGGCGACCAGGCGCACGAAGGCACCCTTCTTCACTTCGACGGTCTGGAAGGGGCCGGAGCCGATGATCGGCGGCGGGTTCTTGAAGCTCTTCTCGGCGTCCGCCGGTTTGATCTTGCTCCAGATGTGCTCGGGCAGGATGGGGATCCAGAGCCCGAGCATGTTGGCCTTGGGCTTGCTGCAGGTGAAGACGACGGTGGTGGCATCCGGCGCCTCCACCTTGTCGATGAACTTCATGTAGTCGATGAACATGCCCAGCTTGTTCTTGATCACGTAGTTGTAGGTGAAGGCGACGTCGGCGGCCGTGAGCGGTTCCCCGTCCTGCCACTTGGACTTGTCGGTGATCGTGAAGGTCCAGACCTTGCCGTCGGGCGAGGTCTCCCACTTCGTCGCCAGGCCGACGCCGGGGACGTTGGCCATGTCGCTGGCGCGGAAGCCCACGAGCAGCTCGTAGTTGATCGCCCAGATCTCGTAGGACGACGACTCGTACCCGATGAAGGGATTGAGGTTGTCGGGGTCGTTGGTCCAGCCGAGGTGCAACGTGGCCTTGCCGGCGGCCGGTGACGGGCTCTCGCTGCCGGCCAGCGCGGAGCCGAGACCCCACACCAGTCCCACGGCCAGTAGCGCGACCACTGCGATCACGAGCGCCCGGCGCTGCTCCATCCTGCGTTTGCCTCCCATGTCCGCTCCTTCCTGTCTGCCCCGTCGGTGCATACGAGGGCGACGATGAGAAAATGAGGCGGAGCACCCGGCTTCCCCCCACAGGTAGACCGCACACTTGCCCCTACTAAACCACGAATGGGGCCGCGAGGCCAGAGCCAGGGAATGCTATACTCCGCCGCGTGATCATCGACGCCAGCAGAGAGCCTCGTCTGCAGTTCGGCGACGCCGAGCCGTTCGCCGTCGACAGCTGCGAGGTGCTGCGCGACATCGAGCGCTCGACGCTCACCAACATCATGCTCGGCGGAGCCGCGCTGCCACTGCCCGTCGGCGCCCGTGTCACGCTTTGGGCGGGGACCAACGTCGTGTTCGTCGGCAAGGCCGTGGACGAGAACAACGTCCTCGACCTGCTCTCCACGGAGAGCGACGCCGAGCTCGACGACGACGAGACCATCTGAGGCCGGCGCCGGGAAGGGATCGCTTGTGAAGGGACTCGTCCTCAGCGGCGGCGCCGGCACGCGCCTGCGCCCCATCACCCACACCTCCGCCAAACAGCTCGTCCCCGTGGCCAACAAGCCCGTGCTGTTCTACGGCCTCGAGGCCATGCGCGCGGCCGGCATCGACGACGTCGGCATCGTCGTCGGCGAGACGCGCGCCGAGATCGAGGCCGCGGTCGGCGACGGCAGCCGCTTCGGGCTCCGCGTCACCTATCTGCCCCAGGAGGCCCCGCTGGGCCTGGCTCACGCCGTCCTCATCGCCGAGGAGTTCCTCGGCGACAGCCCCTTCGTCATGTACCTCGGCGACAACCTGCTCAAGGAGGGCATCGCGCCGTTCGTGCGCGACTTCGAGCGCAGCGAGCCGGACGCGCTCATCCTCCTCCAGCGTGTCAAGGACCCCAGCGAGTACGGCATCGCCGAGCTGCAGGACGGGCGCGTCGTGCAGCTCGTCGAGAAGCCCAAGGAGCCCAGGAGCGATCTGGCCCTGGTGGGCGTGTACCTGTTCACGCCGGCCGTCTTCGAGAGCGTGAAAGCCATCACGCCCTCCGCCCGCGGCGAGCTCGAGATCACCGACGCCATCCAGCACATGATCGACCGCGGCCTGCGCGTCGAGCCGCACACCGTTACGGGCTGGTGGAAAGACACCGGCAAGCTCGAAGACATGCTCGCGGCGAACCGGCTCATCCTCAGCACCATCGAGAGCGATGTGCGCGGCGAGGTCGCCGAGTCCACGCTGGACGGCCCGGTGCAGGTCGGCGAGGGCAGCGTCATCGAGCGCTGCACGGTGCGCGGGCCTGTGGTGATCGGCGCCGGCTGCCGCCTCAGCGACACCTTCGTCGGGCCGTACACGGCCATCAGCGATGGCGTCGTCGTCGAGCACGCCGAGATCGAGCACTCCATCATCCTCGAGAACAGCCGCATCAGCCGCCTGGGCGCGCGCATGACCGACAGCCTCATCGGGCGCGACTGCGTGATCGCCCACAGCGAGGCGCTCCCCGTGGCCTACCGCTTCATGGTCGGCGACTCCAGCCAGATCGGCATCCTGTAGGCGCGACGGGCGAAGGAGGCACCTCACCGTGATCGACGGCGTCATGACCAAGAAGCTCAAGGTGATCCCCGACGAACGCGGTCGCCTCATGGAGTGCCTGCGCAGCGACGACGACCTGTTCGTCAAGTTCGGCCAGTTCTACATGACGACCACGCTCCCGGGTGTCGTCAAGGGCTGGCACCTGCACGCCGAACAATGGGACAACATCGTCTGCGTCAAAGGCATGATCAAGCTCGTGCTGTTCGACGGCCGCGGCGCCGACGGCCCCGCGGCCGCGCCGGGGCACGAGCCCTCCGCGACCGCCGGTCAGCTCGACCAGTTCTTCCTCGGCGAGCATAACCCGCTGCTGGTGCGCGTGCCGGCCGGCGTGTGGCACGGCTGGAAGTGCGTGAGCCCTGAGGAGGCGTACATCGTCAACGCGCCCACCGAGGTCTACAAGTACGACGACCCGGACCAGAGCGAGCTCCCGCACGACACGCCCGCGATCCCGTACGACTGGGGCGTCCAGCTGCGCTAGGCGCAGCCGGCGAAGCGATGCTGCGCTGGTTCGTCACGGGCGCCGGCGGCCAGCTGGCCACGGCCTTCGCAAAGACCCTCGAGGGCGAGGTGTTCCTCAGCGGGGAGGCCGCGCTCGACATCCGCGACGCGGATGCGCTTTATACGGCCGTGCACGGCTTTGCCCCCGACATCGTCCTCCACACGGCCGCGTACACCGACGTGGATGGCGCCGAGGCCGACCCCGCCCTCGCCGAGGCCGTCAACGTGGAGGGCACGCGCAACGTGATCAAGGCCGTGCGCGGCACCCACACGACCGTCGTGTACTTCAGCACCGACTACGTGTTCGACGGCGCCAAGGGCAGCCCGTACGTGGAGAGCGACCCCACCCGCCCGCTGGGCGTGTACGCGCGCACCAAGCTCGCCGGCGAAGACGAGGTGCTGAGCTGGGTGCGGGGCATCGTCGTGCGCACCGCCTGGCTCTTCAGCGACACGGGGAAGAACTTCGTGAAGACGATCCTCGCCGTCGCCGCCCAAAAGGCCGAAGCGGGCGAGCCGCTCAGAGTCGTGGACGACCAGGTCGGCTCGCCCACCTACGCCGGCCACCTCGCCGCGGCCGTCGACGAGGCGCTGCGCCAGGGCGTCGCCCCCGGCCTCTACCACATGGCCGGCAGCGGCTACTGCTCCTGGTGCGAGCTGGCCCGTGAGGTGGTGCAGCTCGCCGGCATCGACGTCGACATCGAACCCATCACGACCGCCGAGCTGGGCCGGCCGGCGCCCCGGCCGGCCTTCTCGGCTCTCGCCAGCGAGCGCCCCATCCCCCGGCTGCCGCACTGGGCGGCCGGCGTGGCCGAGGCGGTCGACAGGCTCATCCCGCTCGGCTGACCGGCCGCGCGAACGACAGGGAGGCGACATCGTGAGACTCGTAGTGACCGGCGGCGCCGGCTTCATCGGCTCCAACTTCGTGCGCTTCATGCTGCGGCGCTACGACGACCTCGAGGTCGTCAATCTCGACAAGCTCACCTACGCCGGCAACCTCGACAACCTGCGCGACGTTGAAGACGACGCGCGCTACACCTTCGTCAAGGGCGACATCTGCGACGCCGCTGTGGTGCGCGCGGCTCTGCAGGGCGCCGACGCGGTGGTCAACTTCGCGGCGGAGACGCACGTCGACCGCTCCATCAGTGGCCCGCAGGACTTTATCAACACCGACGTGCTCGGGACGCACACGCTGCTCGAGGCGGTGCGCGAGCTGGGGATCGCGCGCTACGTGCAGATCTCCACCGACGAGGTGTACGGCTCCACGGAGACGGGCTCCTTCACCGAGGAGTCTGACCTGGCGCCGTCCAGCCCGTACTCCGCCAGCAAGGCCGGCGCGGACCTTCTCGTGCTGGCCTACCACCGCACGTACGGGGCGCCCGTCCTCATCACCCGCAGCTCCAACAACTACGGGCCCTGGCAGTATCCGGAGAAGATCATCCCCCTGTTCATCACCAACGCCATCGACGGCCAGGCTCTGCCGGTGTACGGCGACGGCCTCAACGTGCGCGACTGGCTGTACGTGGACGACAACTGCGCCGGCATCGACGCCGTGCTGCGCAAGGGCGCCCTCGGTGAGGTGTACAACATCGGCGGCGGCAACGAGGTCAAGAACCTCGCCCTCACGCGCCATATCCTCGAGCTGCTGGGCAAGAGCCCGGAGCTGATTCGCTTCGTAGCCGACCGCCCGGGGCACGACCGCCGCTACTCCATCGACTGCGGCAAGCTCCAGGCCCTGGGCTGGCACCCGGCTACGCCGTTCGAGACGGGCCTCGAGCGTACGGTCTCCTGGTACCGCGACAACCCCACGTGGTGGCGCAAGATCAAGTCGGGGGAGTGGCGCGAGTACTACGAACAGCAGTACGCGGAGCTCGACTGAAGGGCGCGCGCCCCGTCCCGGCTCACGGCACGTTCCACACCGGCGTGCCGAGGTGCACGCGGTCGAAGAGCCACAGGATGTGAGAGTTGGAGAGCCGCGTGCAGCCGTGCGAGTAGTTGCGCGGGTAGCGGCTCAGCAGCCAGGGCTCGTTGGTGCCGTGGATCGCGTAGGCGCCGAGGTAGCGCATGCGCCGGGGGCCATAGGGACCGTACATGTGCGCATCCTTGGCGTAGACGCGGTAGTGCCCGCGCGGCGTCGGCAGGGACGGACGCCCGAGGACGCAGTCGAACACGCGCACGACCCGCCCGCGCTCGTAGTAGTAGAGCTTGTACTGCGAGAGATCGACGAGGATGAGATGCGGGTAGCGGCTGGGGACCCCGTAGGGATTGCTGCGGTCGAACACGCTCACGGTGCGCACGGCGCTGGTGCCGGCGACGTGCTCCACATCCGCGGGCATGTGGGCGCGCAGCCGCTGCCGGCCGGCGCCTTCCGGCCGCCACACCCACTGCGCCCGCGAGTCGGCGCCGAGGGCTAGTGACCGCAGGAGGCGCCACTCGCGGGCCGCGCCGTCCCACTTCTCGAGCTCGACCGTGCCACCCGGATGAGCGGGGGAGACCTCCACGCGCACGCGCACGCGGTCGCCGATCAAGACGGTCCCCGCGGAGGATGTCGAGAGCACGACGCGCGGCCGCACGCTCACCGTGGCCTCGGCGCTGGCCGCTGCGAAGGTCACGTCGCCGGCGAACTCCACGCGGTACGTCACGGTGCGCCGCAAACGGGGCTCCCAGCTCGCATCGCCGTCGGCGTCGGTCGTGAGGGTCCGCACCCAAATGAACTCGCTCTCGTCGGCGTATCTGCGGGCGACCTGCAACGTGGCCCCGGGTACGCTTATGTGCGCGACGATCTTCGAGGAACGGTCGCTCCGCACAGTACTGGGCGTCGCGGTGAGCGTCAGCCCCGGGTCGCTGGTACCGGCGACGGAAGCGCCGGCGATGGACGGCCCGATGCCCGCCGCCCCCGTGACCACGAGCAGCAGAGCCAGGGCCAGGACCGAAGATGCCTTGTTCAGCAGTGCGTGCACGAAACCCCCCGGTGAGTCGATCGATCTGGGCGAAGTGTATGGCACAGCGGTGGCGGCAGGCCAGCCCCGGCTTGGCCGCGATTCGGCGCGACGTGGCTGCGGTCAGCGAATGTTGTGCACCTGCGTGCCGCGCGGGCAGCGAGCGTAGAGCCAGAGCGCCTGCGCGTTGTACATGCGCGCACAGCCGTGGGAGAAGGGGCGCGGGAAGCGGCTCAGCAGCCAGGGCTCGTTGGTGCCGTGGATCGCGATCGCACCCTGCTGGCGGTAGTACATGGCGCACGCTCCCAAGGCGCCGCCGGCCGGCCGCCGCTTGCCGTAGATATGGAACCGGCCGATGGGCGTGCGATAGCCCGGACGCCCGAGAGCCACGTTGAAGGCCCGCAGGTTCTTGCCGTGCTCGTAGTAGTAGAGCTTGTACTCGTGCACCACGATCACGATGTAGTGGGCGAAGCGGTAAGGGACGTCGTGCTTGTTCGGGCGGTTGACGATCACGCGGCTGGCCGCCGACCTACCGGCGACGTGCTCAGCGTCGGCCTCCATGCGGGCGCGCAGGTGGAAGTACCCGAAGGTCGAGGGCGTCCAGCGGTAGGCGAAGTTCGATGCGGCGCCGAGCGGCGCCGTGGCCAGCGCCTGCCAGGCGCCGTCGACGAGACGCTCGATCACGACAGTGCCCTCGCCGTGAGCGGGAGCGACTGAGCCGCGCAGCGTGACGGCACCGCCGAGCCACAGGCTCGGCGGGAAGTCCGTCAATATACGCGGCCTGACGTACACCGTGACGACCGCCTCGGCCCCACCGTGGTCGGGGTCGCCGGCGAAGGCGAGTTTGTAGTCGGTGTTCACCGGCGGCGCCACAGTGAGCGTGAAAGCGCCGTGGGGGCCGACGGCGAGCGTCCGCAGCGGCGTCCAGCCGGTCTCCCCAGCGCGCTGCCGCAGCAGCGCGAGCTGCGCATCGGCCACCGAGACGCTGCCGCTCAGCGTGGCCCGACCGCGATAGGTGACTGTCTGGGAGGCAGGGGAGACCGTCAGCGTCGCGGCGGCGAGCTCGCCGGCCCCCACGGCGGCGCGCGCCGGCGGCGTCAGCGCCGCCGTAAGGAGCAGCGCCACGACGCAGGCCAGGAGGAGTCTCAGACGACGGCCGCTCATCGCACGGTAGTGTAGCGCAGGAGCAAGAGCGACTGCGAGGCCCGCTCGAACTGAGGAGGTGCGATGGTGTGCGCGCCGCGCCAGGCGTGCGTCACGGCGCGGCCGGCGCCGTGGCCAAAGCGAGTTCCCCCGGCTTGAGCACGCGGCGGCCCCAGGCGAAGTAGCTCTTGTAGTAGCTCGAGCTGTCGAGCGACGACAGCGTCACGCCGTCCGTGGATCCCGTGGAGTGGATGAACCAGCCGTCCCCGAGATACAGGCCGGCGTGGTAGATGGACTCCACGTTCGACTGCGGCCCCTTGGGCCCGAAGAAGATGAGGTCGCCGCATTGGAGCTTAGTTCGCGTGATGCGCGGCTTGGCGCGCTCGGCCATGTCGTGCGCGCCACGCTCGTTCACCGTGATCGGGTAGTCGAAGTGCATCTTCATGACGTAGAAGACGAAGCCCGAGCAGTCGAAGCCGCCGGCCTTCTGCGTGCCGTACGGCGAGTTCTTGGTCGGGTACTCGCCGGCCCAGATGTAGGGATAGCCGACGAACTTGAGCGCGAAGCGCGTGATCTGCTTCTGACGCTCGCTGAGCGGCGGGAAGGCGATGCTCTTGTAGTCGGCGAGGCCGTACAGCATCCACTCGCCGCTCACCGCGTAGGCGCGCCAGAACATGTAGGCGACCTCGGCGCGATCGATGGCCTGGTTGGGCGTGACCTCGTGCCCGTCACCGGCAGAGGAATGGTTGTAGCGGAGCTGCAGCTGCCTCGAAGCCACGATGTACGGGAGATAGGCGGGCGCGCCGGTCTTCCAGCCGTCGTTGGGCTGCCAGCGCGACGGCTTGAGGCTCGTCAGCAGGGTCCAGTTGGACGACGAATACCGTTCCGTGAGCCAGCGGATGATCGCCACTTCCGCCTGAGAGGCCGGCACCGCGTCCTGCGGCCTGAAGGCGCCGTCCGTGCCCAGGTCCATGTAGCCGTGATGAAGCGCCACCTGGATGACGTTGTAGTAGCGATCGCCGGTTGCCACGTCCTTGATGGCGACGGTCTTGACGTTCTCGCCGTAGTTGCCGGAGGCGAGCACCAGGGAACGCGCCAGCAACTCACGGGTGATGGCTTTCTCCGGCTTGAAGAGCTCGCCATAGTCGTCGAGGACCTTGTGGCCGGTGGGGCCGCGCTGGGTGACCACTTCGATGGCGGCGTGCGCCCAGTGCGACTTGGGCACGTCGGTGTAGCTCTGGGCGCGGGCGCGCGGCGCGGCGCCAGCCGTGGACGCGACCGCGCACAGCGCGAGGACGATGATGACGAGGGATCTGTGCGGGAGTCTGGTCATGTTCCAGTCCTGCTATCGGCATACCGGGCGGCGTCTTGAGCGCCTGCGGGGCCGTGCGTCGGCCCCGTGGGCTCATTCGCCGCCGGCCGGTGCATTCCTCATGCGGAGCGTCACAGGGTAGCACGCTGAGCGGCGGACGTCGCCCCGTGGCCGGTCGCCGGCCCGGCGTGCCGGCCTCAAGAAAAGGAGAACGCCGCCGCTGCCAGAAGCAGGCAGCACCGCGACAACGCGTTTGCCCCGCCCGGACGGGGCGCGTATCCTGACCCGAGGCCCGAGCTGACGCCTTTCCACACATGAACCCTTCTCGCCTCACATCACACCGCTTCCCCCACCGCGTCGGGCGCGACAGTCCCGTCGCGCGGCCACGCCGCGTCGCGAGGCTCGGGCGCCGGGGCAAGCTGGCGCTCGCCGGCGCCCTCGCCGCCGTCACGCTGCTCGTCGTCGCCGGCCCAGCCGGCGCCTGGTCGTCCGAGAGCGCCTTCCTCATCAACGGCCACGGCTGGGGCCACGGCATCGGCATGTCGCAGTGGGGCGCATACGGCTACGCCAAACACGGCTGGGCCTACAAGGCGATCCTCAAGCACTACTACACCGGCATCACCTTCGGCGACGCCGCGAACGTCGCCATCCGAGTTCGCCTGCGCAGCGGCCTGAGCGCCGTCAAGGTGAGCTGCCCGAGGGCCTACTCGGCCACGGGCAGCGGGAGCCCGCTCGAGATCCCCGCCGGCGCGACGGCGACCACGACCTACATCAACGGCTCGTACCGCGTGGTCGCCGGCAGCGTCCGCAAAGATTTCAGCTCTCCCGTCACTTTCACGCCGAGCTCCGGGGCACTGCGCATCCTCACGGCGACGGACCTCGGCGACAAGGGCCCGTATCGCGGCGTGATCCGCGTGGTGCGCAGCGGCGGGTCGCTGATGATGATCAACAGCGTCCCGCTCGAAAGCTACCTGCGCGGCTCCGTGCCGCACGAAGTCTCGCCCTCGTGGCCGTCGGAGGCCCTCAAGGCCGCCGCCTGCGCCGCGCGCGCCTTCGCGCTGGGCTCCCGTAAGCCGAGCCAGTCCTGGGACGTGTACTGCGACGTGCGCAGCCAGGCCTACGTGGGCATCGGCATCGAAGACCCGCGCACCGACGCCGCCGTGAAGGCAACCGCCGGAGTGGTGCCCACCTACGAGGGCAAGCCCATCCTGGCCGTCTACTTCTCGTGCTCCGGCGGCCACACCGAGAACATCGAGGACGGCTGGCCCGGCGCCGCGCCAATCCCCTACCTCAAGGGCGTGGACGATCCCTACGACTACTACGGCTCGCTGCACGACTGGGGTCCGCTGCGGCGCACCGCGGCGCAGCTCGGCGGCCCCCTCGGGGCCAAGGGTTCGCTGCGCGCCGTGTACACGGTCAAGCGCGGTTCCTCGCCGCGCATCGTCAAGGCCGCGCTCATCGGCAGCGGCGGCGTGACGTTCATGGACGGCAACGAGCTGCGCATGAAGCTCGGTCTCAACAGCACCTGGGCCGTCTTCACGAGCATGTCGATCAGACCGGCGCCACGCGACCACGCGAGCATCGGCCCCGGTGGCAGCCTCACCCTCAAGGGCCGCATCTACCCGGCGTTGGCACCCGGCGCGACGGTGAAGGTCGTGTTCTCCTACGACAGCCAGTGGCGCAGCCGCAACGTCACCACAACGCGCGCCAGCGAGAACCTCGGCGGCGGCTACAAGGCGACGTACTCCGCGTACAGCGAGGGCATCAGCCCCGCGCAGACCACGAAGTACTACTTCTCCTCGGGCAAGGCGCACACGCCGACCATCACGGTCACCGTCAAGTAGGCGCGGCGCCGGGCGGCGAGCCCCGTTCGGCGGCCTATCCTCTCCCGCGAAGGCTTCTCCCCCGCCCAGACGCGTACACGAAGCGACCCGGGCCCGGTAGGGGTAGGCCCGGGTCGCTGCTCACGCCTTCCGGGAGGCGGCGCAAGGCAGGAAGTCCGCGCCGTCGGGAAGGACGGGTCAAGCTCCGGCGGCGCTCACATCTCGCGGTCGTCCCAGCTGAACAGCTCGGCCGGCGTGTCGGGCATATGGTGCCGGTGGATCTCGCCCTCGACCATGTAGAGCACGTCCTCGGCGATGTTGGTGGCGTGGTCCGCCAGCCGCTCGAGGTACCGCGCGACGCTGAACAGGAGCACGATGGCGTCGAGGTGCTCCGGATCCGCGCGGATGATCTCTTTGAGATCCTCGATGAGGCCCCGGTACAGCGCGTCGATCTCGTCGTCGGCGGCCAGCACCAGACGCGCCGTGGCCGCGTCCTGCCGCACCAGCGCGTCCAGCGCCTTCTCGAGGATGGTCCCGGTGCGCTCCGCCATGACGGCGAAGCCGCCGGGCACCGGCACCGGGTGTTCCTGGGCCAGCGAGATCGCACGCTCGCCGATATTCGAGGCGAGGTCGCCGATGCGTTCCAGCTCGCTGTTGATCTTGATGACCGCGACGAGGAAGCGCAGGTCGCTCGCCACCGGCTGGTAGAGCGCCAGGATCTTGAGGCACTCCTCCTCGACGTCGACCTCCTGCTCGTCGATCAGGATGTCGGTCACGATCACCCTGCGCGCCTTGTCGGCGTCGCGGTTCTCGATGGCCTGGAAGGCCAGCCGCAGGTTGTCCTCCACCAGGGCGCCGAGAGCGAGGATCTTGCGCTTGAGCCTGTCGATCTCGCGTTGCAGATGTGTCATGGGATCCTCGCGGCTCAGCCGAAGCGGCCGGTGATGTATTCCTCGGTCTGCTTCTCCGCCGGGTTGGAGAAGATCTTCGTCGTCGGCCCGAACTCGACGATGCGGCCCTGGAAGAAGAAGGCCGTGTAGTCGCTGACGCGGGCCGCCTGCTGCATGTTGTGCGTGACGAGCACGATCGTGTACTTGCTCTTGAGGGCGAGGATGAGCTCCTCGATCTTGGCCGTGGCCACCGGGTCGATCGCCGAGCAGGGCTCGTCCATGAGCAGCACGTCGGGCTCGGCGGCGATCGCCCGCGCGATGCAGAGTCGCTGCTGCTGCCCACCGGAGAGCGCGTTGCCGGGCTCGTTGAGCTTGTGCTTGACCTCGTCCCAGATCGCCGAGCGCTTGAGAGCGTCCTCGACGCGGTTCGCAAGGTCCGCGCGGTTCAGCCGGTAGTGCTGGCGCAGACCGTAGGCGACGTTGTCGAAGACGGTCATCGGGAACGGGCTCGGCTTCTGGAAGATCATGCCGATGCGCCGGCGCAGGTCGAGCAGGTCGGTCTGGGACGACAGGACATTGGCGCCGTCGAAGAGGATCTCGCCCCTCGCCTTCTGGTCGCGGTACAGGTTGAAGATGCGGTTGTAGGCGCGGATGTGCGTCGACTTGCCGCACCCCGACGGGCCGATCACGGCGGTCACACGGTTCTTCTTGATCTCGATGGTGTTGCCGAAGAGCGCCTGCTCCTTGCCGTAGAAGAAGTCGAGGTCGCGCACCGAGATCTCGCTGGGCAACTGGCCGAAGTCCTCGGCCACGCCGCGCCGGTCCTCGGCGACCTCGAGCCGGGGCGGGACCACCGTCGCCTGGCTCTGCATCTGTGTCGGTTCGTCCACTGCCGTCCCTACCATTCTTTGCCTCTCTGGAAAAGGAGTCTGACCAGGATGTTCATGCCGAGCACGGCGATGATGATGACCAGCGCCCCGCCCCAGGCGAGTTCCTGCCAGTGCGGATACGGAGAGCCGGAGAAGTCGTAGATGGTCTTCGTGAGGTTGGCGACCGGGCCGCCGAAGAAGCCGCCCGGTCCGAACAGGCCCGTCATCCAGTACGGGCTGCTGAGAGCGGTGAAGAGCAGCGGCGCCGTCTCGCCGGCGACGCGCACGATAGCGAGCGTGGCTCCCGTGATGAGCCCGCCGCGCGCCGCTTTGCAGATCACGCCGAGCGTGACCTTCCAGCGCGGCGCGCCCATCGCCAAGCCCGACTCGCGGATCTCGTTGGGCACCAGATTGAGGATGTCCTCTGTGGTGCGTGCCATGACGGGCAGCATGATGAAGGCGAGCGCCACCGAGCCCGCAAAGCCGGAGTAGTGATGTAGCGGCTTCACGAGGATGGCGAAGGCGAACACGCCGACGATGATCGACGGCACGCCCATCACCACGTTGGCGATCATGCGCACCGCTGTAGCCATACGCCCGTTGCGGCCGAACTCGGCAAGATAAACGCCGCCCAGGAACCCCATGGGGATCGCGATCAGGGCGGCGACGCCCGTGATCGCGAGCGTGCCGACGATGGCGTTGGCAAAGCCGCCGGCGTTGGACGTGACGTCTTGCGGCGTAGGCTGCGTGAAGAACGCCACGTTGAGGGCGCCGGCCCCGCGCATCACGACCTCCCAAACGATGAAGGCCATCACCGCGATGCCGAACCACGCGCCGATCCAGGCGAAGACCTTGATGACGAGGTCGGTCGCTTTGCGCCGCGCGACGGAGCGGCGCGGCGGCGCGCGGCGGACGTCGGCCACGGTGCTCATGCCCGACCGCCCGTTGAACGCTGCACGCGGCGCAGCCAAGCCTGCGCGATGATCTGGAGGACCACCGTGATGAGGAACAGGATGAGACCGAGCTCGATCAGCGCGCTCACCTGGATCTTGTCGGTCGCTTCAGAGAACGTGAGGGCGATGAGCGAGGCGATCGAGGTGCCGGGGTCGAAGAGCGACCGCGGCAGCGAGGTGAACAGGCTGCCGATGAGGAAGGCGACCGCCATGGTCTCGCCGAGGGCGCGGCCCAGGCCGATGAACACCGCGCCCACGATGCCGCTGTTCGCGTAGCGCAGGCTGATCTTGTGCATGACCTCCCAGGTTGTGGAGCCCATGCCGTAGCCGGCCTCCTTGGTGACCTGCGGCACCATCTTGAGCACGTCGCGGGAGACCGCGGTGATGTAGGGCAGCACCATGAAGGCGAGAACGACGCCGGCGGTGAAGATCGACACGCCGCCGCCCTGGAACTGCGGCCCCGGCTTGATGCCGGGCAGGCCGCCGAGCGGCGTCGTCAGCAGCCAGGGGACGAGCTTGTCCTGGATGAACGGCACGATCACGAAGATGCCGACCATGCCGAAGATGATGCTGGGGATGGCGGCGAGCATCTCGATGGCCGTGCCCACCACACGCGCGACGGCCGGGTGGACGAGCTCCACCAGCAGCAGCGCGATGACGAGCGCCAGCGGCACGGCGATGACCATCGCCAAGAGCGTCGAGAGAAACGTGCCGGCCAGGGCCGCGAGAGCACCGTACTGGTGATCGACCGGCGACCAGGCGACGGTCGTGAGGACACTCGTCCCAAGACCGCTGATGGCCGGCCACGAGTTGTAGACGAGCACCCCGGCCAGGCCGAACATGGCCACGGCGACGGCGAGGCCGCAGGCCGTGGCGAGGACCCGGAAGACCGGGTCGCCGAGACGGAGGCTCCGAGTCACGGCCAGACCGGCGTACCGCTCACGGTGATCGTGGGCCAGACCTGCTTCTCGACCAGCTTGTAGACGTTGGCCGGGATGGCCACGTAGTCGAGCGCGGTAGCTCCGTCGGCGCCGCTGGTGTAGCCCCAGTCGAAGAACGTGAGCGTGGTCTTGGCGCGGCTCGCGTCGGCCTGGTCCTTCTGGACGAGGATGAAGGAGGCGCCGGTGATGGGCCACGTCTCGGCGCCCGGCTGGTTGACGAGCACCATGTACATGCTCGGCAGGCTGCCCTTCCAGTCGGCGTTGGCGGCAGCGGCGTTGAAGCTCGCGATGCTCGGCTTGACCCACTGGCCGTCCTTGTTCTGGAGCTGCGCGGTGGTCATGCCCGTCTGCTTCGCGAAGGCGTACTCCACGTAGCCGATCGACCCGCTGAGCTGCTGGACGCTGGCGGCGACGCCCTCGTTGCCCTTGCCGCCCACGCCGACTGGCCACGCGATCTCCTTGTCGGCGCCGGCCGCCCAGATGCTGCCCGCGGCGTCGGTGAGGTAGTGCGTGAAGATCCACGTGGTGCCCGAGCCGTCGGAGCGGTGCACGACGTTGATCTTGGTCGACGGCAGCTTGACGCCGGCGTTCTCCTTGGCGATCGCCGGGTCGTCCCACGTCGTGATCTTGCCCGTGTAGATGCCCGCCACGAGGTCGGGGGTGAGCTTGAGCTGACCGTCCGCAACGCCGTCGAGGTTGACGACAAGCACGACGCCGCCGACGACCATCGGGAACTGCGCGAGGCCGTTGGCGTCGAGCTCAGCCTGCGCGAGCGGGGCGTCCGAGGCGCCGAAATCTACGGTCTTGGCCTCGATCGCGGAGATGCCGCCGCCAGACCCGATGCTCTGGTAATTGAGCTTCACGCCGGCCCCGCCGTTGTAGTCTGAGCCCCACTTCATGTACAGAGGAGCGGGGAAGCTGGCGCCGGCGCCGAGGATGGTGTCGGCGCTCATGGGGACCGGGGTGAGGCTCGGGTCGCCGGGCACGGCCGGCGCGACTGCGTCGGCAGTCTGCCCGCCGCACCCGGCGACGGCCAGGACAAGCGCTGCGATCGCCAGTGCGGCGGCGACCAGGAGCACAAGGCGCCACGATCGTGCGGACTTCTTCATGCGGTGCCCTCGCTGTCGCGTTTCTCGCGTACCGTCATTCCCTGACAGATGGCAGCGTGAGGACGCCACCTGCGGCCAGACTAGACGGGCAGTGTGAGCAAGCGGTTAGCGGAGCATCAGA
>Ga0209585_10000181_pt1 | contig 24687 bp, 20 predicted proteins | sample NGEPerone_FD_185491 | JGI IMG/M metagenome (GOLD analysis project Ga0209585, IMG submission 185491) | Arctic peat soil microbial communities from the Barrow Environmental Observatory site, Barrow, Alaska, USA - NGEE Permafrost154B-one... | ecosystem: Environmental > Terrestrial > Soil >... | reverse complement strand
GCACCCCCATTAGGCGTTACAAAGATGATCTCAGATCCGGCGCGGCAAGACGCGATCGACACGCACGAAGGAGCAGGTCAAGCAAGCAACCCGACGCCACAACGGGCCACAGTGTCAGGAGTTCTGGACTCGCACTTACCGGATGCCCTTCTCCAGGCTCGAACAGGACCGTCGACAAGTCCTATCGTCCCAGGTCAGCAACTTAGAGCCCTTCGGGCTCGCCGTGGCTCGCGAAGATTCCGCAGGGAATCTTCGCGTCAGAGGGGCATTCGCGTCTCACGACCCACCCCCAGCCGCGACCTCATCGGCGGATCAGGGCTGAGACCTCGTCCTTCGCATACTTCGCGACGACTTCGCCGCCGATCGCAACAGCGGCGATCGTCGGTGAATTGGGGTTGACCGTGTCGACGGTGAACTCGCAGGACACGCCGGGACCGATTCGACCCTCGGTATCGATCCCGAAGACGTTCCAGGCGTAGGTCCCGTCGGGGAGGGCGGAAGTCCGCCGGTAGTGCTCCGATCCCGCCGGGAGCCCGGCTGTCTGGCCGCCATCCCACACCAAGGTGCTGCCCCGGTACACGTCGAAGAGGGCGCCTACGTTGGTCTTGTCGGGATCGTCGATCCTCGCCCGCAGGGTGGGGGTGTTGCTCTTGAGGAAAGGCCGCCCCGCCCCGATGACGCACGGCGAGTCCGGATCAGTGGTCCGCACGTTCGTCGGCTGATATGGGCGCCGGTTGTATGTCACCACAAGCTGCGCGTCGAATTGATACCGCTTCCAGCCCGTCGACGATCCCTCATCAGCGGCCTTCAGACCAACTGTCAGTTGGTCTGCGTTCGCTCGCGCAGTCTCACGGCTTGCCTCCGTGACGTTGAATTCGATCCATCGTTGATTACCGCACGCCGCCTTGTGGGCGAGGGATTGAGATTGCTCCAGACGGAGCCAGTTCAAGCTGCTCCAGGATGTCGATGGGCCAATGCTGCCCGTCCACCATGCCTCCACCGGATAGGCCGTGCAGCTGTACGAATGGGTGCCGTAGACGCTGAGAACTGCCGACTGGACCTCGTCCGGCTCCGCGTTGCCAACAGCCTGGAGACCGCTGAACTGCCAAGCGGCGCGGCGAGTGAAGACAGAACTGCAGTACATCGGGCTCCCGGTCGTGCCACAGTGCCCAACCCCTTGATCACCCGAGTAGTTCGAGTCGGTATATCCATCGTTCCTGACCGACACCCAGTAGGAGCGGCTTCCCACGATGGTCGGGTCCAGATAGACCGGCCAGGCCGTGCTGGGGTCGGTCATCATCTCCTGATCCGGCGTGAGGACCACCGCGCCATCGCGAAGCTGTACGTCCATCTCCGCCACTTCGTCGCCTTCGACGGGCTGAGCCACGCGCGGATCGGCAAGTCCCTCACCACCGGTTGGGGACCCCACCAAGCTCGTCTCCAGCGGCGCCGGCCCCACCACCGAGTCGGCCGCGGAGTCCCACATCACCGGGTTTGGCGCGCCGAAGACGACCTCGCCCGCCCCGTCCACCGCGGTGAAGCCGCCCCCGGACTGCTCCAGCCGCAGGCCGCTCGACGTCTCGACCGGGAACGCGATTTCAGCCAGCGCAGGATTCGCGGCTGCCTCTGGCGTCGCCACACGGAGTACCTCGCTGAACCCCGTCCCGTCATCGTTGACCGCCACGACGAGGTCCACGCCCGGCAGCACGCCGACGTATGTCAACGTGGCCTCGTTGACAATCGGCTCGGGCAGCGTGAACGGCGCGTCGAACGTCAGCTCGTGACCGTCCCGCGAGATCCGGGCCAGCGGAATTCCTGGCCGGCCGTCGCTGAACACCATCGGTGTCACAGGAGACGCCACTTCGAGCCCGCTCGCGCTCGCCAGCAGCTCAGTATCGATCGGCGCCCACTCGCCAGAGACGTCGGTCCGAACGGCGCCGATCGACGACTCCAACCGCAACAGGCCATCAGGCTGTGCGTAGAGGGTGTTCCACGGCGTGCGCTCCGACTCCACCTCGACGGCGGCGCCACACGTTTCCGCCATCGCCATCGCCGCATCGACGGCGGCTACAGATGGAACGCAGTCGCTGGCCTCCTGCAATCTCGTCGCCGCACCCGCCGGGACGGCGACGAGAAATGTCGCCGCCACGGCAACGACTGCACCGATCGCCACTCCACTGCCAAGATGCCCACGCATGGCTGCTCCCCCTGCCGGCTCCGGCATCCAGGGCGACTACTGCCACCACCCGGGGCGTCGTTGCCGCCGTGACCGTGGTGCCCACGGGCCGAATGCCCGTCGGCGTCACCCTGAAGATGCCCGTTCGGGGTTGCAGCGTGACGCAGTTTGCATGTGATCTTCATCACATATTTCGGAGAGGTGGCTGGGAGATCGATGTGAGGTGGTGACCGGCCGCTGGCGCGGTCACGCCGCCACGCGGCTGCCGGTGACTGCTTGGTGAACGGCCTCAGGGAGATGTCCGTCCCTGGACACGGCCGCGCCGGCCGCGGGAGGATCGGGTCCGTTCCGTCCGGTACCTCCGGTTCCTCCCGTTCGGTAGGGCGTCCAGTGATCCTCATGCAGAAGGCGATCACGCCGGACCAGTCGCATGCCCACCTGACGTTGGGCCATGACCGGATCGCGGGCTACGTGGTCCGCGCCGCGGACGTCGCCTTCGCCACCACGCCGGCCCAGCTGTTCGAGGTGCACGGCCTGGGCTACCCCGGCTCGCCGTTCCGCCGCAACGACCCGTACATCGACGTACTGCGCTTCTGGTCGGCCGCGCAGCTCCAGTACCGCGACGTGCCGGGCTACATCGTCCCGCTGTGGTGGCTGCGTCACTCGCGCATCCCCCCGGACGCCGAGCTGGTCCGCGTCTACGCCGACGGGTCGAGCCAGGTGCTCGCGCGCTACGCCGACATCGGCGCCGGCTGGAGCCGCGTCGGCGGCCACGCGCAGCACCCGCCGATGGCGTCGCTGTCGCGGTGCGTCGGCCCGGTGGCCAAGTGGCGCGGCGCCTACCTCGAGGCGGACGTCGTCGACGACGGACGCACGGTCGTGCTCGCGCTGGCCAACCCGCCCCTGACGGTGCGGGGCTTCCAGCAGTCGCCCGCCGGGCGCTGGTACCAGCGCGTGCCGCGTGACGAGGTGACCGAGCTGTTCGAGCTGGACCTGACGGCGCGCTGGAACGGTCTGGCGGTCCGCGTCGTCGACCAGTGGCAGGACACGCAGCGGTACGTCGTCGCGCGGATCTCACACCTCGGCGACGACCTGCAGCGGGCGGAGCGGCTGCGGCTGCACCGCGTCGAGGCCGGCGTGTACGAGACGGTCGTCTACGCCGCCGAGCTGCAGGACCTGCGCACCAACCAGGTGGTGCCTGCCACCTGGACCGCCGGCCCCGCCGCGACGCCGGGCCGCGGGACGCATGCGCTCGCGGAGCGGTGGGTCGAGGCGTAGGCCGCGGCCGGCCGACTCCTCGGAGCCGCTGCAGGACGTATCGGCGCACTCCTAGACCCGCAGTACGAGTGTGCCGGAGTCGAAATCCGAACCGGCCTGCTCGAAGCCCACTCGTTCGTAGAGACCTCGAACGGGGTTCCCCGACTCGACACTGAGGCTTAGTCCTGGCAGGTCCCGCGAACGTGCCTCCTGGATGAGCGCCTCCAGCAGTCGCGTGCCGAGGCCGGCGCCTCGTCTCGCTTCGGCGACCCAGACACTGACCTCTGGGATGGCCTCGTCGACGAACCCGTACCCGGGATCGGACGCCGTGAAGTACCGCGCCCATGCGACGCCGACAGGGCCCTCCGGCGACGCCTCGACGACGACTCCGAAGTCACGCTCTCCCCGCCACGGCTCGAAGTAACGCACAAGTGCCGGTGTCCGGAGGACCTGGTCGACCGTGAAGCGCGGTCCCGACCAGTTGACGTTGCCCAGTGTGGCTCGCACTAGCAGCTCCGTCTCGTCGGCGCGGAGAGCGCGCAGTGCCGGGAGCTGATCGGCGTCGACCATCACCTGCCCCCTGATCCGTTCGCCTGCCGCTGGCGGGGGTGTCCCACCACGGCAACGCGCGCCGCGTACGCGCACTCGATGCTGTCCGTCTCCGGGCCCAGCAGCCCGCTCGGAAGAACCGGGAAGGCGATCGCGCGGTGCTCGCCTTGCGCTGCCGAGAGCGCCCAACGACCATCCGGGGTCAGACAGAAGTCGCGTGGGCTCGCACCAACAGCACTGTGTCCCCTCAGCGCGAGGCGGGCTGTCGCGACGTCGAAGTTCCACACGGCCACGGAGTCGTGGCCACGGTTGCTCGCGTAGAGGTGCCGACCGTCGGAGCTCCAGACGAGTGCCGCCGCGCCGTTCTCTCCTGACCAACCAGCGGGCAACGTGGAATGACGGGAGACATCGAGCCAGCCTGACCGCGTCGGGTCGCGTCGGTAGACGATCACCTCGTTCGCCAGCTCGCCGACGAGAGCGAGATGGTCCCGGCCGGGATGGAGCGCCGTGTGACGGGGGCCGAAGCCCGGCGGCGTCATCTGCTCGGCTTCCTGCCGCAACTTGCCCTTCCACAAGCGGTAGCCGACCACGCGATCCTGCCCGAGGTCGCTGACCCAGATGAGGCCTGACACGGGGTCGAGCGTGGCCTGGTGCGGGTGCGGCGCTTCCTGCCGTTCCCGATCGGCGAAGGAAGCCCCCATGTGAGTGATCACATCGGAGGCGCTGCCGTACGGTAGCCCCTCGCGATCGAGCGGCACCACGCTGACCTGGCCTCCGACGTAGTGGGACACGACGAGGGCGTGGTCTTCCCCGTCGGGAGCGACGACGGCGTGGCAGGGGGCGTGGCCGCCCGTGCTCGCTCCTGCCCTCGACTCCGGGGCGCCCCGCCCGACATCCCATGTCACGACGGAACCGACCACGCCTGGCGCGAAGTCCTCGTTGCAGGCGTACGCGACGGGACGAGTGGGGTGGACCGTGATCCAGCTCGGGTTGACGCCGCCGTCCAGCCGACCCGCGTCCGTCAAGTGGCCCTGGTCGTCGAGCCGCGCAACCCTCACCACACCGGGTTGCCCAGCGGCCGGACCGCCGGCCCCTGGTGCCTCCTTGTTGTAGCCGCCGATGAGCAGATCCCAGCCGGACACGGACTCCCGCCTCACCGATACGCCGCGTCGCGGAGTCCCTCGATGTAGCCGACCGCATGGAGGCGGCCCAGCACCATGTAGCCCGGCCGGTCGTTGTCCTCGCCGCTCAGCGTCGGCACATGGTCCGCACGCAGCGGGCCGTCGAACCCGAACGACGCGTATGCCTGCATGCAGGCAAACAGATCCGTCGGGCCGGCGTCGTGGAACGTCTCGCGGAAACTGGTGACGTCGCCGGCGACGTCACGCAGGTGCACGTACTTGATCCGATCGCCCCAGCGCCGGATCAGGCTCGGTAGGTCGTCGGCCATCAGTGCGAAGTTACCCTGGCAGAAGGTGACCCCGTTGGAGCGGCTGGGAGACAGGGCCAGCAAGCGATCGTACCCCTCGACGCTGCCCATGATGCGCGGGATGCCCCTGATCTCGGACACCGGCGGATCGTCCGGATGCATGCAGAGCACGATCCCAGCGCGTTCGGCATGCGGCAGCACCGCTCCGAGGAAGTACTCGAGACCCTCCCACAGGTCGTCCCGCGTGTATCGACCGGGCTCGACGACGGGCCCGAGCACCTCCATGTAGGCCTGGTCGTAGCCGCTGACGTGGGCCCCGCCGCGGTCCAACAGGGCCGAGTGCGTCCGCACCCACCCGCGGAGCGCCATCCAATTGTAACAGATGGTCGTGACGCCGACCTCGCGCGCGGCGTCGATCATGTCGATCCACCAGGAGATCTGCTCGTCCCGTCCGGGCAGGCCGAGCCGGATCAGGTCCATCGGCGGGGTGTCTTCGAGGGCGACGAGCTCAAGGCCGTTGTCCGCGAAGGTCTCCTGCAGCCGCCGCAGCGCCGAGCGCTCCCACGCGCGCTCCCCCCGGGGTGGCGCCGTCTGGTCGCACTCGATCCACCCGAGGGGGTCGCCGGGCCTGGGCTTGAGCCAACGCCGGATCTGCTCGCCGTCCTCGAGCAGCCCGACGGCACCGGTGACTCCGATCTGGGGCAGCACGGGCCACCAGGCCTCCGGCCTGGCCTCCAACAGTTCCACTATCCGCAAGGCAGACCCTCCCTCCGGGGGCGCGAGAGGCTCGTCACTGCTTGGGGTACCGCACCAGGTGGTGCGAGTACGCGCCGTCGACCACCAGCGTGTGGCCGTTGACGTACCTGGCCGCATCGGAGGCGAGGAAGACGGCCACACCGGCAACGTCGTCGGTGGCACCGACGCGCCCCTGCGGGATCCACTCGGCGAACAGGTCCCGTCCGATCTCGTCGAGCAGGTCCCTGTTCATCGCCGTCTCGATCGCTCCCGGCGCCAGGCAGTTCACACGGATGCCCTCACGTGCCAGCTCCAGGGCCGCCACCTTGGTCATCATCCCCATCCCCGCCTTGGACACGCAGTACACGAGGTTCCCCTCGCACGGCACGGTCTCGTGGATCGACGACACGTTGATGATGCTCTTGGCCTTCGAGGCGCGAAGGGCGGGCAGCAGGAGCTGGATCAGGCGCATCGGCGCCACCAGGTTGACCTGCAGCAGGTGGGCCATCGCCTCCGGGGCGAGGTCCTCGAACGGTCCGGCCGCCTCGACCCCGGCGTTGTTCACGAGGACGTCGAGCGCACCCAAGCTGCTCACCTGCCCCGCCAGCGACTCCACCGCGGCCGGGTCTCCCAGGTCCGCCTCGAGGAAGAGCCCGCCGATCTTCCGGGCCAGCGCCTCGCCGGCGGCACGGTTCCTGCCGTGCACCACCACGTGGGCTCCGGCGGCGGCGAACGCCTCGGCGATGGCCTCGCCGATCCCTGCCGTCGAGCCGGTGACGAGAACCCTGCGTCCCTCGAACTCGCCCTGCGGCGGCCGGCTCACCACGTCCCGGCCTCCTCGGCCGACTCGAGCGCGACCCGGAACCGGAAGTACATGTCCTGGTCGAACCACTGCGGGAACGCCGTCCCCCAGAGGTTGTTGTAGAGCGCCACGTGCATCCCGCCGCGCGTGTCGATGGGGTCGTTGTCGAACTGCAGCAGGCCCTTGCCACCGGGCGAGACCAGATGCGCGTCGAGGGTCTCGATCCGCAGTCCGCCGGCGGCGTCCTTGTAGGCCATACCGCCCTGCACCCCGTGCAGGTGACGACCGCCGTCGTCGATGACGTCGCCCGGCTCGATCAGCTGCCCCAGCTTGTCGAGACGCCAGCCCGACGGGTCTGGCGCCTGCGCATGGAACGACAGCCACATCGCCTCGGGGCGGCGGTTGGCGCGCTTCTTCGCCGCCCAGACCTCGACGTCCAGCACCGCCGCAGCCGGGTGCAGCCGGTAGCGCAACACGAGCTCGCCGGGCCACGCCGTCGTGTCGTCGCCCCGCGCTTCCTCGGGGGCTTCGAGCGCCGCGACCAGGCTGTCGCCGTCACGGGAGATCTCGGCGCCGGCGGGCGTCCAGGCGCGCCTCGTGACGCCGTAGTTCACGAGGCCCGGCTTGCCGAAGTCGTTGGCGGCGAAGGTGGCATGGTTGTACCTGCTGCCGAACTGCCGGTAGTCCTCCGGCGTGTAGGCGTCGTAGCTGAACGCGGCGAGGCCGCCGGCGGCGACCCACTGGCGCCCCGTCCGTAGGTCGGTCAGCTCGGTGACGGAACCGTCCGTGGGCGACAGACGGAGTGAGACGACGCCGTTGCTCAGCCGAGCGTCGGCTACGGGCTCGCCGGCACCCGGCGCCGTCGAACGGCGCGCCTCCAGCCGGGCCACCGCCTCGGACCTCAGCGGTTCAGGGAGCCGGGTGACGGCGTCGTAGGGCTCCCGGCGCTGGGCCTGCCACTCCGCCTCGTTGGCCTTGTGCTGGGGCTCGTCGTTCCGGGCCGCCTCGAGCTCGTCGACGCGGTAGGTGTCCCAGACGCGCAGGTACTGCGACGTGCTCAGACCCCAGTTGTGCTCGGGCGCCAGGATCAGGTCCGAAACGAGGGCCAGGTCGGTCGGGTCGCCCGCCGCCAGCCTGCCGTCCTCGATCCATCCGGCTCGCAGCCGCAGCACCTCGCGCAGGTCGCCGGACTTGGTGGGGTCCGCGCCCGAGCCGTAGATCCAGGTGTCGCCGATCTCGGTGTCCAGCACGGGAAGCCGGTCGCGGATCCCGTCGACCACCGCGCCGATCTCGGAGAGGTTCGTCGCCCTCACCGCCGCGTTCGGGAACTTGGCGCGGAGGCTGGCGTACGTGGCCCGCACGGATTCGGGACTGTGCGGGCCGGCGTTGTCGTTGTGCACCCGCATCGAGGCGACCACCGGGACACCCGGGAGGCGGACGGTGCTCCCGTAGGCCTTCGGGTGGTAGAGGACCGTGACCTCCTTCCCGCTGTCCTCACGCCAGCGGAACAGATGCGTGCGAGGCGAGTTCAGGCCCTCGACGGACAGCCAGCGCATGTCCTCGACGGACAGGCCCTGGTCCGTGTGGGCGGGTTCGGCCCCCTCGGGACGCACCTGGTCGGGGTCGGGGACGTCCGCGTCGGACACCGGCAGGCCGACCCCGGGCAGCCATGGCACCGCAGGGGCCTTGCACCCGGGGTTGCAGCCGATGTCGAGGAAGCTGATGCCCGCGTCGCTCAGCGGTCCGACGAGGCCCTTCGTGTGCCCGGGGACGTCGGTCATCCGGGCCGCGGTGGTGCGGACGCCGAAGCGCTCGTCGAGCCACGCGCTGAAGCCGAACGACGCCGCGACCGCGGACCGGTCCAGCAGCTCCGTATACCAGGTGAAGGGGAGTCCGTGCCAGGCGAGCTCACCACGCTCGATCGCCCGCTCGGCGGCGGCCCGGGCGTCGCCCGGGGTCTCCTGGAGGTACTTGTAGAGAAGCCAGGCCGGGACGGTCCACACGAACCGGTCGTCGCCCTCCGCTCGCAACGTGTCCGCGACCTGGACCGCCCTGGGGATGTGGACGTCGAAGTAGGTCCGGACGACGTTCGCGGCGGTGTCGGTGAAGCCGACGTCGAGGTGAGACTTGAACATCACCAGCACCTGCTCGACGGATTCGTCAGCAACGACAGCCATCAACGCTCCCTCTTCACCTTGATCGAACCTGAACCGGAACCGCCGCCCCCCGTGCGCGCCACCGCCGCGCCGTGGGCCTTGACGAAGTGCGTGTCCAGCGCGCGCACCAGGCCCGACGCGGGGACGTCGCGTCTCGACAGCCACGCGTGGACCATCTCCGCTGCCACCGTCTGCGCCGGCAGATAGCCCGGCCAGCGCGGGCGCAGGTACGAACCGTCGATCCCGCCGAGGGTCGCGGCGAAGAAGCCGCCGGAGCACCGGTTGACCGCGGGGTCGAGCCATGCGGAGCGGTATCCGGGCTGGCCACCACCCGACACGTACGCCCCGCCCTGCACCGAGCCCGAGGCGACGAACCGCGCGAAGGCGACCGCCTCGGGGATGCGCTCCGAACGCGCTGAGACACCGAGACCCGCGCCGCCGAGCGCCCCGCCGTCGCTGCCGCGCGTCCCGAGGGGGATCGGGCCGAACGACACCGCGTGCGCGCGGGCGCCTGGGGTCGCGTAAGTGACGTAACCGAAGGTGATGGGCATGTAGGCCACCTCGTCGGTGCTCGTCATGAGCTCGAGCAGCTCGATCGGGTTCGACCGGAGCGAGGCGGGGTGACAGAGCGCGAGCAGCTCGGCGAGGAACTCGAGCGCGGCAACGGTCCGCCGTGGATCGGCAAGGGCGCCGTCCTCCCGGAACGGGTCACCGATGTCGTTGGCCACCAGCGTGACGAGGGCCAGGTAGGCATCGATCGGCTTCGCGGGAACCGCTACCGCGCTCCGGCCGCGTACCTGGAGCGCACGGGCGAGCCGAAGCACCTCGGCCCAGTCGCGTGGTGGCTCCGGCACGAGGTCGGACCTCGTCACGCTGACGTGACAGGCCGCGTCGATGGCGAGCGCCCACTGGTGGCCGTCCCATTCGTAGCTGCGCCACGACGGCCCCACGCTGTGCCGGCGCTGGTCGTCGAGGAAGCCCGACGACAGCACGGTGTCCAGCGGGACGAGCAGCCCGGACGCCGCCGCCTCCCCGACGAAGGGGTGGTCGACCACGAGCAGGTCGTAGCGATCGGCGAGATCGGACAACGGGAAGTCGGCGAAGTCCTGCAAGCTGCGCGCGTCCCAGGTCACGTCGACGTCCGGACGCTCCGCGGAGAAGGCCGCGGTCGCGGCGAGCAGCGAGTCGTGGCCGCGAGGGTGCCGCCAGGTCATGCCGGTCAGCGTCGTCACGGCGCGTCCTCCGGACCGAGCAGCTCGGCGGCCTCGGCGTCGCTGTAGCCGGCGACGCGCACGAGGATCTCGCGCCCGTTCTCACCCAGGCGCGGCGGAGCCGAGTGACGACGAGCCGGGGACCGGCCGCTGAAACGCACGGCCGGACCGACCACCCGGATCCTTCCGGCAGCCGGATGGTCCAGCTCGAGGATCATGCCGTTGTGTCGCACCTGCGGATCCGCCGCGACCGCGTCGTAGTCGTTGAGGGGTGCACACCAGATGTCGTCGGCGAGCAGCACCTCTAGCCACTCTGCGGTCGCCCGCTCGGCCAGGCGCTCCTCGAGGACTCGCCGGATGCGGGCGTCGAGGTCGCCGTCGGTGATGTTCTGCTCCGAGACGTCCTCGAACCCTGTCACCCCCACCGCTGCCATGAGCTTGTTCACCGCGTTCATGGCGATCGCCACGTGCCCGTCTCGGGTGGCGTAGATGCCGTACGGGGCACCCGTGTAGGGCGTGCCCGCCATCGCCGCGTTGCGGCGGGGCCGCACGTCCGAGTTGAGGTGCGCCGTCAGCTCCTGCGACTGCAGTGCCAGCAGCGAGTTCAGGAGATTGACGTCGACCCGCTGGCCCCGCCCGGTGCGGTCGCGCTCGAGCAGCGCGGCGAGCGTGCCGTAGACCATGTGGAGCCCGGCGGCGACGTCGGCGATCCCGATCCCCACGGGGATGGGCGGATCGGCATCCCGTCCGTTGAGATGCGGCAGACCCGTCATCGCCTGGACCAGGAGGTCCTGCCCCGGACGCGCGGCGTAAGGCCCGTCGGGGCCGTAGCCGCTGCTCGCGCAGTAGACCAGGCCGGGGTTGAGCTCGCGCAACGTCTCGTAGCCGAGTCCCAGCCGCTCCATGACGCCCGGTCGGAAGTTCTCCAGCACGACGTCCGCGGCCGCGGCGATCCGCCGGGCCGCGTCGCGGTGGTCGGCGCGCTTGAGGTTGAGCACGACGCTGCGCTTGTTGCGGTTGAACGCCAGGAACGAGACGCTCTCGCCTCCCGGGTAGTTGTTGCCCAGGGCGAACCGGCGCAGCCAGTCCCCGTTCGGGGGTTCGATCTTCAGGACCTCGGCGCCCATATCGGCGAGCATCTGCGAGGCGAAGGGCCCCTGGACCAGCTGGGTGAAGTCGGCGACGACAACGCCGGCGAGCGGCCCGCTCGCGGGGACGTCGGCCGGCTGCGCCGTCACGACCGCCCTCCGTCGGACTCGGCCGGCACCGCGACGGACAACGTCACGGCGCCCGTCGCCGTGCCGTAGGCGTCGATCCGGTACGCCGTCCGCGTGGTCGCGGCCACCGTGGCGAGCCCCCGGCCGGGCCACGAGGTGGCCGGCTCGACGCCGATGACGCGTGCAAGGCCGTTCCAGGGCGGGCCCGCCGTGCCGCCGAGCTCCTCCCAGAGCCAGCAGTGCGGGTAGGTCGCCGCCTCCCACGACAGGCGCACGCCGATCGAGCCGTCGTCGCGGGTGACGGTCACCCAAGGGTCGCCGTCGAACTCGTGCAGATACCCCAGCATCGCCGTGCCCTCCCGGGGGTGCCTGAAGTCGGTCCCGCCCACGTGCGGCCACGCGCCCGCCTGGCCTGGCGCAACGTCGGCGCCGACGACGGCGGCGCTGTCGTCGAGGTCGACCGTGCGCGCGTTCGTGGCGATCGTTACGGGACCCCCGAGCAGGTCGCCGCCCAGCCCCGGGTGCTGGGTCCACATGAGCTCCACCGGAGCGTCGGAGAAGTTGGCGAGGGAGTCCTCGACGGTCACCGTCTCCCCGGCCACGGTGATGCGACGCTCGGCACGCACGGGCATCGTCGTCAGCTCCAGCGCCAACGTCACCGAGGCGGGGTCAGCCGTCACGACCTCCCAGGCGGCCATGGACGCCTCGCCATGGAACCCGTGCCTTGTGCCGCGCCACATGACGTCGTCGCCGGCGTTGGGCAGCGCCACCTGCCAGCCGCCGCGGGAGTGGTCGCACCACGCCTCGACCCCTAAGGCCTCCCCAGCGGGGGGCTCCGCGGCGCTGTCGGCCCACGGGGTGTGCCACAGCACGTCCACGCCGCTCGCGCGGTGCCGCACCCTGGTGACGCTGCCGCCGAACCTGGCCGAGACCGCGGCCTCGATGCTCGCCGAGCACAGCACCAGGTCACCTGCCGAGTTGCCCATCAGCACTCTCCACGCACCATGGTGGACCGGTCGCCGTCAACGTTGAGCATCTGCCCGCCACTTCGTCGAGACCTCGGCTGTGAGGTCGCGGTGAACAATCGTTGACAACGATACGGGACGCTGCCTAGATTATCAACTATCGATTAACCTTCACATGAGGGCCATCGTGCCCGAGGAGACGAGTCATGGTCGACGCCGTGTCCCAGCCCTGGCGCATTCTCGTGGTCGGCTCGAGCCACAACGACATCGGGTGGGCGGGAACGCCGAGCGAGATCGCCGAGCACCGCGAGCACGGCATCATCGACGCGGTCCTCGACCTGCTGGCGCGCGATCCGCACTACGCCTACGCCGTCGAGGCGTCGCTCTACGCCGACGAGTACCTGGCCCGCAACCCGCAGCGTGCCGACTACATCCGAGCGCTGGTGGAGTCCGGGCGACTGGAGTGGGGCGGGACGTACGTCCAGCCCTACGAGGGCCTGTACGGCGGCGAGGCCCTGCTGCGGCAGGTGCACTTCGGGCGCAAGTCGCTGGCGGACCGCTACGGCATCCGAGCTCGAGGTGCGTGGAACGTCGACGTGCAGGGCCGGACGCGCAACCTCGCGCAGATCTACGGCGCCGCCGGGATCGAGTACCTGATCGTGTCCCGCTGCCGACCCGGCATCTACTGGTGGGAGGCCGAGGACGGTACGCGGCTGCTCGTCATCTCGCTCTTCCAGGGCCACTACGGCTACCCGTTCCTCAACACGCGCGTGCTGCACGTGTCGCCGCTCGAGAAGGCCGACGACGGCCACGGGGACTTCGACATCCCCGTGGCGGCGCACCGGCTGCGTGACGTCGTCGACCGCTTCGAACCATTCTTCGAGGAGCACGGCCTGCCTCGTGTCCTCCTGGTCACGGTGACCGCGGACTACGCGGTGCCCAGCGCCGACCTCGCGACCTTCATCGCCGACTGGAACGCCCGCGCGACCGACATCGCACGCGAGTTCGGGGTCGACGCACGACTCGAGTTCGGCACCGCGGACGCCTACGTGTCCCTGCTGCGCGCGCTGGGCGCGCTCGACCGGCTGCCGGTGGTGCGCGGCGAGATGCCCAACCCGTGGCTCTACATCCACGGGCCCGGGCACCACAAGACCGTCGACGCGTTGCGCCGTTCGCAGGCGGCGCTGCTGACGGCCGAGCGGCTGCATACCGCGCCTGCGCTGCTCGGGCTGCCGGGTCGTGCCGGCGACGACGGCCGGCTCGACGACGCCTGGCGCGACCACATCTACATCGACCACGGCTTCGGCGGACTCCACGGGGTCGGCACCGACGAGGTCTTCCGTGCGAAGGCGGAGAGCGCGTTGCACACCGGCCTGGTGGCGATCGAGCGCGCCATGTCCGACCTCACGGACGCCCTCGGCGTCGGGCAGGACCAGCTGCTGGTCTACAACCCGCTGCCGCGGGCGCGGGCCGACTGGGTGGAGGCCGAGATATCCATCGCGGACCCCGTCGGTGAGACCGTCGAGCTCGAGTCACCGGACGGGCGGGTCGTCACCGGACACGTCCTCAGCCAGGCCATGCCGAGCGGAGCCCGGCGCGGCACCGCCACGGTGGGCTTCGTCTCGCCTCCCGTCGCGGGCCTCGCGCACCTGGTCCTGACGCTGCGCGCCACGGCACGGTCCGACGAGCCGGAGGCCAGCTGGCCCGGGGACGCCGCCGACCTGCAGTTCTCGAACTCGCACTACAAGGCGGTCGTCACGCGCGGTGGCATCGCGCGACTGAAGGTGGTCCGTCCCGACGCGCCCGACCTGCCCGTCGCCCGCACCGAGTCGTTCCTGCTCGGCGAGTCGATCCTGCTCGCGTCGCCGGGCATCGACGTGGGCGAGCACGAGCAGGACGGCTCCTGGGACCATCAGCTGCCGCGCCCGTTCCAGCCGCGCCCGTCGGGCCAGGTCGGCACGGGGCATCGCGGGAGCGAGCCCCGCGTGCTGTTCCGCAGCGACGAAGCGACTCGGGTGATGACGGAGGCGCCGCTCGGAGACGCCTCCGTCCGCAACACCTACACGTTCTACCGGGACCTCCCCTACTGCGACCTCCAGGTCGACCTCCTGGGGTGGCATGGCGACCACGCCCGCGAGGTGCGGGTCTGCTTCCCGTTCGAGGGCACGACGAGCTCCGCCGAGGTCAGCTACGAGGTGCCGTTCGGACGCGTCCACGTGGGTTCCGACGAGATCGAGGACTTCGGTGACATGCGGCCGCGCGAGGTCCAGACCTGGATCCAGGCGCGGAGTGCCGACCGGGAGCTGACGCTGAGCGGGAGCGTCGCGGTATACGACTGGCTGGATCCTCTGTCGGCGAACGACGACGTCGTGCTCCAGGCCGTCCTGGTCGCCACCAAGCGGAGCTGCCACCCGCTGGGGAACTGGTACGAGCAGTCCGGCGACCACACTGCCCACTTCCGCGTGCGGCCGGCGGCCGCCGGCGAGAGCGAGCCCACGACGACCGGGTGGGGGCGCGAGCTCAAGCTGTACGCGCGGCAGGGGAACGGCGCGCGGTCAGGTGCCGACGGCACCGGCGCCTCGACGCCGGCCTGGGCGGCTTCGGAGGCGCCCAACGTGCTGCTCACGTGCCTCCGGCCGATCGGGGACGACGCCGTCCTGGCGCGCTACTGGGAGCACGAGGGCCGCGACACGCGGATCGAGCTGACGTCGCTGCCGCAGGGCGCGAGCCTGTCGCTCTCCGACGCCTTCGGTGACGGCCGAACGCCGCTACCGGGACGCACGGTGGATCTCCCGGCTCACGGGATCGTGACCGTGGTGGTGCAGCTGGGACGTGCCGACGAGGGCGGCGAGGGATGAGCTTCATCGTCCGGCAGGACCGTGGGGGCGTCGCGACCCTTCGGTTCAGCCGGCCCGCAAAGCTCAACGCCCTCTCGCCCGATGCCTTCGTCAGCCTCGGGAGCGCCATGCGTGAGGTCTCCGATGACCCGTCGGTGGCGATCGTGGTTCTGCGCGGAGAGGGACGCGCATTCGCCGCGGGTGCCGACATCGCCACGTACGTCGACCTCCCGGAGTCCCGCTTCAGGGAGCTGATCGACAGTGCCCGCGACACCGTCGATCAGTTCGCCCGTTGCCCGAAGCCGGTCGTTGCTGCCGTGCGTGGGTTCGCCCTCGGCGGGGGCTTCGAGCTGCTGCTCGCATGCGACCTCGTCGTCGCCACCACCAACGCGCGCCTCGGGCTGCCGGAGGCCAGGCTGGGTCTGCTCCCCGGCGGCGGTGGCACGCAGCGACTCCCGCGGCTCGTGGGGCGCCTACGCGCCAACGAGCTCATCCTGACCCGACGGATCCTCACGGGGGCCGAGGCCCACGCCTGGGGCCTGGTGAACCGCCTGTGCGAACCCGACGAGCTCGACGCGACTCTCGAGCAGCTCGTCCGCGAGCTGCTCGGCTCGGCACCGGCCGCACGGAGGCTCGCGAAGCGACTGATCCTCGAGGCCGAGGAGCACACGCTCGCCGAGGGTCTGACGATCGAGCGAGACCTCACTGCGCCGCTGATCGAGACAGCCGACGGCCGAGAGGGCGTTGCCGCCTTCGTCGAGAAGCGCGACCCGGTCTTCCGCCCGCCGGAGGCGGTCCCCGACTGACGGAGGGAGTGGCCGGCGCCGGCCACTCCCTCCGTCCCGCCGCCATCCAGCGCGCCGAGCCTCTACAGCACGCCGAACCTGCGGAACGCCTCGGTCGCGCCGATGCCGTCCGAGACCGCGGTGCGGAACGCGCGCTCGCTGGCGCGCTTCTGCGCCGCCGCCTCGACGATCTGGCCGGTGAGGGCCTGCGGCACGACCACGACACCGTCGTCGTCCGCCACGATGAGGTCGCGCGGCTCGATCACCACGCCGTCGATGACCGCGGGAACCCGGTGGGCGACCACCTCGTGGCGGCCCATCGAGTCGTAGGGGATACGCCCCGTCGACCAGACCGGGAAGCCCAGCTTGCGGATCCCGCGGATGTCGCGCACCAGGCCGTCGGTCACCGCGCCGGCCGCCCCACGGCGCTGCGCCGCCGTCGAGAGAAGCTCGCCCCACACGGCAATGTCCGTCGCTCGTCCCGTGGGAGTGACGAACACCTCGCCCGGACCGATCGCGTCCAGTGCCGCGACGAGACCGACGAAGGGGTGCTCGGGCACGTCGTCGACGCGCTCGATCGCTACCGGGAACGCGTATCCCGCCATCACCCCGTCCGCAGTCATGGGGACGATCCCCGTGGCCAGGCACTGCCGCCGCAGACCGACTGCGTCCAGGCAGTCCGAGATGACGGCGGCATTCAACTGACTGCGGACGAACTCCAGGACCTGCATCTCCGCCGCTCGGGTACTAGGAGGAAGCGTCATTCGCGATTCACTTTCCGTCCGGGAGTTGGGGTCATGCCTTCACGGCCCCGCTGGTCAGTCCAGAGACAAACTGGCGCTGCAGCGCGAAGAAGATGACGAGGGGCACCAACGTCGACACGGCCGAGGCCGCCATCAGCGGGCCGATGTTCGTGTTGTGCTCTCCGATCGTCGCGGACAGCGCCACCGTGGTCGTTCTCGAGTCTTGGCCCAGGAAGACCAGGGCGAAGAAGAACTCGCCCCAGCAGCTGATCAGGACGTAGATCCCCACCGCGACCAGCGAAGGGCGCGCGATGGGCAAGATGATGGACCACAGGATCCTGATCCGGCTGGCCCCGTCGACGAGCCCCGCCTCCGTCAGCTCGTAGGGGATGGAGCGGAAGAACCCGATGAGCATCCACACCGCGACGGGCATGCTGATGATGCTGTAGAGCATCCCCAGTCCCCCGAGGTTCCCGATCCAGCCGAGCTTCGCCCACAGCAGGTAGATGGGCACGACCGTGGCGGCGGCCGGCAGCAGCTGCGTGAACAGGGTCAGTCCCTGGACTCCTTGCACGCCTGGGAACGCCCACTGGGTCACCGCGTATGCGGCGGCAGAGCCGAAGACGACAACCACGAGAGCTGCGCTGACGGCAACGACGGCGGAGTTCATGGTGGCCGCGAGGAGCGTCCCGTCTCCCAGCGCGTCACGGAACTGCTCGAGGCTCAGCGCGTGCGGGTACAACGTCGGACGCACCGCGTAGAGCTCGGGCGTCGCCTTCAGGGCCGACGTGAGCATCCAGTAGACGGGGAAGATCGCGAAGATCACACCCGGGACGATGACGATCCAGCGCTTCGACGACCGCCACGAGAGGGCGCTACCACGCCGGCGCGGCGCGCTCGACTCCGGATGGTCCGGCACCGCGGCGACACCCGAGGCGCTCAGTGTGACGCTCGAGCTGTTCATCGGTTCACCTTCTGAGAGGCGCGCATGTAGAGGCCGATGGCCACGGCCATGAGCACAAATGAGACGACGGAGAGCGCCGCGCCCTGGTCGAATCGGTTGAAGACGAACGCCGTCTTGTAGATGTCGAACGGCAGCGTCGTCGTCGCTCGACCCGGACCGCCGCGCGTCATGGTGTAGGCCGTGTCGAAGTAGTTGAAGGTCCAGATGAACGCCAGCAACGTGGTAAGCACCAGGACGTTGCGCAGGCCGGGCAGCGACACGTACCACACGCGCCTGACGTACGAGGCGCCGTCAAGCGCGGCTGCCTCGTAGAGGTCCCGATCGATGGACTTCAGCCCGGCCGACAGCATCAGCATCCAGAAGGGCATGCCCTTCCACACGTTCACGAGTACGAGCGATGCCAAGGCCGTCCTGGGGTTCCCCAGGAAGTCCTGCCCACCGATGCCGAACCAGCGCAGCACCTCGTTCGCCAGCCCGTTCAGCGGGTTGTAGATCGCGACCCAGATCGCGGCAATGACCACACCGGGCATCACCCAGGGGGCCATGAGGAGCGTCCGTACGAGAGTGATGCCCCTCCCCGGCCGGTCCAGCGCCAGGGCCAGGGAGAACCCGAACAGCCCCTGGAACACCAGGCTGGAGATGGTCCAGACGACCGTGGTCCAGAGTGTTGCCCCCAGCTCACCGAACCTGAAGAGGTTCGCGTACGCCGTGAGCCCCGACCACTGCCCGTCGTTGAGGCTGAGTCGGTTGACGTGGAGCGACGTCCAGACGTTGAAGAGGAGTGGGTACGCGACCAGCCATGCCGCCGCCAAGGCCGGCACGATGGCGAGGGACCAACCTCCCCAAGCTGAACGACGCCTGCGCTTCCCCGACGGCTCGCGCCGCCGGGGAAGCAACAAGGCATCCGTCATTGCGTCAAGACCTGCTCGTTGACCTTGGTGTCGAAGTTCGTGAGCTGGGTCACGACGTCCTTGCCGTCGTTCACCGCACCGCGGACCGCGGCTTCGAACTCGGCGGACACCTCGGCCATCTGCGGAACCGGCACGATGGGAAGCACCGTGTTGGGGAGCATCTCCCGGAACGGCTCGAAGAACGGGTCGCCCGCGTACGGCTCGCCGTCCATGCCGTCCAGCAGCGGCGGGAACGTGTCTGACCCGCTGAGCAGCTTCAGACTCTCCGACTTCGCGTAGAAGGCGAAGAACTTGGCCGCGGCTTCGGCCTGCTTGCTCTCCGCGTTCACACCGAGCATCCAGCCGCCGCCGGTCGTGCCCGACTCCTGCCCGGCCTCGCGGGTCGGCACGACGGCCACGGCATAGTCCTCACCGAAGACCGCGTCGGGGTTGTCTGCCTCGATCACCGGCCGCTCCCATGTGCCGCCGATCATCAGCGCGCACTGGCCGCCAGCGAACAGGGCGGACCGGGTGTCGCTGTCCATGTTGGCCGAGCCGGGCGGAATCTCGCCGGTCTTGGCGATGTCCTGGAGCAGGGTCACGGCGGCCACGGTTGCTTCCTCGGTCGCGGCGATGGCCTGTGGAGGTGTCGCGTCGCTGAGGATCACCCCTCCGGCTTGTGCCATGTAGGGACCGACGGTCTCGTAGGCCATCGCGTAGTCGGAGTTCGTCACGAAGCAGTAGCCGTAGACGTCGGCGTTGTCCTTGAACTTCCCGACGGTGTCGAGCAGCTCTGCCCACGTGCTGGGCGGCTCGGTGACGCCGACCGATTCCAGCAGCTTCGGGTTGTACCAGAGCGCCCGGTTGCCCGTGTCGATGGGGAGCGCGTAGAACGTGCCGTCGACACCCCCGATCGAGAGCAGGCCGGGAACGAAGTTCGACGTGTCGATGTCGGCCATCGCGTCCGTCAGGTCGGCCAGGTAGCCGGCGCCGGCCCACAGCTGCACGTTCGGGTGGTTGACCCGGAAGACGTCCGGTCCTGTGCCGGCTCGCAGCTCGGTCGTCAACTTCGTGTCGTAGTCCGCGAACGCCACCTTTTCGAACTGGACGGTGATGTCCGGGTTCTCCGCGGTGAAGTTGTCGATGATCTCCTGCTCCGCCTCGTTCACCGCCGGGTCGTCGGTCGTCCCGAAGGTGATGACTGTCTTGTCGCCTCCCCCTCCCGACGAGCTGCCGCCACCAGCCGTGGAGCAGCCGCTGATCATGAGAGCCGCAGCCGAGCCGAGTGCGAGGAGGGCGGTCCAACGCCTATGTTGGTTCATCCTATCTCCTATCGATAGTCGGTCATCCACAATCATCGGTGTGTATAGACTGGGTGTCAAGGGTTGAGAAAGGGAGCGTCGATGTCCGCCACACCAGCGCCCGTCACAGGAGGACTGAATCGCTCGCTCCTGTCCGATCAGGCCTACGACCTTCTCAAGTCGAGGCTCATCGCCCGGGAGTACGCGCCGGGCACGCGGTTGGTCGAGTCAGAGATTGCGCGGCAGCTGGCCGTCAGCCAGGCCCCAGTCCGTGACGCCCTGCGCAGGCTGGCCCACGAGGGTCTCGTGCTGCAGCTTCCCCGTCGGGGCAGCTTCGTCGCCGAGGTCTCGGCGGAGGAAGTCCGCGACGCCTACGCCCTGCGGGCCGCTCTGGAGGAGCTCGCCGTCAAGGAGGCCATGAAGCACATGGACGACTCCCTGATCGACGCGCTCGAGAACGACATCACCACCATGCTCAAGGCCGCCGCGGACGACAGCATGGAGCGCTTGGTCGACGCCGACGTCCAGTTCCACAAGGCGGTGTGGGAGGCCGGCGGCAACCGATTCCTGCCGAAGGCATGGCTCATGGTCGAAGCCAGCATGCGGAACCTGACCGTCGTCTCCAACCGCATCTTCTTCGGCACACTGGGCGACGTCGCACGTACGCACTACCCCCTCCTCGACGGTCTGAAGTCGCGCAACCCGTCCGCCCCGGCGATGTTCCGCGATCACGCGCTGGAGGTGTGGGCCAAGCTCGACGGCGCGGCGCTCGCCGAGCACTAGTCTCGCCTCAGTTCCCGCAGGTCCAGCGGTTCGCCGAGGGATCGGGGCGCACACGACCTACGCACAGAATCGCGGCGGCCACGGTGGCGGCCGCCCCTCCTTTGGAGCCCCGTCGTGCACGACGACACCACCCACGTCCTCGACCGCGTCCGCCGCACCCTGCGGGACCACATCGCGCCGGCCACCTACCGCGAGCGCGTCCCGCTGACGCTCGAGCGCTGGGTGGCGCCAGGCGAGCCGGTGCCCTTCGCGGAGGCGGTGGCGCAGCCGTACACCCGGGTGCGCCCGGGCGAGCCCTGGGGCCGGCCGTGGGGTACGGAGTGGTTCCACGCCACCGGCGCCTTGCCGGCCGGGTGGCCGCAGGACGGCACGCGCGTCGAGGTGGTCGTCGACCTCGGCTTCACCGGCCGCCAGGACGGGTTCCAGTGCGAGGGGCTCGTCTACCGACCGGACGGCACCGTCGTCAAGGCCGTCGAGCCGCGCAACCGCGCCGTCCGTGTCCCCCAGGAGCCCGGCGCGCCCGTCGACCTGTTCGTCGAGGCCGCGGCCAACCCCGACGTCGGCAGCGACTGGCAGTTCCGCCCCACCGCGCTCGGCAGCCTTGACACCGCCGGCACCGCGCCGCTCTACCGGCTTGGCGCGGTCGAGCTCGCGCTTCTCGACGACGCCGTCCACGACCTCGTCGCCGACCTGACCGTCCTCGAGGGCCTGGCGCGCGAGCTCCCGCCCTCGTCGACCCGCCGGGCGAGGATCGTCGCCGCCCTCGCCACCGCGCTGGACGCCGTCGACCCCGACGATGTCGCGGGCACCGCCGCCGCGGGTCGCGCCGCACTGGCGCCGGTACTCGCTGCGCCGGCCGCCGCGACCGCCCACCAGGTGTACGCGGTGGGCCACGCCCACATCGACTCCGCCTGGCTCTGGCCGGCGCGGGAGACCGCGCGCAAGGTCGCCCGCACGTTCTCCAACGTGCTCGACCTCATGGACGCCGACGAGCGCTTCGTCTTCGCGGCGTCGTCGGCCCAGCAGTACCGGTGGTTGGAGGAGACGCAGCCGGGGCTCTTCGAGCGCGTGCGGCGGAGGGTCGCCGAGGGTCGGTTCGTGCCGGTCGGCGGGATGTGGGTCGAGGCGGACACCAACCTGCCCGGCGGGGAGTCCCTGGCGCGGCAGCTCGTCGCCGGCGGGCGCTACTTCCGCGAGCGCTTCGGCGTCGAGCAGCCCGTCGGGTGGCTGCCGGACTCGTTCGGGTACTCGGCCGCGCTGCCGCAGCTGCTCCGGCTGGCCGGCGTGCGCTACTTCCTCACCCAGAAGCTCTCCTGGAACGAGACCAACCGGTTCCCGCACCACACCTTCTGGTGGGAGGGGATCGACGGCACCCGCGTGTTCACGCACTTCCCGCCCGCGGACACGTACGAGGCGAGGCTGACGGCGGCGGAGCTGGCGCGCGCCGAGCGCCAGTACGCGGAGAAGGCGGGGAGCTCGGTGTCGCTGATCCCGTTCGGGCACGGGGACGGCGGCGGCGGACCGACCCGCGAGATGCTCGCCGCCGCGGCCCGCACCGCGTCGCTCGAGGGCTCACCGGCCGTGCGGGTCGCGACGCCGCTGGAGTTCTTCGAGGCGGCGGCCGCGGAGTACGGCGACCCGCCTGTGTGGTCCGGCGAGCTCTACCTCGAGCTGCACCGCGGCACGTACACCAGCCAGGCGCGCACCAAGCGCGGCAACCGCGACGCCGAGCGCCTGCTGCGCGAGGCGGAGCTCTGGGCGACCGCCGCCGCGGTCCACACGGGCGCGCCCTACCCGTACGACGAGCTGGAGCACGCCTGGCAGCGCGTGCTGCTCGGCCAGTTCCACGACATCCTCCCGGGCTCGTCGATCGCCTGGGTTCACCGCGAGGCGGAGCGTGGCTACGCCGAGGTGTCGGACCACCTGGAGCGGCTCATCGGCGGCAGGCTCGCCGCGCTCGTCGGCGACGGCGACGTGCCGCTGGCGGCCAACGCGGGGCCGCGAGCGGTCGCGGGCGTGCCCGGCCTCGCCGTCGCCGCGCCCGACGAGCCGGTGCCGGCACGCGCCGCGACGGGCCCCGGTGGGCTTGTCGTGCTCGGGAACGGTCGGCTGCGGGTGACCGTCGACGGGCGCGGCCTGCTGACGTCCGTCCTCGACCTGGCCGCCGGGCGGGAGGTGCTCGCCCCCGACCGGCCCGGCAACCTGCTCGAGGTGTTCCGCGACGCGCCCAACCGGTGGGACGCCTGGGACGTCGACGCGTCGTACCGCAGGGTCGGCACCGCGCTGGAGGCCGCCGACGAGGTCGCGCTGGTCGACGCGGGGGGTCCGGCGGTGCGCATCGTGCGGACCTACCGCTCGTCGCGCATCACGCAGCTGGTGTCGCTCGCCGGCGACGCCGCCCGCGTCCTCGTCGACACCGAGGTGGACTGGCACGAGGACCAGAAGCTGCTCAAGTGGTCCGTGCCGCTCGACGTGCACGCCGAGCGCGCCACCAGCGAGATCCAGTTCGGGCACGTCCACCGGCCCACCCACGCCAACACGTCGTGGGACGCGGCGCGGTTCGAGACCGTCGCCCACCGCTGGGTCCACGTCGGCGAGGCCGGCTACGGGGTCGCGGTCGCCAACGACTCGGTGTACGGGCACGACATCACGCGGTCCACGCGCGAGGACGGCGGCACGACGACGCTGGTCCGCCTCTCCCTGCTGCGCGCGCCCCGCTTCCCCGACCCGGACGCCGACCAGGGGCTGCACCGGTTCCGCTTCGCGCTGGTGCCGGGGGCGCCCATCGAGGGCGCGGTGGCGGAGGGCTACCGGCTCAACGTCCCGCCGCGCCCGCTCCGTGGCGCCGGACCCGTCGCACCGCTCGTCGCGTTCGACGAGCCCGCCGTGGTGGTCGAGGCGGTCAAGCTGGCCGAGGACCGTTCCGGTGACGTCGTCGTGCGCGCCTATGAGGCGCACGGCTCGCGGGTGCGCACGCCCCTGCGGCTCGGGTTCGCCGCCGCGGACGTGGTCGAGACGGACCTGCACGAGCGCCCCGTGGAGCGGGCTCGCGCGCTGCGCACGTCCGGCGGCGGCTGGGTCGTCGAGCTGCGCCCGTTCCAGGTGGTGACGCTGCGGGTGCGGCGCGGGTAGCCGGCGGGACCTAGGTCCATACCCCATGGGGGTATAGTGGGCGGCATGCACGGGTACACCGCCGACAAGGACGCCTACCTCAAGCGGCTCAAGCGCATCGAGGGCCAGGTGCGCGGCATCGCGCGCATGGTGGACGAGGACGTGTACTGCATCGACGTCCTCACGCAGATCGCCGCCGTGACCAAGGCCCTCCAGGCCGTGAGCATCGGCCTGGTCGAGGACCACCTCGGCCACTGCGTGGTCGACGCAGCCCGTCGCGATCCCCACGAGGGCGCCGAGAAGGTCCGCGAGGCCTCCGACGCCATCGCCCGGCTCGTCCGCAGCTAAGCACCGAGAAGGAGACCCCATGTCCACCACTGCCACCTACTCCGTCGACGGGATGACCTGCGCGCACTGCGTGCACCACGTCACGTCGGAGATCACCGCGCTGCCCGGCGTCCGGGACGTGACGATCGAGCTCGTCGTCGGGGGGTCGAGCCCGGTGACCGTCACCTCGGACGCGCCGCTCGACGAGACCTCCGTCGCCGCCGCGGTCACCGAGGCCGGCTACGCCCTGACCCCGCACCGCTCGCTGCTGTAATCCGCCGCCCGGGCGTTCCCCGGCCGGCGCACACCCCGCCGCGCGCCTTCCCCCGCCGCGTCGATAGCCGCGCGCGAGGTCGACAGGTCCGCCTATCGACCCCGCGCCGCGCTATCGACCCGGCGGCGCACGAAAGGACCGCCATGAGCAGCGCCCGCGAGATCGACCTCGCCGT
>Ga0209585_10000180_pt1 | contig 24809 bp, 17 predicted proteins | sample NGEPerone_FD_185491 | JGI IMG/M metagenome (GOLD analysis project Ga0209585, IMG submission 185491) | Arctic peat soil microbial communities from the Barrow Environmental Observatory site, Barrow, Alaska, USA - NGEE Permafrost154B-one... | ecosystem: Environmental > Terrestrial > Soil >... | reverse complement strand
GTGATATCCCTGTTCACCGCCGTAATCATCCCTCCAAGTACGGTTGTCCCTTTGCTAAAATCTTTTTGTACACGTCCGACAAAATAATTGGTAAGTGGCTCAACCGACTCTTTTCTGCGGGTTCCTGCATGATCGATCGTCGCATTTTCGTTGGAGGTGACGCTCTCCAATATACCAATTGACAACCCATCTTTTGTTTTGCCCGATAGTTTCATCGCTCCAAGGATATGGGACGATTCAGGAACATCGGCATATTCATTATCAGACAGGCTCGGAGAATTATGCGGAGACCGGCCTATTCTGCGGGAGTAAAACAAATTATCTGCACCAAAATTATTGATTACGATCGTATTGGAAGGTTGAAACTGGTAGATATTTTTTCCTTCCACAAAGAAAGGGCGCCGCTCCGAAAAATAGGTCTCAAAAGCGGTGAGGTTCACCTCCGATGGATCAGCTTCCACCTGTCCGAAGTCGGGGTTGATCGAAAAGTCGAGTGTAAGGTCGTTTGTAATGGCTGCTTTCCCGTCGAGCCCGGCAGAAATTGCACTCTTTTTCCCGGTAAGGAAAGGATTATCTGCCACCTTTTCGAAGCGTTCCACACGTGCGACAGCATAAGGCATCAATTCAATCTGACGTTTGGGCTTAATATTATTAATACCATGTAATTCACCATAAAGGTGAACCTGGCCGGGAGATCCTTTCGGAATAAACTGCCACGTAGAGCGTTCCTCAAGGCGGAAGATGTGTCGCATCACCTGGATTCCCCAAACATGTTCGGCCTTTTTCCCGAACCGGAGCTGACTTAAAGGGATCTTCATTTCGGCGCTCCACCCTTTATCATCGATGGAAGTCTTCAGGTACCAAATCGGGTTCCAGCTATCATCCCAGTTGTTTCCGTCCTGGGTTACCGCTTCATCACCTTTCGCACCCGAAGCCATCGCGGTGAAGGAGAAGGCCGTTTGCTGATCGTAATAACTGTCTACCTGGATGGATACCCGATCACCGTCGAAATTATCCCTGCGCCCTATTCTGCGGCTTATCTTTTTCGGCTCGGTATCGAAAGCACGAATAAATACATACAGGTTATCGTCGTCGAAGAGTATCTTAAATGAAGTTTGCTGGGTTGGCGGTTTGTTTTCGTACGGTTGGCTTTGAATAAAATCGCTGCTCCATGCCACTGTGTTCCAGCAGGAATCGTTCATCAGTCCGTCAATTTCGGGAGCTGTCTTTGTAAATGAGGTCTGGTAGGTTTTCTTTTCAATCGTTTGTGAATAGGTATTTGAAAAGAGATGAATCAGGATCAGCGTGATTGCAATTTTATGTAGGAGTATATGATTCATTGAGCAAAAGCTTTGTTTGTTATAGAAAGATATATGGTCCAAAGACTATAAATTAGCCGGAATGTTGCATCAGAAAATAGTTTTAATTTAAAGGAAAAATTGGTAAAATTGAACTATGCAAAATGCAGTTGAAATCGACAACCTCTGTAAGGATTACGGGATCATTCACCCTTCGGTTTCACCCACCGGGTTGTTCATTGATGTGAATGATCTCCCCGGATGGGCTGCATTTATCGGGAAATGTCTTCCTTTACATTATGCGTTGAATATTATTCATGAAATCATAAAACCCGAATATTCCCTGAGCAACACCTACCCGGACTTTATAATCCTGACCGGATACATTTTCTTTTTGTGGGTAATGGCGTCGCTTACGCTCAGGGAAACAGCGTGATACTATTATTATGGAAAGAATAAAAAGTATTGATATTACGAGAGGTCTTGTAATGATTATAATGGCGTTGGATCATGTCAGGGATTTAATGCACATCAGTTCAATGACTCAAAACCCAACAGATTTATTAACCACCACCCCGCTACTCTTTTTTACGCGGTTTGTCACCCATTTTTGTGCCCCGACTTTTGTTTTTCTGGCAGGCACATCGGCTTATATGTCGTTTATGAACCGGAATAATAGCTCACAAAGCAGAAATTTCCTGATTAAAAGAGGTTTGTGGCTGATTGTGCTTGAATTTTCAATCGTTAATCTAGGTCTGTTTTTCGATTTCGGCTTTCATACTTTTCTCTTTCAGGTAATCGCTACGATTGGTTTTGGATTTATCGTTCTTGCCTTTTTGCTCAGACTATCTTCGAAAACAATAGGCTTTATTGGACTGGGAATCATCTTTTTTCATAACCTGTTGCCGCTGATTCCGTTTGCAGATGGTTCGATGATTAAAGTTCTGCTATCTCCATTTTTTGCTACTGCGCTTTTTCCATTGACACCACATACTAATTTTATTTTGGGATATCCGCCAATTCCGTGGTTGGGTATTATGCTTGTCGGTTTCGCAACAGGAAAAATATTTACCATGACCAGTGATATCAGAAAAAATATACTCCTAAAAATTGGGTTGAATGCTTTGCTGCTGTTTGCCGTACTTCGATTCATAAACATTTATGGCGACCCTTCAACTTGGTCTCAACAAAAGGATGCCATTTATACATTTCTGTCGTTTATCAAGGTAACCAAGTATCCGCCGTCACTATTGTTTAGTTTAATCACATTGGGTGCCTCGTTTTTGATACTTGCCTTCACCGACCGGGCAAATAACCGATTTGCGAAAGTGGTATCTGTTTACGGGAAAGTACCTTTGTTCTATTTCGTGATTCACTTTTACCTGATCCATGTTTCGATGATCGCCCTGATGTTTTTACAAGGTTTCAATTGGTCTGATCTTAGTTTCGCTTCAGGGACTTTTGGCAGACCGGCAGGAGTGCAAAGCGGAGTTGAGCTTTGGGCCATCTATTTGATTTGGATGGGTGTTGTTATGATATTGTATAAACCTTGTCTTTGGTTTGGCAAATATAAAGCGGAACACAACAGTTGGTGGTTGAAATATATTTAGATAAAATGCAGCAATTAAACTGAAAAATATAAATCGTAAATTTGAGGTGATATTCAATGACAATTTTATTTGACAATGATAATACCAATGGATTGGAATTTATAGGATTGTATAAAAACGATGATCATGACAGTAATAGAATTAAAGAAAAGATTGATAGGGAAAATTAATCAAACTGAAAATAGCGGGATATTGGAAGAGATGTACCGTTTAATAGCTAATGAAGAAACTGATGGAAGCATATACGTACTCTCTGATGAACAGAAGAAGGCTGTAGAAGAAGGCCAACAGCAATTTAAGAATGGTCAATTTTTAAAAAGCGAGCAAGCAGACGATGAAATTGAAGAATGGCTAGGCAAGTAATTTGGACAGAAAGAGCCCAAAAAGAAAGAATTGCGATATTTAAATACTGGAATAACCGGAACGGATCTACCATTTTCAGTTTAAAACTATATGTATTAATTAAAGAGTCTCTAAAATTAATTTGTGCGCATCCATTGTTAGGTAGGCTTACAGACAAAGAAAATGTGAGGGTGAAAGTGCTAAGAGACTATTTGATTATCTATGAAACGACTTCGGATTTTATAATAGTATTGTCGATTTGGGATTGCAGACAAAATCCGGATGATTTAAAAAGAATTTTTAAATAGTAGTGCTATATAATAATCTGCAAGATTGAGATATAGACTTCGTAGTTTGTTCATTGTTTTTATCCTCAGAAATATATTTTCATTTATTTTCAAAAATAGTTGGAAATCTGAATTGAATAGTTCTATATTTGCACTGTGTTAGTAACGTAGTACACTAAAACAATAAATATTCAACTTATGATTCAGATTAAAGACCTTCATTTTGGCTATCCCCGGCAGCAAGCGCTCTTCAACAGCTTGTCGGTACACCTCGAAGCAGGAAGCATCACCGGATTGTTGGGGAAAAACGGAGCCGGCAAGACAAGCCTGCTCAAACTGCTTACAGGATTGCTTCACCCTCAGTCGGGCGAGTTGTCTGTCCTCAATCACAATCCCCGGAAACGGGAAGTGGCAATGCTAAACGATGTTTTTCTGGTTCCCGAGGAATTTTACTTCCCTCCTGTCTCCATCAACGATTATCAGAAAGCGTACGCTCCGTTTTATCCGAATTTTGACCCCGCGATGTTGGACCGTATCCTCACCGAGTTTGAACTCCGGCCGGATAATAATTTACAACGCCTGTCACACGGACAAAAGAAAAAATTTCTGATCGCCTTTGCCCTCTCTACGCGATGCCGGTTACTGGTGCTTGATGAGCCGACAAATGGTCTCGACATCCCCTCAAAATCACTGTTCCGCAAAATTCTGGCCGGATCTCTTAATGATGATCAGTTGGTTGTGATCTCAACCCACCAGGTAAAAGATGTGGAGAACCTGATAGATAAGATTATCATGCTCGATAACGGGAAAGTAATATTCCAGCAAACAATTGCAGAAATCTCGCAAAAAGTGTGCTTTATCACAGGCACTTCAAACGATGTGGAAGGCGCCATTTACAGTGAGGCTGTTCCGGGCGGATACCGCCTGATGATGCCGAACGGACATGCAGAAACTGAAGTCGATATCGAATTACTTTTTAATGCCATTACTAAAGGGAAAAAAATCGGATAAACCTATGGAAACAAATACTATCTTCTCATTTCAACGATTGCTTTTGTTATTCAAACAATCGCTGATCATCAACAAAAAAATGATCGGTATTACAGTGGCAGGATTTGCCGGTCTGCTGTTTATCGTGCTAATCATCATGCAATCAGCGGCTAATTTTAACAACTGGAGTAACCAGGACAGCATGGCCACCCTCATATTTATCTTTTTCCAGATGGGAATTCTTTATGCAGGCTATTCATTTCCAGTATTCCGGACAAAAGAAAAAAGCATGACCTACCTGATGCTTCCGGTTAATGCTTCCGAAAAATTTGTGTTTGAATTGCTCTCACGCATTGTCCTATTTGTTGTGCTGATGCCCTTCATCTATTGGGTTGTCGCAAATCTCGAAGGTGTGGTGGTGAACTATTTTAAGCCCGAGCTTGTCAATTATAAATTCTCATTCAGTGAAGGATGGTCGATGCTGATGAATCACGAAAAATTTGATGCAATCGCAAAATACTCGATGTTTCAGGGGATGTTGCTGGTTTTTCTGGTCGTTTTTGCGGGAGCCAGTACTTTCTCCAAATCGCCGCTTCTGAAAACACTATTTACACTTTCGGTCATTTTTGCAGCATTTGGTCTGTATTCATTTCTTCTCGTGAAGGGATTTGATATCGAAAATTATCATCCTGCACATAACAGGGTGCTTTTTGTAAACAATGAACGCGATGGACTGACAGTTCTTGCAATTGGGGTTACATTAATCAATTTGTGTCTGCTGGCAATTGCCTGGTTCAGATTAAAAGAGAAGGAGGCTTAATTATGGAATTTAAAAATACCAAAGGAATCTTTCTTCAGATAGCCGACAGCATTTCGGAGAAAGTGATGGAGGGGAAATATCCCCCGGGTGAGAAGATCCCTTCCGTACGCGATCTTGCAAGCGAAATGGGTGTCAACCCGAATACAGTGATGCGCACTTACAGTGAATTGCAAACTCGTGGGATCATTGATAATAAGCGCGGTGTAGGCTATTATGTAAGCAGTGAAGCGATTGGCATTATTCATCAATGGAAGCGACAGGAGTTTTTCGAAACCGATCTGCCAATCATTGTTCGACAAACTAAAATGCTTGATATCACCCTCGACGAACTAAGACCCTATTTCGAATCAACTATTAAATAGATTACTATGAAAACCAGTAAAATTATATTTATATCACTGCTAAGCGTAATTGGTGTTTTAATCCTTGCGACAATGATCGACATCCGGATAAATGGCCAAAGAAACGATGGGAAAAATTCAGATTTTAAAGTGGATAAGAAGATCCTTCCGGTATTCAAATCGCTTCGGGTGTACAACAGCATGAATATTACTCTTGTCCAAAATGATTCGTCCTATATTGAAGTGTCATATCTGAAGGACTCCATTGCTCCTAAAGTAAATTATACAATAATAGGCGACACTTTGACGGTGAGTGACTTTGAGAAAACAAATCATCGCAATGTTTCAGTTACGATTCATGCTACCGATTCGTTAAGGAGCATACAATTGATAAAATCACACATCAGTGTTGAGCATATCGGATTAGGAAAATTGTTCTTCGCATTGGATGAAAGTGAACTTTGGCTCAATCAGGATAAACTTGTGAAATCGGCATCCCAGGTGTTGGATATCGTTGCAAAGAATCATTCACGGATAAATTCATCCGAATTCAGAATCGATTCCCTGGGATTGGTACTTCAGAATTCCGAGGCTAATCTTGAACTGAAAGCAAATAAAATCAGTGGCATGTTGTCGGATAATTCAAAAATCTATGTCAGGCATACCAGGGAGATTTCGCTGAAAAAAGATGAGACAAGTAAGATAAGTGTAAATGATTATTGAATAAAAAGGTCCTGAATACAGAAAATGCCACCTGGACTCAATGAGACAAAGCATTACAAAGCTTAGTTAATCGCTAAAAAAACTTTGTGAAACCTTGGCTTCTTTGGTTCTTCGTGGCTTTTTTTTCTTTAAAACTGGATATTTGACCTTTTCATTTAATTTAAAAAGGATGCTCAAATGGATCAAAATCTGTAAAAGCATAATAATTGAAAATAAAGTTAAAAAATAACTCTTTTATTGTGTGCCTCAATTAAACCTTTTGATACTTATAATGTCGAAACCAAGTTAGAAATGTAATTCCAAAGTAAACCAGTAACACAACTTAATAGTGAAATGAGCATGATTGTAAAAACACAGTTCGAAATGAATATTAATTTCATGCGAATTCCATACGGCCACTCAAAAACAAATTTTTTGTATGAAAATTGAGATCAACGGACTGAATAAGGTCTATCCTAACGGAAATCACGCATTGAAAGATGTGAGTATGACTATTGAGAACGGGATGTTTGGTCTTTTGGGACCCAACGGAGCAGGCAAATCGAGTTTGATGCGCATCCTGGTTACACTGGCAAAACCATCATCAGGTCAGGTATTGGTAAACGGGCTTGACCTGCAGAAAAACCGAAAAGAGATTCGATCGATGCTTGGTTATCTGCCGCAGGATTTCCGGTTTTTTGCCAAATTAAGAACTTATGAGTTTCTCGATTACATTGCACGCCTGGCCGGAATGAATAAATCGTCGGTAAGAAATGATGCTGTTGAGAAAATGCTCGAAGAAGTTGGACTTTACGAAGCGCGAAACCGTTATGCGAATAACCTTTCGGGCGGGATGAAACGACGGTTAGGAATTGCACAAGCGCTGATTGGTGATCCACAAATCATTATTGTCGATGAACCTACGACGGGGCTCGATCCTGAAGAGCGGATCCGCTTCCGGAATCTTCTGACACGAATCAGTGAACGCGATGTTGTAATCATACTCTCGACCCATATCGTTGGTGATATTTCGAGCACCTGTACCGACATGGCATTGATGAATAAAGGACTTCTCGCGTTTAAAGGATCACCCGAACAACTGATTGATCAGGCACGGAATAATGTCTGGCGTATTGATGCAACAGACACCGAATATCATGAAATCCAGGATAAATACCCGATTATCTCTTCGATCCCATCCGAAGATGGTTGGGAAGTTCAGGTGGTTTCCAAAGAAATAAATGGCTATAAAGGTGAACAGATTGAACCAAATCTGGAACATGCCTATGTGAATTTTATGGAGAACGAACTTAATCAGCACTGGCATGAGATCTAATGCTGAATGTTTTCGCAACTCCGTTTTGCGTTTAATTCATTTAATTTCAACTTCCAACTACATATTATGAAAGCAATTCACAATATTCTGACAGTATCAAAATACGAGTCAAAAACGCTGTTCCGAAGCTGGTTTTTCCGGATTTTCTCCATATTAGCACTTCTTTTTGTCTTCCTGTTCAACCTTGGAACCCAGACAAGTATCGGCTGGCCTAATGGCGATATGGTTGCACTGCCTTCGATGATCCCATTTATAAATCTCTATATCATCAATATAGCGCAGGCAATAATTGCGGTTTTCCTCGCATCCGATTTCCTGAAGCGGGATAAAAAGCTCGATACAACCGAGGTTATTTACATGCGGTCGATGACTAATGCTGACTATGTGATCGGCAAGACAATCGGAAATGTATGGGTGTTTTTTGTTTTGAATTTTGTGGCGTTAGGCATGGTTGCCATTTTCAACCTCGCTTCTCCCTATACGCAGTTCTCGCTGGCACCCTATTTCTACTACTTTTTCCTGATTAGTTTGCCAACTTTGATTTTCATCCTTGGCTTCTCTTTCTTCCTGATGTCGGTAATTAAGAATCAAGCTGTTACATTCGTAATTCTGTTGGGTTATATTGCAGCAACACTTTTCTACCTGCAGAATATTTACCATTATCTTTTCGATTACATGGCGTTTCACCTGCCTATGACCTACTCTGATTTTGTGGGATTTGGTTTTCTGAAAGATATCCTGATCCATCGTGGAATCTACTTCTTCCTTGGTCTTGGATTTATTGGCCTGACGATTATGCTATTACAGCGTCTTCCTCAATCTCCTGTGATCAGGAAAACAACATTGGTATTTAGTATTGTTTTTTTATCAATTGGCTTCGGATTGGGATTTAAATACATTAGTAGTATCGATGCCAATGATTCCCACAGGACCCAAATGCTTGAACTGAATAACAAATATGCGGCTACTCCTAAAGTTAATGTGAAAAAGTGTGACCTTGTTATCGGGCATCAAGGTGAAGGAATTACCGGCGAAGCAGATATGGTATTGACCAATCTAACGAATGAGCCACTTAGCGAGATCATCCTGACCCTTAATCCGGGTCTTGAAGTGACTGCCGTGAATGGTGCAAAATTTAGTCGTGAAGTACAGATCATCAAACTGACACCCGATTCTCCATTACCAATAGGTGGCGATTTAAATGTGAAAATATCTTACAACGGCACCATTGATGAAACCTTTTGCTACCTCGATATGACCCGTGAAAGATTAGAGCTGTGGTTAAACAGGGGAAATGGTATTGCAGATAAGAAACATGCTTTTATTACTCCCGATTACTTGTTATTAACTCCTGAAACACGTTGGTATCCAACAGCTGGAATCAGTTATTCTACAACTGGTTTAAAATGGCAGACCACGCAGTTTTCAGTTTTTCACCTGAAAGTAAAAACAACCAATGGCCTGAAAGCAATTTCGCAGGGTAAGATCACCGATGAAGGAAACGGATCTTTTGACTTCGTGCCAGAGAACAAATTGCCACAAATGTCGCTTGCTATCGGCAGGTATATAACACGTTCGATTGATGTAGACAGTGTAAAATACAACCTGACTTTTTTGGAGGGACACAATACTTTCGATCCGTTTTTTAAAATATTACCCGACTCAATAACACCAGTTATCCGCGATTTACGTAAAACTTGGGAAACAAAGGTGCGTTTTGCGTATCCTTACAAACGGTTCAATCTGATTGAAATACCGGTTCAGTTTTGTTCATTTACGCACGTTTGGAGCGGTGCAGGTGAGCAGGTACAACCCGAAACTATATATCTTCCCGAAGGTGGTTTTAAATTGCCCAGTGCCAATTTTGCTGAACAGAAAAAACAGGAAGAGCGGCGGGGAAATCACGATAATCAAACGATAAGTCCCAGAGAGACCGAAGAGAATTACCTGAAACGGTTTGTAAATGAAACACTGTTGAGCAGTAAAACGGCTCCCGCGCGAGGCGGAGGTGGAATCCATTTTGGCGTAGTATCTTTAACAGAGCAGATAAATCCCTATTTTATTTTTCCGAATTACTACACTTTTGTAACATACGTAAAGTCTGATAAATACCCAATTGTTAACCGTGCAATCGAATCATACCTTTCGAAGGCGGCTACCGAAACCGGGAATAATTTTATGCGGAATTTTACAGGACTATCCGATAACGAAAAAGGGAATATTGCCTTGCAGGATGCATCGTTTGCTGAAATACTAGATAGTCAGGATGATCAGGATATTATCGATAATGTTATTCTTACAAAGAGCGGTTTTCTGTTTGCCCTAATGAAAGGCGCAGTTGGTCCCGATAAATTTGATGATTTTATACACAAATTTATCGAAGAGAAGAAGTTTCAGGCTTATTCGGTTGACACATTGAATGCGAAGCTGATGAGCTCATTCAACCTTGATCTTAATCAATACCTTCCGGATTGGTATAACTCAAAATCGCTGCCTGGCTATATTATTTCAAAAGTCAATGCTGTCAAACTGAAAGAGGATGATCAGATTAAAACAATGGTCTCGTTTGTGATTACCAATACAGAAAAAGATGCTGGTGCTGTTTCTATATCATTCAGAATGGGTGGCGGTCAGCGCGGCGGTGGTTTCAGAATGCGCGGAGGCGGAGGTGCAGATGACAATATCGAAAAGACAGTTTTGATTAACGGCAAAGTGTCGAAAAAGATTACCTATCTGCTTAACAAGGAACCCAGGTCAATAACCGTGAATACATTTGCATCTCGCAATATCCCATCAAGCATATCACAGCAATTCGGGAAAATAGAGATTGACGAAAAATTAGTAGCTGAAGAAGCAGAGGAGGTTATTCCTTATACCGAAGGGATAGAGCCTAACGAAATTATATCTGACAACGAAGATCCGGGATTCCAGGTAAGCAAGCCAAGATCAAATAGTTTGATTAAACGGATTTTTATGCCAGCTGATGGCACATTAACAAACGGGGAAAAGGACCTTAAATACAAAGGGATCGTCTTTTGGAATCCACCTGTTGAATGGACACTTACCACAAATGAACAGTTTTACGGAAAACAGATCCGATCGGCTTACTATTTGAAAGGTGGAAGCGGCGATCGTAAAGTTACCTGGAATGTTCCGCTCAAAGTGGCCGGATATTATAAATTATCAGCTTACATTCCCAAAATCAGGGGTGGCTGGAACCGCGATGAGAAATCGGATGAAGAGTATAACTTCACAATCTTTCATGACGATGGTCAGGATCACCAGATTGTCAATATGAAAGATAATGACAGCGGTTGGATGGAAATCGGATCTTACCATTTTTCACCCGATACCGTCAAAATAGAACTTAGTAACCTTTCGAAGGCACGGAACATTTTTGCCGACGCAGTCAAACTTGTAAAAGAAAAATAACCGAATACTTTAAAAAATGAAGAGACACAAATTTATCCTGCTGATGTTGTTTTCACTCTTTTTAATCCAGGTGAAAGCGCAATCAATTATTACACTCGAACAGGCGCTAGAAATAGCCAGTAAAGGGAGTCCAAGTTTACAAAGTTCATTGTATAACCTTGAGCGAACAACTGAATCACTGAACGCGCAACGAGCAGCACTGAAATCACAGTTTTCGTTGAATTTAAACCCGATGGAATATAGCAACAGCCGAAGATTTGATGCCCGTATTTCACAGTGGTACACCAATGAGAGCCTTTCGACTTCCGGTACTGTCAGGATTGATCAACCGATTCTGTATACTGATGGAAAGATATCTCTTTCAAATCAGTTTGGGTGGCAATCAAATACGTCAGATGCGCAAAGTGGAGTTACCACCGAAAACAAATCGTTTTTCAATAATCTGAACTTAAGCCTTACGCAGCCACTGTTTACCTACAACAGGACAAAAACTCAGATTAAAACGCTGGAGCTAAACAATGAGAATGCAATGCTTAGCTATGCAATGCAGCGCCTGACGCTTGAAAAGAATGTCTCGCAGTACTTTTACAATGTTTATTTGGCACAGATGAGCCTGAGCATTAAAGAGGAGGAATTGGCAAATACCCAAAAGAGTCATGAAATTATTAAAAATAAAGTGGATGCCGGACTTGCGGCCAAGGAGGAGTTCTACCAGTCTGAAGTGAATCTGGCGACCGCCGAATCAGGGGTTGAATCCGGACGCGTTTCACTCGAAAGTGCCAAAGATTTGTTTAAACAATATGTTGGAATGGATATTTTTGAGGAAATCGCTGTAATGACCGATGTTGCAGTTACCCCAATTGAAGTGGATGGAAAAAAAGCGCTTGAACATGGACTTGCATCACGTATGGAATTGAGACAGCGTCAGATCAGTGTTGAAACTTCGCAGTTCGACATGTTAGCTGTTAAAGCAACGAATGAATTCAGGGGAGATATGACTTTATCGATGGGACTATCGGGTGATAATCCAACATTAACTGATGTATTTGATAAACCGACTAAAAGTCCTCGTGTCAGCCTGGCCTTTAATGTTCCGGTATTCGACTGGGGCGAAAGAAAAGCACGGATCAGGGCACAGGAAGCTGTGATTAATTCACAAAAATTGAACCTGGTAAATCAGGAAGTACAGATACAATTGGACATCCGCCAGGTAATCAGGAATCTGAGTAACCTGAAAAACCAGATTGGAATTGCACTTCAAACGCAAAAAAATTCACAGCTTACATACGATATAAATTTAGAGCGCTATAAAAATGGCGATCTTACTAGTATGGACCTAAACTTGTTCCAGGTACAGTTATCCAATAATAAGATGGCTTATGCCCAATCTCTGATCAATTACAAGATCGAACTTCTCAACCTTAAAATACAATCTTTATTCGACTTTACGACGAATGAGGCGGTTGTTCCCGAGAAGTTTGTAAAGGAATATCAATCAAGCAGAACTAAATAATAAATCTAAAAAAATCAACATATCATGGAATTCAAAATGAAAAAAAGTAGTAAGTGGGTATTGTTTGCGCTAATACCCGTAATGGCCGCATGTGGAAACCAGGGAAGTCAGGTCAATAACGAACTTGCCATTCCCGTATCAGTATCCGATGTTGTAAAAGGCCCTATTGTCCAATATATTAACACAACAGGAACAGCCACAGCTGCCAGTCAGGTTACCCTAAATACTGAAATGGCTGGTATCTACCGGTTACTGAAGAATCCCAAAACGGGCAGTGAATTCAAATTGGGCGATATCGTTGAGAAAGGTCAGGTAATTGTCAGGCTGGAGAATCCCGAAACTCAAAATACGATTGCCATTGCTACTAAAAAACTAAACCTGGATATATCGGAACTGGAGAACCAGAAACAGAAATCGCTTTATGAAAAAGGGGGCGTTACTTTGCGCGAAATGAAGAACTCAGAGGTTGCGCTTGCACAGGCTAATACCGATTATGATAATGCAAAAATTCAATTGGCCAAAATGGAAGTAATTGCACCTTTCCGAGGAGCAATTGTCGATTTACCACAAGTCACCAACGGAACGCGCGTTGTTACAAATGCTGCCGTTGTAACATTAATGGATTACAGCAAATTATTGATGGAAATCAATTTGCCGGAAAAAACAATTTCTACAATCAAGGTTGGGCAGGAAGTTTTCATCACTAATTATACCTTGCCAAAAGATACACTCAAAGCAAAAATAAACGAACTATCACCAGTTGTAAGTACCGAAACACGTACTTTCAAAGGTAAACTCCTCATCGACAACCCAGATTTGAAGCTACGTCCTGGAATGTTTGTAAAAGCTGATATTGAAATAGCTCGCCGCGATAGTGCTATTGTGATTTCAAAGGAAATTATCGTTTCGGGCAACCGGGGAAAAACCGTTTTCATTGTTGAGAAGGGTGCTGCCCGCGACCGAATTATAACCACTGGTCTTGAAAACGAAACAATGGTTGAAGTAATTGAGGGTTTAAAAAAGAACGAACGGGTAGTTACCAAAGGTTTCGAAACACTTAGAAATAACTCTAAGGTTAAGATTATTAATCAATAGTCTTCGCTGTATTCATATTATTTTAGGTAATCTCTGTGCGCCTCGAAGTAAAGGTGTACCGATGATCAATTAATTAAATAAGTAATTGCGAATGAAAAAACTGACTTCTTTTGCAGTCAATTACCCTGTAACAGTGTTAATGGCCATAATGGGGATATTACTTCTTGGAGTGATATCATACCAAAAACTGGGGATCGACCTTTTTCCCGATCTTACCTCTCCCCGGGTTTTTGTTGAGATAAAATCGGGCGAGCGACCTCCTGAAGAGATGGAGAAATTGTTTGTGGAGAATATTGAAGCTGTTGCGATCCGGCAGAGCGGGGTAATGGAAGTGTCATCCGTTTCGCGGACAGGTACTGCCCAGATTACGGTCGAATACGCCTGGAGTAAAGATATGGATGAAGCATTTCTCGATCTTCAAAAAGCATTAACCAGCTATTCTCAAAATTCCCAGATTGATGAACTGACGATTACGCAACATGATCCAAATACACAACCTGTTGTAATCGTAGGTCTGTCACATGAGTCGATTACCGATATGAATGAGCTGCGAAAGGTTGCAGTAAATTACGTCCGTAATGAACTTGTTCGTTTGGAAGGAATTGCAGAGGTGGAATTATCGGGTATCGAAGAAAGCGAAGTTAGAATTGATACGGATCCGTATAAACTCGAATCGTTTGGCTTCACAGTTGATCAGCTTTCAACAAAAATTCAGGCCTTCAACCGAAGTATTTCCGGTGGAACGATTACCGAAACCGGACTTCAATATGTTGTTAAAGGAGTAAGTCTTCTGCAACAAAAGGAAGATTTCGAAAATCTGATAATTGGATATAAGTCAACCGTTACAGGCGATGCAAATGGTGAGAAGTCACCTACTTATTTGCGTGATATTGCTACTGTCAGTTTTGCCAACAAAGAACCTGTAAACATTGTCCGCATCAATGGAGTGCGTTGCCTTGCATTGTCCATCTACAAAGAGACCCGTTACAACACCGTAAAAGCTGTTGCTGATATTCAAAAGGCGCTCGAAAGTATTACAAAAGCACTTCCGGGCTATAAATTTACGATTGTTACCAATCAGGGTACTTTTATTCGCACTGCGATTGATGAGGTACAGAATACCTTACTTGTCGGTATTTTACTGGCCATTGTGGTCCTTTTCATTTTTCTTCGGAAGATTGGAACAACGCTGATTGTAAGCGTTGCTATTCCAATTTCAATCATTGCCACATTTAATCTAATGTATTTCAATGATCTAACAATGAACATTATGACACTTGGCGGACTCGCACTCGGTGCCGGGATGCTTGTGGATAATGCAATCGTTGTAATGGAGAATATTTTCCGAAATCATGAGAGTGGCATGTCAGCCAAAGAGGCAGCCATCGTTGGTACTGCTGAAGTTGGAGGAGCAATCGCATCATCGACATTGACAACAATTGTCGTATTTCTTCCTATTGTATATATGCATGGTGCGTCGGGCGAATTATTTAAAGATCAGGCCTGGACAGTTGCATTTTCGTTGATTTCATCGCTTGCTGTTGCGATATTCCTTGTTCCGATGCTTTATCACCGTCTGTTTATGAACAAAGGAATGCAGGCACCTAAAGGAGCCAGGTTTGAAGGTTATGGAAATTTCATAACCAATCTGCTTCCTAAAAGGTGGATCGTTATTATAGTCTCTATGGTGCTGATGGGATTAGCGCTTTTGCTTACACCATTTATCGGGAGTGAATTTATGCCTAAAACAGATAGCAAAGAGTTTACAATCAGTGTAAAAATGGCTGAAGGGACATCACTTGTCCGGACATCAACGGCGATTGCCTCCATGGAAACAATGATCAGGGAGCTATTAGGCGACGATGTACAATCGGTTTATTCCAAAATCGGGCCATCAACAGGAACTTCCACCTCGGCAACAGCAATATACGAAGGTGAGAATACTGCACAGGTTAAGGTTATACTTAAGCCAAATGGCAAATACATAGCTTCGAAAGTAGTTGAAACAATTGCCAGGTGGTATGCTGAAAACCCGCAGTTTGAGGTCACATTTGCCCAGGATGAAACAGCGTTACAAAGTATTCTTGGTACAACGGATGCGCCCCTGGTTGTTGAAGTCCGGGGTATAGAACTCGACGAAATCAAACGGATCACGAAGGAAGTTGAGGCATCCATCAAAGATATTCCGGGACTCTATAATTTTCAGACAAATGTTGAAGGTGGTTATCCGGAAATCAACGTCGTGGTCGATCGGTTCAGGGCTGGCTCATACAACCTGGCTGTGACGGACATCGTAAATCAGGTAACGGCGAAATTAAAAGGACAAAATGCCGGACAAATGGATAAAGATGGTGAATTAAAGGACATTACAATCCACGTCCCCAAGATTGGTGTGACTGCCTTGGGTGATATGATTATTAAAAACGGGACATCCGTTATCAGGCTTTACGAAGTTGCCAAACTTGAACAATCTGTTGCACCTATTGAAATTTACAGGCGGAACCAAAGCCGGATTGGCAAGGTGATGGCTGAACTCGATAAAGACAAAGCACTCGATAAGGTGGTAGCTGAAGTTCAGGCTAAAATTGCGCCAATAGTGCTTCCAACTGATTATTCGATCAGGATTGCCGGTGAAGAGCAGAAGCGTCAAGAATCGATGAGTAATCTGAAATGGGCATTGTTATTATCTATTGTTTTGGTTTATATGGTAATGGCGAGTCAGTTCGAGTCGTTGGTACATCCTTTGATCGTCCTTTTTACAATACCATTTGCCATTGTTGGAACAATCATCCTGTTCTTTCTCATGGGTCTGACGTTTAATATAATGGCGCTAATTGGTATCATTATGCTCGGCGGGATTGCTGTAAACGACTCAATCATTTTAATTGACAGGATTAATCAATTACGGACACTTGGGATGGAAAAACGCGCGGCTATATCGTTAGGAAGTCAGCAAAGATTAAGACCTATCCTGATGACAAGTATCATTACAATCATTGCGTTGCTGCCTTTAACCTTTGGGTTCGGAGAGAGCGCTTCATTGCGTTCACCAATGGCATATGCAGTGATTGGTGGGATGGTTACCAGTACATTGCTTACGCTACTCGTTATTCCTTGCGTTTACGATTTGATGACCAGCAATAAGCCATTCAAACAAGAGGAATAACATTGAAATTGGCAAAGAATGAGAATTTTGGACAAAATAGCGACAACTTAACCGTAAATCCGGAAACAGAAAGCTTATGAAATGAACCCCATTTATCGGGGTGAATTCCATAAGGCCATATAAAACAAATTCTAGGCTTATGAATTTTATTATAAACAGAAAGGTTCTAATCAGCATGCTTTTCTTCGGATTAAGTATGATGGGATATTTCTCGTGGAAGAATCTCTCCATGGAATTATTCCCCAATGCTGAACTTCCGATGCTCTATGTGCAAGTTTCGAGTCAGCAGGAAGTTGATCCGAAATACATGGAAAGTCAGGCTATTGTGCCACTTGAAGGCGCCATTGGTGCACTTCAGGGAATAGAGAACATGGAATCCACTGCCGAGTCACGACGGGGATCAATCATGGTTGAATTCAACAAAAATATCAATTTCAAATACACTTATCTTAAGGTTCAGGAAAAAGTTGATGAGATAAAAGCATCACTGCCTGCACAGTTCATCGTGACAGTCGTGAAAGTTGACCTCAGTCAGATGAATAACCAGTTTATGCAACTCCAGGTTTTGGGAGGAGGCGGAGTCGATCGTGTCCGTAATGTTACCGACCTTAAAATCAAAACTGAGCTTGAAAACATCGATGGTATTGCAGGTATTAACATCTATGGTGGACGTGAAAAATCGGTTGAGATACAACTCGATATGGATGTTTGCGAAGCATATAATATCACAGCTGCAACGATCCGGAACAAAATAGCCGCGAATTACAAGGCAAGGGCATTTGCCGGAAATGTGTACGAAGCGAATAAACAATACTTTGTCCAGGTCACTTCCGAATTTGACGATTTGAAAGAGATAAGCAATCTGGTGATTGCGGATGGACCAATCTTGCTGAAAGATGTCGCAAAAGTCTATTTTGGCACCAAAGAAGAGACCTCCTATTCGCGTGTAAATGGAAAGGATGCCGTTTCGATAACTTTGGTGAACGATGCACAATCAAACCTTATCGATCTTTCGCATAAAACCTTAGCTGTAATTGACAAGTTGAACGAGAATCTGGCCTCGAAAGATATCCAGATCAAAGTGCAGAACAATGCGGCTGATACGATGGAGAAGAACCTCAACCAGATTGGGGAATTGGCTCTTGTCGGAGGATTACTGGCAATAATGGTTCTTTGGATATTTCTGAAGAATTTCCAGCTGGTCTCTATCATTGCATTGGCCATTCCTATCTCCGTTCTTACCGCATTTAATTTTTTCTATGCAGGTGATATCTCCATCAACAGCTTAACCCTTGTGGGAATGGCTTTAGCGGTGGGAATGCTCCTTGATAACAGTGTGGTCGTACTCGAAAATATTTACCGTTTGCGTGGTCTCGGGAAGTCTCCGCGAGAATCGGTCATCCAGGGAACGACGGAAGTATGGCGCTCTATTTTTGCCTCAACTCTTACCACAATTACCGTTTTTCTGCCGTTCATTTTCTCCGATAATTTTCTGATTACCTTGATCGGTAAAAACGTTGGAGTATCCATCATATCTACCCTTAGCATCTCACTGTTTGTGGCGATGTTGCTTGTTCCAATGATGGCCTTTACTTTCCTGAAAAAGAAGAACAGCGAGAAACTGAGCTTTAACGTTGTTTCTACAAGAAATAAACTCGTTCAGGCATATGTGATGCTGATAAAGTACTCGTTACGGAAGCCAGCTCAAACTATTGTCGGCGTTTTAATTTTCTTCTTTGTCACGATCTTTCTCTGTCTTGCAGTAAGTATGAACAACCTTACTCAGGTTGAAACCAATGCATTCAGAATCAGTGTCACGATGCCGGCCGGATCAACCATTGAATCAACCGACAAAATAGTGGCACAAATCGAAAGCAGAATTGATACAATCGCAGAGAAAGAAGATGTTACAAGTAATATCCAGGTACTGAGCGCTAATGTTAATGTTTTGCTGAAAGAAGATTTTAAGAAAACAAGTAAACGAACTATCGCGCAGATCAGGGATGATGTACAAAAAAGGGTACAAAACATTTCCGGTGCACAGATAGATATTACAGATGCCTCATTAACTTCTGCAAGTTCGGGTGGTGGCGGCGGAGCAGGTGCTCGCCAAAGCAGCGGTGGCGGAGCAGGAAATATGATGAAATTATTGGGTGTAGGGTCGAATGAAGAAAGCATTTTAATTAAAGGTCAGGATTTTGACGTAATGAAAAATGTAGCTAGCGACCTTCAGTATTATCTCGAATCACTTGAGTCGATGAACAGGGTTCGGGTCAGTTATTCTGACAACCGTCCAGAAGTACACCTGCGTTTTCATCCGTTGATTATGAGCGAGTACGACGTTTCGTTGCAAAACATTTTAGGTGAACTTAACTCATTTAGCAAGGAAATCAATACAAATATCAAGTTCAAACAAGGAGTTGATGAGTACGACATTCTGATTAAGGAGATGCCTAAAGTGGGAACAACCCTCGAGGACCAGAAAAAGCCACGAACAATTTATAATCTTCGTACACTTCCGATACCTGCAACGAATGGAAGTTTGTATGAACTTCAGAAATTAAGCGATATTGTTTTTTCAACTGGTGCAGCCAACATAACAAGGGTTAATCGGGAGAAGCAAATAGAGGTTACTTTTTCATTTGTTGCGGCAGCTCAGGATTCGAAAGATTTGCTCGCTTCCTACCGTGCAGAAGTTGATAAGGTGGTCGAAAGCTACAAATTACCATCAGGTATTGCTGTTCAGGTGATTCACGAAGAAGATCAGTTAAAGGATTTTTATTTCCTGATCCTTGCCGCGTTCATCCTGATATTTATGATTTTGGCTTCTGTATTTGAGTCACTTGCTACGCCATTTGTATTGATGTTTTCAATTCCGCTGGCTGCAATCGGATCATTTGTAGCACTTATAATGACAGGGAATTCGCTCTTTAGTGCCAATACAATGATCGGGTTTATCATTTTAATTGGTATTGTGGTTAATAACGGGATCATCCTGATTGACTATACAAATATCCTTCGAAAACGGGGTTTCCGCACACAAAGAGCCTTGATTGTCGCCGGGATGTCTCGGATCCGGCCGATTTTGATTACAGCAATTGTTACAATTGTTGCGATGTTTCCACTCGCAATGGGGGATAACGAATATGTAGGTGCAATAGGCGCTCCGTTTGCAATTACTGTAATTGGCGGATTAAGTATGAGCACACTGCTGACATTAATCTTTATACCAACGTTTTATTTCGGACTCGAAAATACCATCATCTGGATGAAAGGTCTGTCTTTAAGAACCCGGATCATACAATTGGTACTACTTGTTGCTGGAATCTATCTGATTTATACTCGTGTTGATGCTTTCCTTTGGCAAATGCTTGACATGATCGCCATCGTGATGGTCATTCCCGGAACCACCTGGTTTATAATGAATAGTTTGCGGAAGGCAAAAGATACAGTAATCGATTCCAGTGAACCGATCCATATTACCGTACAGAACCTTGTCAAAATATACGATTGGGGCAGTCGATTCAAACGGGAGTGGCTTGGTAACGAACGAATTCGCGAACGGGCGGGTCAGATTAAATACTATTATCATTGGAAAGACTTCGAAGACTTTGTATGGGAAATTCCTGTACTGGGATTCATGTTCTATTTCACTTTCGGATATCTGGTCAATGGATTGTATATGTTTATCTTAGCGCATTTTATATTCTTCATGTGTTTGTACATATGGAGTCCGATAACACAATATCTGAAATATAAAGGTGAACGTGAGCATACGAAATGGCCGGCAAAAGTTGCCCGTTGGGGAAATACATTCATCTATTGGATACTTCCGCTGATCTTCCTTGCTTTGTTTTACATGGCTTGGAATTCAATAGGATCGGTCATCATGATCGCTGTATTATGGTATTTTGCGCTGACGGTTCAAATGACGGCCAATAAACTTTACAACGAGAAAATAAATATTGAAAGACTGCAGGGACGTTTTGCAGGTGTGAGACGGTCATTCTACAAGTTAGTTGAACAGATGCCTTTGATAGGCCGCAAGCGCGATGCCTTCAAAGCCCTTAAAGGTGTATCACTCGAAATAGAGACCGGTATGATCGGGTTATTGGGCCCGAATGGTGCCGGTAAGTCGACGATGATGCGTGTAATTTGTGGGATCTACGAACAAAGCTATGGCAAAGTTTGGATCAATGGAATTGATACCCAGGAAAAGCGTGAAGAGTTGCAGGGGCTGATCGGTTATCTTCCACAGGAGTTTGGTTCGTATGAAAATATGTCAGCTTATGAATTCCTTGATTACCAGGGAATTTTAAAGGGGCTGACCAATCCGGTAGAACGAGCAACCCGCATTGAGTATGTGTTATCTTCTGTTCACCTTTGGGATCGTAAAGATGATAAGATCGGCGGATATTCCGGAGGTATGAAACAGCGAATCGGGATCGCACAGATTCTGCTTCATTTGCCTCGCATCCTGGTTGTAGATGAACCAACCGCCGGACTTGATCCGCGTGAAAGGATCAGGTTCAGAAACCTGTTGGTTGAATTGAGCCGCGAACGGGTGGTTATTTTCTCAACCCATATTATCGAAGATATTTCAAGTTCCTGTAATCAGGTAGCTGTTGTCAATCGCGGTGAACTTCACTATGCTGGAAATCCAGCGAATATGGTGAAACTTGCAGAGGGGCTTGTTTGGCAATACACGATTCCGGCACGCGAATTTGATGCATTTCCTGCCAAAGACAGGGTCGTACATCACATGAGAGATGGAGATAACATTAAATTGAGATTCCTTTCTGATGTGAAGCCATCGGAAGATGCAATTCTTGTCAAACCTGTTCTCGAAGAGGCCTACCTTTGTATGCTAAAGGGGCTTAAAGTAAAGAAGTAAGAGTAGATGGGGAGACTTGGAGAGGGAGAGAAGATGAGAAAACATGATGGTGCTAGAGTGGGATACAATGATACAATGCATTGATTATTTGCTCTAAACCCCGTAAGGGTTTAATATGAATGACCCCGGGTGAGCGACCGAAGGGAGCGTAACCCGGGGTAAATGATCGGGCTATTTAAGAAGGCGCATCTGCAAAGGTAAATTGAAATAAAACTACCGTATGCGCCGCAAATAGATGCGTTATAAAAAGTCTTTCGATTCAAAGAATAAGGAATAGGTAATTTAATTAAAGAATAATGGGTACATCAGCTAAAATATTTTCAAAGGAGAGCCGTCTCTACTTCTGGGTCGATCTGATCCATAAAATGGCACGTTACAATCTTAAAATCATTTTTGCCGGAAGGTTCATTTGGTTTGTGATTGCAGCGCTTGTGTTTTTTATTCTGCTATCGATCAATTTGGTTTTCAATGTTCCAAGCTACAATTCATCATCAGTATATAGTATCCTTTTCTTTCCGGGGATATTGTTGGTCTTTTATCCCACTGTCTTTGGAATCCAAAGCGATGCCGATACTCGGATTCTGGAAATTCTATTCGGGATTCCAGATTACCGGTATAAGGTTTGGCTGGTGAGGTTATTCATGATCTTCTTGCTGACATGGTTTTTTCTGTATCTTTTCTGTTGGGTAGGTTACTATGGATTAATTCCATATCCGGTATTCGAAATGTCATGGCAATTGATGTTCCCTGTCTGTTTTCTTGGATGTCTCGCTTTCCTGATTTCTACAATTGTCAAAAATGGAAATGGAACAGCCGTGGTAATGATTATTATCGGAGTCCTACTATTGATTCTTGCCGATGCACTTGACCGTACGCAATGGAATGTATTTCATAATCCCTTTTCCATTCCCAATAATATGAATGAAACGATCTGGGCTCAGATTTCGCAGAAAAACCGCTTTTTCCTTTCAATAAGTAGTATTGTCTTTTTATTGGGAGGTTTAACAAATCTGCAGCGCAGGGAGAAATTTTTGAAATAGGCTGAATTGTATTTGAAGTAATTATCTCCTTCTTACGCGGGGGAGATAAAATGAGAAAGTGAGAAGGTGTCAGGGTTACACGTTCCCACTTTTTTTCACTTCACTAATTTAATTATCGAATCGTTTCAAAAAGATTAAGTTCTGTTTCCTAACCTTCGCTATTTGCTTAATTTCTCTTTTTTAAAGCTTTGGTACTTTGATTCTGTAGCTTGTTGTAACATTTCCTTTGGAGATATCGATAAGCTTACCTTTTAGTAACCTTTTTTTGAGTGGTGAACAATAGTCCACAAACATGATTCCATCCAGGTGGTCATATTCGTGCTGTAAAACGCGGGCAGTAAACCCCGTATAAATTTCATCATACGCCTTCCAGTTTTCGTCGAAATACTTTATCCGGATTGTACTGTATCGGAGAACATCTTCACGCAGTCCGGGAATACTTAGACATCCCTCGTCCATCAATACTTTTTCACCTTCTCTTTCAACAATATGTGCATTAATAAATGCCTTTTTAAAATCTTTTAGCGACGGTTCGTCATCCCCAAGCGGAGCCAGATCGACCACAAATACCCGATCGGTAAGTCCAATTTGTGGAGCAGCCAGGCCAACACCTTCAGCATTGTGCATGGTCTCAAACATATCATCAACAAGATTTTTGAGTCCTTCAAAATCCTTATCTATATCAATGGTTTTTTTGCGAAGTACGGGGTCACCGAAAACGGTTATCGGATAAATCATTCTGTTTTTACTTTAAAAATTTTTGTTCTTCAAGATACGATTGTAATATTATTGTAGCACTAACACCATCAATCGTCGATTTGTTCTGTCTGTCTTTCTTTTTTACACCAGCATCTATCATTGTCTGAAATGCCATCTTCGAAGTAAATCGCTCATCCATAAGTTTCAAAGGCATCTCGCTATAAATTTGCTGGAATTTCTTTAAAAAAGGATTGATATATCTTATTGCCTCCGAAGGTTCATTATTAAGCTGTTTCGGATATCCAACCAAGACCAGCTCCACCTCTTCCCGCTTAAAATAATCGGCCAGGAAAACCCATATGTCATTTGCCGAAACAGTTGTAAGTCTGGTAGCTATTATTTTTAACGGATCAGTAACTGCCAATCCTACACGTACATTTCCATAATCGATGGATAAAATCCTTCCCATCCTGGTCTTTTTATTGTTGAGTCGCAAAGATAATTGATTTATTCGGTTTGGAGATGCTCCGTTTTCGTTGCCAGACAGAGATAATGAGTAAAACTCATTAAAACAAAGTTTTCAGCCATCACCTAAATGGTTTTACATTCGATTGAATTTTTATCATAAATTTGTTTGGCTCAAAAGAGAGCCTTTTCGACTTAATTTCAAGTGTAAAAAATCAGTTCAAAATGATTAGTTTAAAAAATATTCAAACCGAAATCGACGCAAGTTTTCTTTATAAAGTTCTTGGCGACCACGAAGAAGACCCCAATGTTGCCAGTGTATTTCACCAGATGAGTGATATTGAGCATGGTCATGCCCTTGCCTTTATGAAGAAGAATAATTTAGATCCAACAAAACCATTTCCGCCTTCGACAAAAGCCAAAATACTCAATACGATTGGGAAAGTATTTGGTTACGACTATATTTTAGGAGTCCTTTTAGATACAGAAAGGAGCCTGTCGTCGTCCATCATAAGTTCCAGAAAAACGAACAATGCCGGCAGTTCCTTATCTGATACCGCTCACGTTACGATCCTTAAGAACATATTAAACAACCAACCCAACGTATCAGGGTCAAACCTTGCACGATTTGAAAAGCGACATCGTTCAATTGGTGGTAATGCATTGCGGGCTGCAGTATTAGGTGGCAATGATGGGTTGGTATCAAATTTCAGTCTCGTGATGGGAATTGCAGGTGCAACAAGCGGGAAAAGTGTTGTTCTGTTAACTGGTCTTGCCGG
>Ga0209585_10000179_pt1 | contig 24835 bp, 40 predicted proteins | sample NGEPerone_FD_185491 | JGI IMG/M metagenome (GOLD analysis project Ga0209585, IMG submission 185491) | Arctic peat soil microbial communities from the Barrow Environmental Observatory site, Barrow, Alaska, USA - NGEE Permafrost154B-one... | ecosystem: Environmental > Terrestrial > Soil >... | reverse complement strand
GGGTGGGATGGCGGTGACGAGCCTGCGGACCGGCGACCGCTTCGTCGCGTTACCGGCGGTCCCGCCCATGGGCAGCACCTCGTCCGTCAGCTCGAGGTAGCCCTTGGTGGTCCACCCGACGACTGCCGCACCGATCGCGGCCGGGGGCACCAGAGGCGTGAGCAGGTGGCGGAACAGGCTCACGTGCACCCGGCCGTTGTTGCGGCGTGCGCATTCGTGGATCGCGACGCGGATGACCTGCCGGGCCTCGACCCGGGAGGGCCGCCAGTCCGTGTGGACCGCCCGCAGGTTCGCGGTGGTGTCACGCGGAGGGCGGGTCGGGTCCGCTGGGCGCGGGGTCCAGTCGAGGGTGTCCTGCACGGCGGGGGTCATCGGGGGATCTCGATCTCGCCGGGGAGCAGTCCGCCGGGCGCGTTGTAGCGCTCCTGCAACTCAGTCCACGTCGACGGGAACGCCTTCTGCAGCAGAGCCAGATTGTCCGTGTCCGCCCTGCGCATCGTCGCCATGACCAGCGCATAGAACGGGTAGTCGTGGGTGTCGATCTCCCAGGACGCCTTGTAGGAGTAGAGGCTCACGCGACACCGCCCCACGGGCCACGGTCCACACCCGCGGGCCGGATCAGCTCGACCAACGCCACCACGTCCGGGGACAGGGGATCGCCCCGGAGGCTCGGGTGTCGGTCGGCGACGGCTTCGGTGTGATGCGCGGCGGCGGTCTTGGCCGACACAACCTGGCGGGCACCCGCGAAGAACGCGGCGAGCCGGTCGTGAGCGACGCCCGGCCTCGGCTGGCGGACGCGCACCCTCGCCGCGACGACCATGCCCTCACGGATCAGGGAGACGGATGCGGCCTGGCGCTGGCCTGCGTAGAACAGCGCGGCCGACAGGGTGATGGTCATGAGGCACCCGCGAAGAACGCGACCTGCACGGCGCCCGAGTAGGCGGCCACGTTGGAGTCCGGCAGTGTGCCCGTCCCGAGCGGGACCGCACAACTCACCCACCCGCTCTCGTCGCGGACCTCGACGCCGCAGCGCACGGCGACCTCACGGACCGACGCCTCGGAAGCGAGCGGGACCGACACCCGGACGCCTTGTGTGGGGTGGGTGCGGGTGGGGATCTCGCCGTGCTCGAACATCACGGCCAGGGTGCGCAGGGCGTCTGCGACCTGGTGGCCGGTGAGCGGACGGTCGAGGGTGGTCATGAGGCCCTCCGCTCCGTTGCGCCACGGGCGATCCACGCGTAGAGCTCGTCGCGGAGGATCACGGGCTTGGTCGTCTGGCGGCCGTCGATCACCGGGTAGCGCACGGTGATGTCCCCGGCGTCGACAGCGCGGCGGATGTTGCGCGCGGAGATCCCGGTAGCGGCCTCTGCGGTCTCGTAGGAGAACGAGACGGGGGCGATCGGGGTGGTCATCAGGCCACCTCGGCGACGCCATCGGCGCCGTAGGGGTTCGCGATGATCGCACGCCGGTCGTTGATGGTGAGCGCTGCGATGAGCGCGTTGAAGACCTTGGGGCTCACCTTGCGGGAGTGGCCCAGCTCGATCTTGGCGATGTACGGGCGGTTGACGCCGACCGCGGCTGCGAGCTCGGCGACTCCCATGCCGGAGCGGACGCGGATCTCGCGGATCGCTGGCCCGTGGATCTCGATGGTCGTTGGTGTGGGCATGTGCTCACCTAACCACACCTAGGAACACTTGGCAACACCTAGCAACATCAGGAACGCAAGTCGATGACGTGCAGAAGCACATCCATGGGATTCGCGCAGGTCACATCGGTGGTGGGATGTGTTCCTAGGGGCCTATAGATGTTCCTAGGTGTTTCTGAGACGCTTCCGGGGTGAGCATGACTGACGAAGAACGGGCGACGCTGGGCGCACTGGTCGAGGCCGAGCGCAAGCGGCGCTATCGCACCAAGTCCGCCGCCTACCGCGCGGCGGAAGTCAACGCGGCGACGTGGTCGCACATCGAAGCCGGCGTGCTCGTCCGTGAGGACAGGCTCGCGGCGGCCGTGCACACCCTGTGGCCGTCAAGCGGCGGCGACTGGCGAAAGGTCGGGACCGCCATGGCCTCCGACCGCCCCCTGATCGCCTACAACGACCGCGCGCTACTCGACGAGCTCGAGGCGCGCCTGACCGAGAGAGGGGTGAGGGGCGATGGAAACGCCGCCACCACCAACCGGGCCGCGGCGAGCGCGGCCATGGGCACAGTCGGGGAAGAGGCAGAGGACGTGATCACATCCGAGACGCCACCGCCCCTAGAAGCCAGTCCGCCGCAGCCGCCCGAGTCTCAGGAGTGAGGTCGGCGTCCACCAGGGCGATGCCGTACTTGCGGAGGTAGATGACCGGGATGGGCAGGTCGTCCACCTCGACGATGCGGATACCGAAGCGCCGGGCAAGCTCGAATGCGGACATGTGGACTGCACCCCTAGAGGTCGCCAGGGGTTCAGGTACCTACACGGCCCCAGCCGCACACGCCCCTAGCACGCACTGTCACACGCTGCGGTGACAGTGCCAACGCCTGACCGTCGCGCTTAAGGACGGTATGCCCTAGACACGCGCAGGCGACGCTCCCCGGCACCCGGTCGATGCCCATGTCAAGCGAGGGTCGAGGTGGCCGTAGGCCGCAGCACACACCAACAGGAGGACAGCATGAAGCGCATCTCTACTGCGGCGGTGGCGGTCGCCGTTTCGCTCCTGGCCGCGTGCGGGACGGGCGGCGAGGACGTTCCGGCATCTAGCCCCAGCCCAACGCCGAGCGTCGCCACCGGCACCGTTGCGGGTACCGTCGCGGTCGAGCTCGACTTCACCGCCAACCTGCGGGCTGGCAACAACGCTCAGCACGGGACGTGTCTCGTCAAGACGGGATACGAGGACCATGCAGACGGTGCCCAGGTGGCGGTGCTCGACGCGTCCGGAGCGGTCATCGGCGTGGGCGCACTGGTCTCGACCGGTCTGGAGTTGATCGACGGCGGGGACGCGCTGAACGAGGCGTACTGCGGGTTCACGTTCGAGGTCAACGACGTGCCCAAGGGGTCAGGGTTCTACGGCCTGGAGATCGCTAGCCGCGACGCGCTCCGGTATCCCGAAGCCGAGGCTTTCGCGCCGCTCGACCTGACGCTAGGCACCATCCCGACGGTGTTGGACTAGCCCTCGATCTGCGGCGCACCGAGGCCGAGCCTCGCCGCGAGCGCCTCGACGGCCTCGCGCTTGCGGGCCTGGTCGACGTGGATGTACGCCTTCGTGGACAGGATCGAGGCGTGGCCCATGATCGCGGTGATGGTCTGGTCATCGAACCCCAGCGCCCGGAGCAAGGACGCGCACGTGTGTCTCGCTTCGTAGGTGAGGTAGCGGCGCCCGGACTCGTGGCGAACCCCCGCGGCATCCTGGAGTGCGTAGAACGCGGCCCGGTCGGCGGCATCGGTGCGGACCTTCGTAGGCGACCACACGAGGCCGGTCGGCGAGGTCGCCTCGCGCCAGCGGTCGAGCGATGCGGCCAGCGCTGGGGCGAGCATGACGATGCGCTGCCCCGATGCGGTCTTCGGCCGGACCCGGTGCCAGGCCCCGCGGATCTGGCGCGCCTCATACCCGGTCGGGACACGGAAGCCTGAGCTGCGGTCGTGCGCAACCTTGTACGGAAGCGCCTTGAGCTGCCAGGAGATGTCGACCGTGCCGGCGTCGAGGTCGATCGCGTCCCACGTGAGCCCGAGAGCTTCGGCGGGGCGTATGCCCTGGAGGAACGCCGCGAACCACCGGGACTCGTCGGGTGTGCCCTTCGCTGCGGCGAGCAGGGCGATGGAGTCGGGCAGCGGGATCGCGTCACGGTCGTTCTCCCCCGCCGCGGGTGCCTTCATCTCGAACAGACGCGGCGGGACGGCGTGCCCTTCGAGCATGGCATCACGCAGGATCTTGATGAGGACGACGTGCACGCGCCGCGCGGAGGCTGGTGCCCCGCCGCCGGAGAGGATGGCGGTAGAGACGGCTCGGATGTCGCCGGGGGTGAGCCTGTCGAGGCGACGGTGCCCGATGGCCGGGATGATCCACCGCGTGACGGCGGAACGATTGGCGCCCCATGTGGTCGGTCGGTGGGTGGTCTGGGTGATCTCGAGCCAGCGGTTCGCCCAGGTGCGGACGGTCGGCCTGGCGGACGTCGCCGTCTCGTCGGTCTCGACGGCCCGCATGGCCTCGCGGAGCTTGACCTTCACCTCGCGCTCGGTGCGGCCGGTGACCTTGTGTCGACGCCGGGTTCCGCGGGCGGTCCAGCCGGCCTCGTAGGAGGCGACGTACCTGCCTCGCGTGCCGTCGTAGTAGACGGAGCCGGTGCCGTGCGGTCTGCGTGCCATGAGGCACCTCCACTGGGAGCCATACTGGGAGCCATGCCTAGTCTCGCAATGTCACGCCCCGTCTGACAAACATGCAGGTCAGAGCGTTGCGCGTGCTCCTAGTCTACCCTAATCTGTTCACTCGTAATGAACAGGTCCGGGGTTCGACTCCCCGAGGCGGCTCGACACGAATAGGCCCCGCCACCTGCACACTCGCAGGGACAGGGCCTTCGTCACGGGAGCCGATGAAACGCGCTGGGGAGCCATGAGGGTAGCCAAGTGCCGATACTGAGTCTTATAGGTCAGCGACGCGCGCCTGCTGGACGGGTGGCGCTACACGGCGTAGGGTGGCGCTACACCTACCGAGAGGCGAGACGATGAGCAGAGTCCGGATCAGCATCGATGCGGGGTACCTCGGTGATATCGAGGTCACGCAGGACGACGGCGTCGGGACCTATGACGCCGATGCGCAGCGGAAGATGGTGGACGGCCTGATTGTCAAGGTTGTCGCTCAGGCCCGCGCTGCTCTCGGGATCGAGGCGGGCGCGTCTCAGTGACCCCGAACCGTCCCGGCACCCCGACCACGTCGTTCCGTCTGGACCCGGCCCTGATCGCCCGGGCTAAGGCTCGCGCTGTCGAGCGTGGGGAGACCCTGACCGACGTCGTGCGGCGGGCGCTGACCGAGTACGCGGAGGAGGAGACGTGATGGACGCGGCGATGCGTGAGCGGGTGTGGGAGCGGTGGCTCACCGAGTACCCGGAGGACGCCGACCTCGACGAGCGCGGGCAGGACATGGTGCTCGGTACGTACAGGGCCGAGAGCATGGCGTTCCGCCTGGCGTGCGAGGACGTCGACTGGCCGCTCCGCACGATGGCGGTCAGGCTCGCCGACGACCTCGACGCACGCTTCGACGCGCTCCGCCGCGAGGGCCTACGCGCCGCGCTGCGACACACCCGCTGACCCCGGACGCACGAAATCGCCCCGCCTCCCCTTGTGAGGGAGACGGGGCGTTGTGCTGACGAGCGCTTACCGGGTCAGGCAGGGGCGGGTGGTAGTCCGTGGTTGCTGCGTTCGGCGGCCTCGCTGATGCCGTGGAGGCGGGCGAGCTCGATCAGGAGCGTGGTCACGTCCGGGCCCTCGTGCGCCGGGACGGGGTCAGTCGTCGCAGCAGTCCTCGGCGTCCTCACGGGACGAAAAGATCGAGCCGCACGTCGGACACCACCAGACGGGGTCCGCCGGGTCGTGGCCGTGCATCAGGCGTAGGGGAAGCCGGTGGGGTCGTTGCCCGCGGCCTGCACGTCGGCCTCGGCCTCGGCGACGTCGGTGATCACGGTCGCACCGTCGACGACAGGGGCGTAGGACGGGGACTTCGCCACGATCAGCAGGTACCCGAACCACGGGTGGATGTACCTCGCAGCCAGGCCGATGGCTAGGTTCCATCCGGCGAGGATCAGACCGAAGAGGACTGCCGTCAGGGCCAGGTTGAACCCGTCGGGGATGGTCACTCCCAGGCCGATGAGCCACGCGATGACGTAGGCGCCGATGCCTGCGGCACCGGTACGGATGGCGGCGGTGAGTGCGTCTTGGATGCGCACGAGGATGTCAGACACGGTCATGCCTCTCTGTGGTGGGGGTCAGACGGACTTGAGTTGCAGCGTGGCGAGGGCGGACTTCACAGCCGCCTCGACCTGCTCGAGTGATGGATTGCCAGTGACGCCGGATGGCAGGGCGGCAACGATCGCAGCGGGTAGGGCGGCGACGGCGACCTCGGTGCGGCGGGCGATCACACGGGTATCGCGGACCGCCTGGGACAGGGTGCCCACACCCTCGTCGAGGACCGCGGTGAGGAGCGCCTTCGTGGTGCGCGTCGCGATGTCCTCGACCCTGCTCGCCACCGCCTTCTCGGCCTGCTCCATCGTGTCGGCGCGGTCCCGTGCGCGGCGCTCGTCGAGACGCTTCGTGACCTCCTCGCTGATGATGAGTCGCAACTGGTCCTCGGTGTACGGCATGTCGTCCTCCTGTGCTGGTGCGGGTGTCGGGAATGCGTCGGCTGCGGGGCTGTACTCCCAGTGCCACGCCTCGTCGATCTGGCGTCCAGCCCAGTTGGACCAGCCATGGGCGGGTGCAACAGCAGCCAGATGCGCGTAGGTGGACCCGTTGAACCCGCCGAGCCCGGTGACGTCGATCGCCATACCCCACCCGTGGTTGGAGGTCCCGGGCACGGCGGCGGAAGAGTTGCCGGGTAGGCGCCACCACGTCTGACCGAGCCACCGGCGTGGGTCGATGCCCGTCACGTAGGCGGTGGTGTACCGCTCCCGGAAGATCCGCTCCTGCACGGCGTAGGGGCGGTAGGAGTCGGTGAGGCTCAGGGTGATCCCGAACTGGGCGCGCACCTCGGCCACGACGGCGAGCCACGCTGCGGCGGCGTCGGCGCGCAGCGCCTGCCCACCACCGACGCTGACGAGGAGCGCCGTGTCGAGGCGCCCGCTGACGACGGTAGCCACGGTCAGCCTCCGATGCCGTTGGCGGGGTCAGGGGCGTCGTCATGGGGGACAGGGACGCCCGCGAGGCTCATCGCCCTCTCCAGCACGCGCACTCTCCGCCAGGCGCGGTCGGCTGACTGCCGTGCCGCACTCGCCTCGGAGCGCGCTGCGCTCGCGTCGTGCTGCGCATTGGTGACCATCTCAAGCGCCGAACCCGTCAAGGTGGCGGCAGCATTCGCGTCCAAGAGGTTCGCCCCGGAGACGATCTTGCGCCGGTCGGGACCGATACGCAGCAACCCCAGGATCAGGCCCGACGTGACGGCGGCGACAATAAGGGAGAGGATTGTTGTTCCGACTGGTGTCGTAAAGAACTCCATCAGGTCGTCCCTCCCTTGGCGTCGGCAGCGAGCTTGAACCACCAGTGCAAGTACGTCTGGACCTGCCACAACCGCCAGAACGCGCCAACGGCATAGGCGGTGAACATGACCACCGAGAAAACTGTCGAGACGGTGCCTGGGATGACCGACGGAGGATTCCAGAGGCCATCTCGGGCAATGGCTGCGACGACGTAGAGCGTGGCGAAAGAGCCCACGCCGACGAGGAACAGTCGCTCGCAAAGTAGAGAGAGGATCGGCCGGCGAGTCGCAGCCACGACGGCCACCCCACCGAGAGACGCAGACAAGACGAGGCCGACGAGCCACACGATCAGGAGCGGACCCGAGAGGAACTGCGCGAGCGTGAACGTACCCGCACCGGCCAGCCCGAGGATGCCCGTGGTGAGGAAGGCGACTATCGCTGCGACCTCGAACGGGTGCCGGACCGGGGGCCATTCGGGCGGATTCGCGCTGCGGGTCATGGGGCGCACCCTTCTGGTCGGTCCGGGTTGGGGCGGGGTCAGGGCGTAGGTCACGCGGTGCCAAGATCGACCGCGTACAGTTCGCGCGACCCGGCCGGGGTCTCGACGCCCGTGCCCGCGGCCCGGGCCACGAACGCACTCAGGGTTACCGTCCCCGCGCCGGGGACGAACGTCCCGGCGGCCAGCGCCGCCATCTGGCCAGCGCCGCCGGCCGATGGAATCCAGGTCTGGGTCGATGCGACAACCGGGCTCGCCGCTGTCGGTGTGGAGGCCCCGCCGTTGCGGACGGTCACGACGGCCACGTCGGAGGCGACGCTGGTGTTCATCAGGAGCCCGTCGATAATCGCCCGGTAGCGGTGACCCGCGACAGCGGTGAACGCGTAGTTGCCTAGGACAGCGTCGCGGGTAACCGTGGTGCCGGTCGTGGGTGTCCCGTTGGTAGTGGCCGTCGTGGGTGCGCCCATGATTGAGCCGGGACCGTTGGCGATGGCTGCCTTGACCCCGGCCGGTGTGGTCGCCCGGGTGTCGTCGGTACCGGTGACGGTCTCCGCTGACGTGGCAAGTTCGACGCCGCCCATGAGCGCGTCCGTCGCGGCACGAACCGACAGGTCCGTCCCGGTGAGCGTGAGACCGGTGGACGCGGTGAGCGGGGCGAACGCACCAGCAGAGTCGTCCCAGAACACGAGCCGGTCCGCGTTGGGGTCGGCAAAAAGCGGCGGGACGCTCGTGAGGTACCGGCCGTCGAGCGCCGCCCGTGTCGCGGTCGCAGCGTCCACGAGCCCGGCCACGGTCGCGTCGTCAGGCCCCGCCGCGTCGATGGGCCACACGTCCTCGTAGACGGTGCCGCCGGTGAGGCGGACGGGCCACGACTCGGCGGTGAACGACACGTCCCCGTTGGCGTCGGCGTCGACGTAGGGGGCGACGCGGGTGCCCTGGGTGGCATCAACGGGCGCCCCGGTGGTCGGGTCGGTCGTGAACACGCGGGCCCCGCTGGCGAGACGCAGGGCATCGCCGAGCGCGACGTAGACCGCGATCGACTCGTAGTGGTACGTGGTCATGGGCCCTCCTCCGGGTGAGATGTCAGCGGGACCCGTGACGGGGGGTCAGGGGGGAGTACCGTGGGCGGCATGTTCCGTTCCGTCGCCAAGGCGTGCGTGATGCTCGCCGCCGTTGGGGCGTTGAGCGGATCGGTCGTAGCCTCGGCGGTCGCAGAAGGGCCCGGACTGGTGGGTCGGTACAGCACCCCCGACTCGGCCGCTGCCCTGCCGCCAGTCCGAGGTGGCGACGAAGTGTGCAGCGGTCAGGTCGCCCTGGATTGGCCCGTGAGCGTCATCGCGTGGACCGAGATCCGCGACCTGCGCGACCTTGGTCTGCCGGTGTGCGACGTGACGTGGGGCTTCTACGTTCTCGACGACCCGTGGTGGGGTCTGACATACCAGGACGCGACCGGTGCCGTATCTGTCCAGATCGAGGCCAACGACGCCGAGTACGCCGAGTACGCCGACAAAATCGACCCGGGCGCGGCGATCCGATCCGTCGTCCGTCACGAGTTCGGGCACGCCATCGTCTACGGGGCAGGACTACAAGAGGCCGAGTTGCGCGCTACGTTCACCGATCCGCTGTTCCGGTATGAGGAGACTGTGACCCCAGGCAACGAGGCCGCGGCCGACGCGATAGCCGCCGTCTTGGCCGCCGCCAGCGGTGACGAGCAATACCGGATGTACGTCGAGGACGTCAGCGCCGCCAGCACCAGGGCAGCCGAAGCGCTGGTCGCAGCGAGCGTAGGATCGGACGCATGACCAATCCTCAGCCGCCGCCGGGCGTGTTCTACGTTCCGCCGCCGCTCCCTTAGCCCGTCACCTGGACGGTGAGGTATGGCTGCTGAAACTGCACTGATCCGGCTGCCGAGCCAGACGACCACGCCCGCATCTGCCCGGTGACCGTGTAGGTTCCCGGCGCGAGCGTCAACGCTCGCTGGACAGTGAGTGACGCCCCGCTGGCCGAGTTCGAGTAGGCGGCAAATCCGCGAGCGGAGATGTCTCCGTAGACGAGAGACCCGTTCGAGAGGGAGAAAGTTGCCTCAGCGGTTACCGCCCCACTTGTGCCGGGTGTGATTGAAGCCTGCCCGCACCCGACCGTTACAACGAGTTTGCCAGTCGGAACGCTGATCGTGATAGGGATTCCAGCGCCATACGCATGGAACAGCGCGTCATTCGGCAGCGACCCCGTGTTGAAGGTTGCGATTGACGTTGTGACGGTGACCCTCGATGCCAGGTCCGCGACCTGATCAGCCAGGGTCGCCTGAGCGGTGCTCAGCCCCGTGACGGTCGTTGCGAGCGTCGCCTGCTGCGCGTCCAATGTCGCCTGCTGCGCGGCGAGGGCGTCGATCAGCCCGAGGATCGTCACGTCCCTCGCGGCCAGGCTGGCGTACACGTCGATACCGTTGAGCGCCAGGAGTGACGCCCCGCCGTCGTCCGGGCCGAGCATCCACCCCGTCGTGCCGAGTGCGGCCCGGGACGTGCCGTCGTAGTCCCAGGACTGCATCTGCCCCGTGACCTCGACGCGACCCTCAGCCGTGACCGACATGCCCGACCGGGTGTACGGCGAGGCGTTCTCATTACGGGTCGCCCGGCGCTTCTGCTGCTCGATGATCCGCCGCAGGGACGGGCCCGTCTCCGGCAGACGACCCATCAGGCACCCCTCACATCGGCGATCGTCCAGTTGACGCGCACCGGGCCGTCGTCCGGCACCAGCACGGCCAGGTCCAGCAGGCGCGCCTCGAACACCAGCGGGCGCACACCCGCATACACGTCGCTGTCCAGGATCACTCGCACCGTGTCCCCGCGGGCCACGCCCGTCCAGTCCGGGTCATCCTCGAACGTGGTCAGCGTGTACGCCGTCGTCATGCCCCGGGCTGCCGCGAGGTCGGCGTCGGCGTGCCGCTGGAGCGTCGCCGACCTGCTCACGTCCTCGTACCGGGCCGTGCGGGTCCGCCGCGGGTAACCCGCCGCCAGGAGATCGGTAGCGTAGGCGTAGCGGCGGAGCTGAGCGGCCTGCTCACCCGCACCGACCGCTTTGGCTACCGTCATCCCGGGGATCTGCCGTCGTGCCGGGTGTGCGATCACGTTGCCACCGCGTCGCCCACCAGCGAAGATCGGGCGGGCGTCCGTGGGGAAGATGTTGCCGAGCATCGTCAGCACCGGGGGCGCGGCCGGGGGTACGTAGTCCTGCGTGTCCTCCACGTACTCCAGGACCGCGGACGGGGCCGTCGACCCGAGCCGGTCACCCAGGACCAGGGTCCGGGTCGGGTTCTGGAACGTCCCGGTCGCGGCGACATACCACTCCGGGCCGCCAGCCGACTCACCGAGCCGCCGAAACTCCTCCTCCACGGTCGTCGTGTCCCAGGCGTTGATCGTCAGGTCCGACCGGGCCGCACCCGTCGTCGAGCCCATCTGCACGAGGTAGTTCTGGCCGGAGATGGCCTGCGCGTCGGAGATCATGCGACGGAACAGCTCGTGGTCGTTGGTGTTCGTCAGTGCGAGCGGGACGGCCGGGACGGCCTCGAACGCCGAGCCCCACTCTGCGAACGTGAACGCGAACGTGCGCGGGCCCGTCTGCGACTCGCCGAGCATCCGACCCGACCACACCGGCACCGAGTCCCGGCAGATCAGGACGCCCGACATTGCCGCCGACAGGGCCGGGCGCCAGAACGAACGGCCCGGCTCGACGGTGGCGCTGAACGAACACTCGCCGTGGTCGGACAGTGGCAGGGTGAACTCGAGGCCGCGGGCGGGAATGATCTCCTCGACCACATGGGCGTCATCCCAGCGTGTCGCGTAGACCTCGTACATCAGGCTAGTCGCCGATCCGGTAGCACGACAGGGTTGCGGTGACCCCATAGGCGGAAGCGGTCAGACCTGTGATGACCGTCAAGGCGCAACCAGCGGCCAGCGGCAGGATGGCTGCGACGCCCCCAGCGGCGAAAGAAGCGGTGGACAAGCCCCCCCGGTAGAAGTTCGTGGAGCCCGCCAGCAGTGTTCCGCCGATCTGAACCTGGACCCACCCGGTCGCGGCCGCCGAGTTGGCCAGGCCAAGCGACACCGCGTACAGGCCACCCTTGCCTGCGGGGATGACGATCGGGGTCGTGTTGCCGGTCAGCGCGCCGACGAACCCGCCACTGTTCTCGCCGACGCTCCACGTCCCGGTATGGGTGCGGGTTGCCTGTGTCACCCACCCGTCGGTCAGGTTGACGGACGCACCGACACGATTAGTTCCCCGCAGGGCCGTGAACGCGCGCAGGTCGTCGATCTTCGCCGTGGGGATCGTCGTCGCGGACGCAGCGTGCCGCAGCCGCGCCAGGGCGCACGCCGTGGCCGGGACCGTCGGGTCGTCCGGGGTCGCGTTCGGGGTGCCGATGATCGCGATGATGGCCTTGGTCAGCATGTCGAACACCACGATGTCGTTGCGTGGCAGGGCGCCCATCGGGTTCGCCGTGAACACGTCGAGGGTCGCCTGCGTGTCGTTGACGAGCAGCGCCACACCCGTGCCCACCGACGCCTGGACCGGGGCCGCGCCGGCAGCCACCAGCACCGCGCCGGACGCAGTGGTCGTCTGCGTCACGACCAGCCCCGACAGCACGCCGGTCGTCGCCAGCCCGGTCGACGTCTGCGCCAGGAGGAACGACGTCGCCAGGCGATCCTGGGCCTCAGAGTTGCCCTCGTCGAGGTACTGGAACGTGGTCATGAGACCGCCCTTTCGTGACCGAACACGTGCAGGAGTGCCGCAGGATCAGCCGTGTCGGCCGTCCATGTGATCGACCCGCTGCCGACGGGGACCGCCAGCCAGTTGCCCGAGAACGTCACCGGCCAGTGCCGGATCGACACCTGCCCCTGGAGCAGGACCCGCCGGTTCGCCATGTCCATGTCGACCCACTGACCCGCCAAGATGGCCCCGTTGATTCGCACCCACGCGCCCGTCTCCATGAGAGTGACCACCGGGTTGAGGACCGGGCCGTCGATGCGCAGACGCGGCCAGTACGCGGCCGTGCCCGCGTTCGGGACCGACACCGCGCCGGGCGTCACACCCTCCGGGATGCCCCAGTCGGTCGGCCACACACGCGGCCAGATTCGGCCAGCACCCGGGGTCGCCGACGCCAAGGACGCCGAGCCGTAAGTCGCGGGACCGTACAGCAGGGAGTCGGGGGCCGCGAGGGGGATCGCGTACTCGAACGCGCGATCGCCGGACCACTCCGACGTCACCTTCCCCACGAGCCGCGCCAGGCACGACAGCACGCCGACGTCGGGGTTGTCGACGACGACCTCGTAGACGGCCTGCGGACGCAACGCCGTGAGCTCGCGCAGGGCCGCATCGGCAGCGGCAGCCGTCGCCTCCTCGATGAACCCGATGACCTCGAGCGGGCGCTCGGTCCTGGAGCCCGACCCGTCCCAGGCTCCGTCCTGCTGCGCCTTGGCCTGCAAGCCCGACCGCACCGGTGGGCCGTCGAGCCAGCCGACGACATCCGCCACGGCCCGGACAGACGTCGTGGTCGCCTCGTCGAGCAGGATGCCGCCGACAGTCACCGTCCTCATCGGATGCTCGCCCCGATCCATGCGTCAGCCGACTGGGACACGCGGCGCCCGTCCATCGTCAGGTTGACGTTCGCCATCGCCCGCGCGAGCCGGTCGTAGTCGATGAGGTCCCTGCCACGCCCGGAGACCGGCCCGGCGTCCATCTGGCCCATCTGCCGGGCAACCATCGCCGCGAACTCATCCACCCGCGAGAACGGCAGAACAGCCTCGGACCCGGACTCCCCGAGCATCGCAAGCGCCGGGTTCGTGACCAGCGCACCGGATGCGAGGTACGGGATGTTCGGGGTGTTGAGGGTGAATGACGGCCACTCGGCACCCCACGGCGTCGTCCCACCACCCATCGTGATCGAGAAGTCATTCCACGCGCCGATGATGTTGTTCAACGCGCCCTTGAACGACGTCCAGAGCCCGTCCCACAGTCCACTGATAGCGCCCCCGACGCTCGCCGGCAGTCCCCCGAGGAAGGCCATGATCCCGTCCCAGTTCTCGATGATGAGGCCTAGCGGCGTCCACCCGAAGACTTCTACGATCTTGTCCTTGACCATCGTGAAGAACGCGCCCACACGGCCGGGGATCGCGGAGAAGAACCTGACGATGCCGTTCCATGCCGACGTGAGCGTGGACGTGATCGAGGTCCATAGGCCGGCAAGGAAGGTGCCGATCGCGTTCCACGCGGTGATCGTGACGCGCTTGATCCATTCCCACGCGCCACCGATCCAGCCCTTGATGCGCTCGAAGTTCAGGGCGATCAGCACGCCGAGACCAACCACGGCGGCGATGACGATGCCCACCGGGCCTAGCGCGATGAGCCACGCGAGGGCGATCTTCGCCGCACCGAGGAGCGCCTGCACACCCATGACGGCCCACCCGACGACCATCGCCGCGACCGTGATCGCCATCGACGCGACCGCCGTAGCCTTCGACGCCAGCCACGCCCCCGCCATGCGGGCGTGCGACGCGACCGTGGTCGCGGCACCCTTCACGGCCTCGATCTTGTACAGGGCCCAGATCGCGACCGTCTGCGCACCGGAGGCGACGGCCGCAGCAGCGGACGCCACCCATCCGGCGACGACCCTGTAGTGCGACGCGAACTGTGACGCTGCCGAGGCGATGGCATCGCCTTGAAGCATGAGCCAGATCGCGGCCGTCTGCGTACCAGATGCGATAGCGGCAGCGGCGCTATACGCCCAGCCGACCGCCATGCTGATGAACACGGGCAGGAGCAGGGTGGTGATGATGCCCGCAACGATCTTGATCGTGCCAGCGCTGTCACCGACCCACTTCGCGAAACTCCGTATGCCCGGCACGACGGTGCCGGTGATGAACCCAGCGAAGTCCTTGACGGCCGGCACGACGGTGCCGGTGATGAATGACCCCATGCTGTCGAGCGCCGGTAGGAGAGTGTCACCGACGAAGCCCACGAGGGCCGACATGATGGGGAGGAGCCCGGTGCCGATGCGCGCCTTGACGTTGTCGAACTCGGCCGCGGTGATCCGCTGCTTGTTCGCGAGCTGGTCGGAGGTGTTCGCGAAGTCACCCTGCGTGTTCGAGGTCTGCTCCATGAGATACCCGTAGCGCGCCTGGATCTTCTCCGACTCCGTCAGGGACTTGCCGTTCGCGGCGAGCCCGTTCGCCAGGCCGTATGCCTCGACGGACGCTGCGGACATGTCGAGGCCGTACTTGCGTAGCGGCTCCGACTCGCCGGCGAGCCCGGACTGGAACAGCTGCGCGGCCTCGTTCACGTCGAGGTTCATGACCGAGGCGAAGTCAGACGCGCGCCCGGTCAGGTCTGCGAGTGTCCCTGTGACGTCCCCACCGTCGCCAGCGATCGTCTTGGAGAACGAGGAGAACCGCACCGCGAGGTTGTTGAACTCCAGGTTCGACAGGCCGAGGTTCTGCGCGGCCGACTTCCCGAGGGCCTGCACACCCTGTGACGCGCCCCCGTAGGACACGTTCAGGGCGTTGACCGACTCGTTCAGCCCGGAGGCTTCCTTGATCGCGCCGGAGAAGAACTTCCCCACCATGACCGTGGCGCCAATGGCGAGCAGCGGGGCAAAGACGGACTTCGCCATCCCGACGATGCTCGTGCGCATGCCGCCGCCGTACTTCTTCCCGCCCGCCGTGCCCGCGGCGGCGAGCGGACCGTCCATCTCCCTGCCGATCGCAGCCGCGCCGCCCCGGAAGGACGGCATGATGGCAACGTATGCGGCGGCGATCGTCTGTCCGGCCATGTCAGCCCCTCTCGCGTGCGGTCAGGGGGACGTGGTGAACCGGCCGCGCGCGTCACGCGACCGACCGGCTGGTGCCTCAATGCGCGCGCGCAGGGCCCGGTACTCGGCGACCGACATGGACGTCCCGGCCCCGATGGCCTTGGGCTTCTCATCCCAGGGCCGCGGGTACGGTGCGGGCCGTGACTTCTTCGGGTCAGAGTTGGCCGAGACGAAGGCGTCGTAGGCGTTCGCGGCGAGCATCCACTCGTAGGAGACCGCGTGGTCCCACCCGTAGATCCCGGCCGCCACATGGGAGGACGGGTCGGAGGCGAGTTCCATCGTCAGCCGCCATGCCTCGCCCCAGGACATCTGGGCCGGGACGTCGAAGCGACACCCGAACCGGGTGCGCCAGTCATACTCGAACGCGGGGCGGTGCTCCTCGATGAGATCGAGGAGCGTCAGGATTGGGGGAGCGTCGCCCCGCTCATGTCGGCCGAACCCATCCACTTGCCGAGGATGGTCAGCATCTCGTCGGTGGGCTTCGCGTAGAGGGCTTCCAGCGTGGCCGGGGCAGCATCAACGGCCTCGACGCAGACCAGCGCGAACTTCAACTCGCCGATCTCCCCGCCGAGCATGGCGTCGCGGAACGCCTTGCCGGGGATCTTCGCGAGAGCCTCGGACGGGTGCGGCAGGGTGTACGTCACGCCGTCGTGGTCGAACGTGAAGCCGTCCGGCTTGGTCGCCTTCGGCTTGTGGTCCTGCGGCTTGCGGGGTGGGGGGGTCTTGCGTGCTGCGGGAGGCATGCGCGTGCCCTTCTGTCGTGCGCGGATAGGTCAGCGCGGATGGGGTTGAGCACCGACCGGGGCATCCGCGCAGGCACCCCGGCCGGTGGCTGTCAGACCGCGGACTTGAGCGCCGTGTCCATCGCGTCGACGTTGCCGTACACGGTGACCGAGCACTTGAACGCGACGGCCTCGCCGTTCTTCCATCCGGCCTCCTCCATCGAGGTCAGTTCGCCGACGAACGCCTCGCGGTGTGCGTTCGTGCCGTCGATGACGTCGACGACGAAGTTGCGGCTGCCGCCCGTCGCGGATGGGTCGATGGTGTACGTGCCCTCGGTGATGGTCTGCGTGACGGTCGTCCCGTAGGCGAACTCGATCGTGTCGACGCTCGTCTCCCACAGCGTGAACTCGTAGGTCCGCTTCGCGTCGGTGATCAGGGTTCGCACGATGGCGTTGTTCTGCCACGCGGTGAGGTCCTTCGCGGTCTTCTCGCTCTTCGGGATGACCCCGTCGGGGCCGACGTAGCCGAGCCCGTCGTAGCCCGTCAGGGCCTCGGCGGCGGTCACGGGAGGGGTCGCGGTCAGCAGGCCGACGGACACCTCGCCCGTGATGCCAGTGCGCACATTGGTCGCAGTGAGCGTCATGATGTTCTCCTTCGTGTCGAGATGACAGCGCACGGCCGCCGGGTGGGGTGATATGGCTACCGCCGTGCGCGCGGCGGGGTACGGTGAGTGGCCATGAGGACCACTGCTGGGGTGCTGCTGATCGTCGGACTGCTCGCCGGGTGCGCGGGTGGAGGCAAGACCGATGCGCCGGCACATGGGACCAGTACGACGCCGGCGGCCGAGTGCACCCAGGCGCCGCAAGCGCTGCTCGACCGGATCGCCACCGGGGCGCTCGACGGCACCGGAATGGTGCCGGTGACCGGTCAGGTGTACCTGTCACCCGACTACGGCAAGGTCTACTTCGTCGCCATGCGCTTCACGGCAACCGGGGTCGAGGATCAGACCGGTGTATGGGCGACCAACGGGCTCGACTCCGGTATCACCATGTCCGTCGACGGGTTCGCCAAGGAGTTCACGGACTGGCCCGACTCGGCCACCACGGATGCCGCCATCGCCAGCACGGACCCCGCCGTAGCGGTCGCGATCGGGTGCCTCGGCTAGAGACCAACGCCGCGGACGACGAGCTCCGCAGTGAAGTACTGGCACGGACGGGTGGACGCCTCGGTGACGTCGTAGGGACGGTTCGCTTCGGAACGGCGGATCGGACCGGCGCCCTCGGACGAGCCGATGAGCGCGGACACGAGGTTCGCCAGGTCGGACGTCTCTCCCGCATTGGCGCCCCACACGCGGATGCCCAGGCGGGCGATGGCTCGCACGTCGCCGAGGGCAGGGCCGCCGTCGTCACGGATCACGACGAGACGCTTCGACGTGGGCCACAGGTCGCCGGGCTGCTCGGACGGGACATGGTTGGACACCTTGACCGACGTCGTGAACGACTCCGTGCGGGCGGTCAGGGACGCGGACAGGTTGCCGATGAGGAACGCCTCGAGGTCGGCATGGATCACGCCGGCCATCAGACGCTCCCGACGGAGCCGAGCGCGCGCGCCAGGTTGCCGGTGCGCGACTCCACGACCCGGGCGTGCGGCGCGTCCGCCACGACCAGTTCGACCGCGCGGTCCGTCGTGGCGGACTCCCGGTGGATCGAGGAGTGGTAGGCGTCCGTCACCACAGGGGCGGACGCCTTCGCAGCGGCCTCCACACGGTCAGCCGGGCCGACGAGGACAGCGCGCACGCCGGCGCTCTTGAGCATGGCCTCGATCTCGGAGTGGATGAGGACGATCTTCGTGCGCGCCATGTCAGCCCTCCAGGGGGTCGCAGCGCAGGCACCGGCGATACGTGCCGCCAGGAGTCACGCCCTGGTCGCTCAAGATCGTGATGGGGACGACAGCCATCTCGGAGAACTGGCATCGGTCGCACCACTCGAAAGTCGGCTCGCCCGCCACGAACAGCCAGAGGACGATCTCTTCCGTGGCCACGTCAGCCCTCCACGAGTGCGAGCTCGACGACCAGACCGGCGGTCAGGGTGGTGAACGGCGACACCCACACGGCCGGGTGACCGATCACCTGATACGTCAGGCCGCGCACCCGCAGGCGGTCCGTGGCCACGACGTCCGGGGATGAGAGGTAGAAGTACACCTTCGGGGTCGTCACGGTCTGCGCACGGCCCACCTCGACCGGCTCGAGCGAGCCGCCCGGGTCGAACGCTGCGCCGTCGAGCGGCGTGTCCGCGTCGACACCCGGGAGCGGGTTGTCGTAGCGGTCGACGCCGGGGGACGCGCCCGTGCGGATGCGCGTGACGGTCTCGCCGATCACATCAGCCCCCATACAGCGGGTAGAGGCCAGTCAGCACCGCTCCGCATGAGCAGTACAGTGCGCCGAAGAACAGGGCGCACGAGTCGGCGTGCACGATCGTCGCCGAGCCGGCCGAGACCGTGTCGATGTCGAACGCGCCGCCCTGCTCAGGCCCCTTGCACAAGTCCTGCAACTGCTCAATCTCGGACGGCCAGAACATGCTCCGGCGCGTCTGGCGGGTGTCCATCGTCTGCTGCTGCCCGAACGGGCCGATCTGCGTCGACTGGGCTGACATCGCCCCACTGCCGGCCTCGTGCCATCGGATGACGGCGCCGCGCAGGATCGCCTTGGCGGCAGCAGCGTAGGTGAACTCGGCGGTGATGATGCAGGGGGCGACCCGCGCTGCGATTGCCATGGCGTCCTCGATCATCGCCGCAGCCTTCACGACATCGATCGTCGCGAACGGCTCCAGGTCAGCAGGTACCAGAGTCACAGCAGGCACGGGGCACCCCCTCGCATCACTTGGTGGTGGGCTTCGGCGCCGGCGACTTGACCGGTGCCTTCGGTGGGGCAGGGATCGCGTAACCGCCGCTGGCGACCAGGCGCTTGGCCTTCTCGTCAGTGACGCTCACGCTCACCCCGCTCGATGTGATCAGGATCATCAGACGTTCGCCACCGCGTCCTCGACCACGGAGAAGCCGTCGAGGTCCATGACGCCCCAGCCGTAGACGATCTCCGAGCGGAGAGCGATCTGGTTGGCGCGCTTGAGGTCGCCCTGGCCGTCCGGGTCGCCGTACTTGATGAGCTCGACCGGGACGCGGCGCTGCACGCCCCACTTGAGCAGCGACCAGTCGCCGACGATGGCCTTGACGTTGGTGTCCGCACCCTCGGGGGTTCCGGGCACCGTGGTCGACGCTGCGGCCCGCAGGCCCTCGAACGAGGACACGTTGAGCCCGAAGCCCATCTCCGGGTACTTCTTGCGCCCGTCGGTGTAGCGGCTCGTCGCGATCGTCCAGGCGTAGGCCGGGTTGAACGCGATCCCGTCCGGCGTGTAGCCGTCCGCGATGATCAGGCCGGCTGCGGCCTCCATGACGGTGTCCGGGGTCGTGAGGGTTGCGGTCACGATCTCCACACGGTTCGTGGTCGTCGCGATCCGGTCACCCACGACGATCGACGCCACCGCAGCACCCGTGAGCGGGTTCATGCCGTGGAACACGCCGAGGTCGAGCGCACGCGCCAGGGCAAGGCCCGACTCGTCCGCGAGGGTCGTGAGGATGCCGAGCTGGTAGTCCTCGTCGGCCCAGAGAACCTCCTCGTTGAATCGGAGGGTGACCTGGACCTTGTGCGGGGTGACGGTCTTCGTGCCGAAGCCGACGGTCGAGGCGGCCTTGTTGGCGCCCTCACCGACGTACTCGGCGCGGGGCCGGGTCGTCAGCGTCGGCTGGGTGATCGAACCGAACGACTGCGGCTCGTCCTGCGCGAGCAGGGCGACGACCGAACCGGTGGACGCCTTGGAGAACAGTCCGCTGGCGATGTTGGTGGGGAGGGTGATGTTGCTGGTTCCGAGAACGGCCATGGCCGTCTCCTCTCATGTCAGGGGTTACCGCCGAACAGCGAGCGAACGGCCTCGAGGCCCTCGCCCGACTTCGCAGCGGCTGGGGTATTGCCTTCACGGGGAACGTGGTTCCCGTGCTTCTTCTCGTCCGCTGCCTGCCCCCCGAGCCGCACGGCGAGGGCGCGCATGGCGTCCTCGCTCGTGATCGTGTCCAGCAACTCGGCGTCGCCCTTGGAGAGCTTGTGCTCGATGGCGACGTCGCGGCGCAGGACCCGCGCCTCAGCCTCAGCGGCCTTGCGCTCGGCCACAGCCAGGCGCTCGCCGGCCTTCTCGGCCTCGGACTTCTGCGACTCCTTGATCGTCGCCAGTTCGTCGGCGGCGGTCTTGTTGTCCTTCGCGCGGCGCTCCCACTCCCGAGCCTTCGTCTTCCAGTCGATCTCGACCGGTGGCGTCTGCTCGCCCTCGTCACCCTGTGCAGGGGGAGTGGGCTTGGGTGTGGCGTCGGTGGGGACAGGGGTGGTGTCGGACATGGTGTGCTCCCGTTTCGGGTAGTTCCCGGCCGTGCGGCCGGGGAAGTCTTAGGCGTACATATCGATGGCGCGGTGGATCAGCGCGTTGTGGTCAGCCAACTGCTGCGCTGCGCTCGCATCGCCGGCGGCGGCCCGATTACGCAGGGCCGTGGTGCGCTCCGACGCCTTGTAGATGTCGACGTCGACCTCAGGCGCGCTCGCGTCCCACGACGGGACGGCGGTGCAGTTGCAGTGACCGTGCGCTGCGAAGTGCACCGTCGCTTCCTTGTAGACGCCCCCACGGCCGGCGAGCATCTTGCAGAAGTCGCACCCGCCAGAGCGCACCTCGCGGTGCCACCCGGACGCCTGCGGGTCACGCGAGGACGACGTCGTGATCGTCGACCGCCCGGCGGCTAGCGCGTACTTGCCGACGGCCGACTCGAGGGAGGTCAAGGCGTCGCCCGGGTTGCTCGTGAACAGCGCCCCGGCGGCACGGCGGGCGGTCGGCTCGGTTGCGTCCTGGTAGGGCGACGGCATCATCGACGCGCGGAACCTGCCCGGGATGGCCTCAGCGGCGCGAACCTCGTCGTACCAGTCAGCAGCCACAACTGCGGCACTCTCCCCGTACTGCTTCACCAGCAGCGGCACGTACTTCAGCAGAGCGTCGCGGGTACGCGCCGCGTCGCCCAGGTTCAGCGACGACCAGAACGCGTCGAGGTCGCGCAGCAGCAGCGCCCGCACGCCCTCCTGCGCGAGCCGCAGACGCTCGGTGTCAGCCTGCGACGGCATTGGCAACGACCCCGCCGGCGATCAGCGCGTCCATGCGTGCCCGCCCCTCGGCCCGCTGACGCTCACCGAGTGCGTCGTCGATCTGCTGCTCGCTCATGCCAACCAGGGACAGACCCACGCGCGTCTCCGCAAGCCACGGGACGGCCGCGAGCTGCTTGGTCCCAGCGTCGGCCTCGGCGGCGCGAGACAGGAACCGGGGGTTGCGCCACCGCGGCGCGATCGACGCCCACTCGGTCGGGATCTCGGACAGGTCGTTCGCGATGGCAAGCGAACGCGCGAACGCGCGGCGCAGCGCCGGAGACCAGTCATCGACTGTGCCCTCAGCCTCGGCGATGAGCTCGTACTGCGAGGCGTCATAGGACTCGGCCGACGTCGGGTTCGAGACGTCCGTGATCGCCAGCGACGTATCCGGCAGCGACATCTCCCGCGCGTACAACTTCGCCAGCGCGTTCAGGTCAGCCAGGTGCGGCTCCGGGGACGCCGCCGCAAACTGCTTCACGTCAGCCCGTGCCAGGGACGGCTCGTCCTGGTCCTGGTCGTCGGGGATGCCCTTGATGCGGCCAAGCATCACCTGCCATACCGGCTTGATGTTGCCATTGGCGTCCTTGAACACCGACTCGTCAGCGCCCAGGAGCAACAGCTCCGGGAAGGAGTAGATGTCCATGTGACCCTCGAGCCGCAGGAGCTCGCGCACGGCAGCGTCCTGCAAGCCCCGCGCAGCACGGGAGATCCGTGAGGACCCGAACGCACGCCGCAGCCTGGGCTTGTAGACCATCGGGTCGACGGGGACACCCCACGGGTGGTCCTGCTGGTCGACGGACCACTTCGCGCCGTCCTTCGTGGCCGTCAGCGTGACGCCATCCTGGTACAGCACGAGGCCGGTCGTGTTGCCCTTGTCGTCGCGGTCCGTGATGGACAGGAGGTTGTCCATGCGGCGGGCACGAGCGTTCCATGTGCCGGTCGCGTCCAGGGCCGACTTGAAGTGGATCAGCGCCGCCGGCTCACCCTCACCGCCACGGGTCGTCACGACGAACGCCGGCCCGTGGATCAGCGACTCGAGCCCACCCTGACGCGCCTCGGACCCGAGCATGTTGCCATCCCACACGGCGGGCGCACCGAGCGCGTCGATGTCGCCGTCGGGCCAGGAGAACCCGCTCAGGACGCAACGCCGGTTGAGCGCGTCGACACCCTTCGCCGTCCACCCGAGCGTCAGCGCGAGGCTCCGGTACATCGGCGGCAAGACGTTCGACACCTGTCGCACCGCACGGTGCATGTCGTAGTACGCCGACAGCATCTCGTTGCGTGGTGTCGCGTCGGTGAGCTGCTCGTGGAGGCCCTTCAGCAGCGCGTTCGTGTCGTCATCGACACCAGGGAGGCGAATGGTCTGCTCAGTCACCGGACCACCGCCTTTCGGTCTGCCATCGTGCGGTTGCCCATGGTCCGGCCTTCGCCGGTCTTGCGCTTCGCTGTCACCGCTCCGAACCGTGCGAGCGTCACCGCGTCAAGGCTGGTCACGTCGCCGTCGGGGGTTACCGCCCGCCATCCCCACCCGCCGGCGGTACCGATCTTGCGATGACCGGCGACGCGCACGGCATCATCGAGCCCCGGCTGTGCGAAGTGCGAGACCTGGCGCTCGTTGATCGCCCGCAGCATCCCGGCATGCGCCGTGATCGCCTCGTCTGTCGTCACCACGCGCACCCGCCGGGCCGACACGCCTGCCTTGACGAGCTGGGCGCGTAGGTCGCCCGATCCGGCCTTGCCGTCGATGAGGATCACGGATGCCTTGTGCCATCGCTCGACCAACCAGGCGACCAGGTCCGACGTGCCGTTCGCCATAGCGCTCACACCGAGCGCCTCGACATGCGTCACGCCCTCGTCCGAGTGCAGCGCCACGGCGGCACCGATGCGCTGGCCGTCTGTCGAGAACTTCACCGCGTAGGCGAGCACGCCGTCGGTCGGAGCGTCTTCCGCTGGGACCGCCATGCCCAGCCATGTCGGGTAGTCGATCAAACCGCCGAGCGCGTCCGAGTCCCACGCGCCGCACCGCTCGCGCATGAATCCAGCGAACGACATGCCGGCCATCTCGTCCTCAACGACGGTCGTGTGCACCCGATCGCCCAATGCCGGGTTCGTCGCCGCAGCCACGGCCAGCACCGCGTCACGCTCAGCGGGTTCAGTCGGGGGCCACATCGTCGTCACGGGTGCGCGATCAGGGGACCACTCATGCCACGACAGCCGGTGATCCTTACCCTTGGCGCCAGACGCCCGCATCCGCTTGAAAGGGGCGCCGTCAGCATTCGGCGGCGGCGGCGTGCCAGTCATGATGATCTGCGGGTCACCTGAGGGCGCCGCAGAGATCGTCGGCAGCAGCGCCTCCAACTGCTCGTCGGATAGCTCCTGAGCCTCATCGAGTACAAGATCGTCAACCGTGAAGCCGCGGCCAGACCCGCGCGAGCGTGCAACGAACTCCACCGACCCGCCATTCGACAAGACGATGGCCTCCTGGCCGTTCGTCTGCCGGATGTCGCGCACCAGCACCGCGAGCTCAGGCCAGCGACGCTCGTTCTCGAAGAATGACCGCAACCGCACGAACGCCTTGCGCGCCGTCTTGACCTCATGCGCCGTGTGCAGAACCTTGCGACCCTGCACCACGATCTTGAACAGCTCGACAACCTCGAGGATGCCGTTCTTGCCGTTCTGCCTCGGCACAGCCAAGCCGCACCGGCCGGCAGCCAGCCGGTTCGACGACGACCGACCCAGCCACGAGACGACCACCATGGCCTGCCACGGGTCCGGCGTCAGGCCATACCTCGACGCCAAGAAGCACGCATCGCCACCGTCGTCGAACCGGGCGGAACGCTTCGGCTCAAGCCTGACGCGCGGCTCCTGCCTCCCGAGCAGCACGGCGGGCGTTGTCACGTCAGGAAGCAGGGAGCGACCTCGGCCCATAGCCGCTCGCGAGTCTCCTCCGGGAGCCTGAGGGCGCCGCGGGTCCACGCGACAGAGTCACCGATGAATCCGCGCGCACCGTGAGGGCTGCGGGGAGTCACGACGACGACGCACTCAGGGCGGTTGGCTGCGACCCAGTCGCGCCCATCGCGGACGTGCGCTGCGATCACGATCGTGGGGAACGGCATCTCTCACGCCCCCATCTGTCGGGCAGCCCGCCGGGCCGTCACCTCGTCCAGGCCGGACCCCTTCGGGGTGGCCGGCGCCAATGCCTTCTCGAGCTCGTCAATGTCCGCGAGGGTCGCTCGGTACTGGGCTGCGATCTGCGCGCGCACACCGATCGACGCCTCGGTGATGGACTCCTCGAGCAGGTCGGCGAGGGCGCGCAGGCGGTCGATCCTTGCCACGGCACACCCCCCTCATACCCCTCGGGGGTATCT
>Ga0209585_10000173_pt1 | contig 25176 bp, 16 predicted proteins | sample NGEPerone_FD_185491 | JGI IMG/M metagenome (GOLD analysis project Ga0209585, IMG submission 185491) | Arctic peat soil microbial communities from the Barrow Environmental Observatory site, Barrow, Alaska, USA - NGEE Permafrost154B-one... | ecosystem: Environmental > Terrestrial > Soil >... | reverse complement strand
GGTTTTCTCCTAAGATACTAAATGTCAGGGTTTTATATTTATATTTTGATAATAGTTACCACCAAGTTATCAACATATTTTATTGAATATCAAACAATTGTGTGTTTTTGTCATGTACTAAGTAAATTTTCTTAAAAAATCCATTTCATTTAATTCGTAGAAAAGGGGAAGACGAACCAGACAGTCTTCAAATCTATCACTATTTGGAAGTGGATTTCCTTCATATTTGTCCTTATAGTATAAACTTTTATGTAAGCTTAAATAATGAAAAACTGCAAGTATATCCTTTTCTCTCATTTCTTTAATAAACTGAGTTCTATCTATTCCGTTATTGAACACCAAATAATACATGTGTGCATTATTTGTGGCATATTCGGGTATACTTGGTTTTGTAAAAGTAAATTTTGAAAAAAGCTCCTCTACCTTTTCGTTATACCAATTCCAAATTTCTAATCTGCGTTTCTGAATATCTTCAATATGCTCAATTTGAGCCCATAAATACGCTGAAATAATTTCTGAGGGCAAAAAAGATGAACCAATATCTACCCAACCATATTTATTGACTTCTCCCCTAAAAAACTCAGCACGATTGGTGCCTTTTTCCCAAATGATTTCAGCTCTTTGTACAAATCTTTCATCATTTATGGTCAATAAACCACCCTCGCCCGCATTTATATTCTTTGTTTCATGAAATGAGAATGCTGCCATATGACCAATGCTTCCCAAGGGTTTTCCTTTGTAAAATGATTCAATTGCCTGTGCGGCATCTTCTATTACCAACAGGTTGTATTTGTCAGCCAGTGCCATGATTTTATCCATATCACATGCTACGCCAGCATAATGGACCGGTACAATTGCTTTAGTCTTAGGCGTAATCAATTTTTCAATTGAATCCTCATCAATTCCAGGGTGGTCTTGCCGACTGTCAGCAAATACAATCTTTGCACCTTGTCTTACGAACGCTAATGCCGTTGAAACAAAGGTGTAGGAGGGTACAATCACTTCATCTCCGGGTTGAATACTGGCAAGTATGGCACACATCTCCAATGCATCAGTACATGAGGTTGTAAGCAGCGCTTTTTTAAAACCAAATCGTTCTTCAAAATAACGCTGGCACTTTTTGGTATACATACCATTGCCGGAAATTTTACCTGAATACACTGCCTGATAAATATAGTGCATCTCTTTTCCTGTAAGGTAAGGCTTGTTAAAAGGGATCATTATTATAAATTATTTCGAAAATGATAAATAAATTTTGTTTCTTCAACTTTAGTGAAACCCATTTTTAAATGAAAATTAAATGATTCTGAATTTTGAAAAGAAAATGGGCTTTTAATCATTTCTATTTCACTTTCATTTGCCCAATAAGCAAAGGATTGAACCCATAATTTACTTCCTATTCCCATTCTTTTATAATTTGGATTCACACCTGTTAAAGTAAAATAGCCGATTTTATTTATTCTATCTGTCTTAATCAAATGAATTCCTGCAACAGAATTTGAGTTTTTATCTAAAAACAGACCATCCGAAAAAGATTTATTAAGTGCATTGTCAATCCACTTTCTATATAATTCTTTAGTTTTATGTGGCCCAACTTTTCGTTCATTGTAAAAGCGGGAAACAATTGATGTTTGTTCTGCGATATGGTAACAATCTTCTTTTTCACGTATTGATAATTCCTGTCTGAATTTATATTGATTATTAATATAACCCTTCTTTTCAAACCTCTTTGACATAGTAAGCATAATATCCACTAATTCGATATTTGCTTTGTTAATTGTTTCCAAGGTTAGCATAGTTCTATATTTGAACACATAGATTAACTCATATTTTTCAACAATTGCCAGTTCTTTAAATTCTATTGGATTGAAATCTTTTTCATCATTAATTTCTATTTTGCCTGTTTTTATTCCAAAGAATTCTGTATCCCAATTCAGATATTGTATTTTCATTTAAATGTTGAGTTTAAAGTTAAAACCCTTTTCGGAAGCAATGTTCATCACATTTCTCATATCACAATATACCTGACATTTTGCATGATTAAATTAGTATTAATCTCTTGGTGGTTAATGGCAATCACCACACAATCGGCATCAATTTTTAAAATTAAGCCTTTAACCAGGTTTTCCAAAAGGATTTGCTCGTTTCTTTTTCACCGTAACCATACCCGTAACCATACCCGTAGCCATACCCGTATCCTCTGCGCCTGGTTTGTATTCGATTCATAATGATGCCCAGGTTTGCGATGCCCGATTCTTCAACAAGCCCAATATTATAAGCGAATAGTTGTTTAACAGTCGCCTTATATTTAACAACATAAATCATATTATCACACCAAGGACTAAGTAGCAGTGCATCAGTAACTAACCCTACAGGACTCGTATCGATAATGATATAGTCGTACCGTTCCTTCAATATTTTAAATAATTCACCCATCCTTTCGGTCGTTATCAGTTCGGCAGGATTGGGAGGAATAGGGCCCGAAAGTATAAAATCGAGATTCTGATACCCGGAAGGAAGAATAATTTCCTCAAGTGTGGCATCATCGATCAGGTAGTTTGTGATTCCTTTTTTGAAATTAGTTTTAAAGTATTCACCTAAACGGGGCTTGCGTAAATCCAATCCAAGAATGATCGTCTTTTTCCCCGAAAGGGCAATAATTCCGGCAAGGTTGACGGCACAAAAGGTTTTTCCCTCACCCGAGACAGAGGAACTGATCATAATCGTTTGTTGTTCCTTTCCCTTTGACATGAAATTAATACGTGTACGCAATGCCCTGAACGCTTCGGAGGTTGGGGATCGTGGTTTTTCCATTGTGACAAAATCAACACCTTCCCTGCTTTCGGTGATGCTACCATAAACAGGGATATGCGTGAGCTGTTTAATATCTTCGCGCGACTCTATTTTATTATTCAGCGAATCAACGATAAACAGGAAGAGCAAAGGAATCAAAAGTCCAAATAGTGCTCCGGTCTTATATATTTTTGAAGTTTCTGGTTTTACCATTTCTGAAAATTCAGCCTTTTCTATTATTTGATTATCGGCCACATTCGATGCCTTCTGGATCTGGGCTTCAATCCCTTTCTCCTGAACCAGCGTGTAGAGGTTGTCGGTCGTTTTGAAACTGCGTTCAATACCAAAAAGCTCCTGTTCCTTAGCAGGTTGCTTATTCTGCTCATTGACGTACCTCTTTTTCTGAATTGCATTACTTTTCATTTTCAGATCAATATTTGCCCTCAAATTTTTCATGTACTCCTGGATAGATGCCATTAAAATATTTTCCTGTTTTTGCCGGTTTTGCAGGTAGGGGTTACTGAGTTTACTTTGACCCATAAACTGGAATAATTCTCCGCGTATTTCGCTGAGCTGTTTGAGGTAGTTTCCAAATTCACCCGCATCGAGTCCGACCGCTAAGGGGGCAATGAGTTTATTGTAGTCTTCACGCTTGTCAAGGTAACTCTTGAGCTGTTCGAGATAAACAATTTGCATTTGTAATTGGGTCTGTTCGGCATCGAGCGTCTCCAATTTGAGATACCCACTTTGTACCTGTATCTCGGGTGATACAACATTATTTGATGTGCGGAATTTCTGAAGTTTGCCACTTACCGAATGCAACGTGTCGCCAAGTCCGGCTAACTGGTTGTTGATAAAGTCAATGGTGTTGTTCGCAATCTTATTTTTATTGTCGAGGTCCGACTGAATCCAGTCTTCCATCAGCTGGTTCAGAAATGCTACCGATTTCGGCAGACAGGTTCCCGTATGGAACAGGTTGACCACTGTGGCACCCTTCTCGGCATAGTCAAGTTCGAGCGTGCTAAACTCTTTGACCATTCCCTCGTTACTTTTAAATACAAAATAATAGTCACCCTCTTTTCCCAACTCGTCAAGTCGTTTGAACGGTTGTTCGATGCTGAATGAGTAATGATCGGTTGTATAGGTTTGACCCGGCAATATTTCCTGTTCTATTTTAAATTCCTCCAAAGTGCCGGACTCCCTTTTTAATTTGAAATTATAAAGAATCACTTCTTCTCCGGAAGCGATCATAAAAGTCTTTCCGTCTTTCCCTGTTTCAAGGTGGATCTCCAGGTTTAATGGTTGCACATGCGAAGAGTCTATATTGACCTTAAAGGGCATATTAGGGTAAAATTCGATTACATTAAACCGTCCTTTTGAAAAATAACAAATATTAAAGTCCAATTGACTAAGCGTTCTTTTGGTCTGCGAGGGAGTCCTTAATAAAATGGTCTGGTTGATAAAGTTCTCTTTTTCATCCGATTTAAAGCCATTCATCATTAACGTTTCTGAGAGTGGTGATTGCTGCTCGGGTTTAATCAATACGGTGGAGCTTACCTTAAATATTGGAACGGTGTAACGGACAACAAAAAATGCGCCTGTTGAGCCCAATAAAATAAATAGTACAAACAGGTACCAATGACTAAGGATAAGATAAATCCATTTTCTTAAGGTTTCATTTTCATTTGATGATTCTTTTCTGGATCGCTCTGCCTGATACTTATTGGTCATCTCCATAAAGATTGTCTTTTTTAAGCTTTTAAAATATTAATTCTATGTTTTCTGATTCTGTCAGAACCCGGTTCTGCTAATTAAGAGTTCTTAACAAAAGATAAATACTAATGAGGCTCGTAATCATTCCAATTGAGAAGGTTTCGCCAAAACCAAACATCTTGGCTTTGATTGGCTCAATATAGATAATATCATTGGGATAGATATAGGATTCTTCGGAATCGAGGAGGTTCTTGTCGGTGAGGTCTATTATTCTTACAATAGAATTGCCATCAATTGTGGGACGGATTATTCTGACCTGTTTGCGCTTTGAATAGGTGGTCAGGTCGCCCGAAATGGCAATGGCCTCGTAAATAGTTAGCTGGTCTTTTGACATAGGATACTTTCCGGCATGTGCTTCTCCTAAAATGGTGAAGTAGGTGTTGGTAAGCTCAACCATCAGCGTGAAGTTATCGATCTGTGATTTGAGTATTTCGGTGAATTTTTGTTTTACCTCGCTGCGGGTAAGCCCTTTTACAGGTATTTTGCCCAGGGAAGGAAAATCAATCTCGCCTTTATCATCAACAAGGTATGACATATACCGGGTACCCGATTCACTCTGCAACATGCTGGTCATATTACTGTTATTCCCGGAAGAAATATTATAGTAAGCAGATACCTTTTCGTTATCGGTAATCACACGGATATAGATGTAATCGTTTGTCTGGATTTTGTAATTCTCCGTGATCACCTTCGCCTTTGTATAGGCATTCGTATAATTTCGGTCGTTGTCCTTGTTTTGCATATATATGGTGCTTTTGGGAGATATACATGAGAAAAAAAGAACTGTCAGCGAAAGGGTGTAAAATAGTTTCAAATAATTTTGCATGCGTAATTAATTTGTAAATTAAATGATTGATATAATTTTTCTTGCGTTTTTGTTTAAGGATTGGTTCAATGGGAATTATTTCTCTGCTAAACTGCCTTTGGATTCGATCTTCATACATATTTCACCATCAGTCAGCCCACTGACAGATACCCTACTTTGATCATCATATTATGGTGGAAATATCGCCACTTTCTCCTTGACACATAATCGCCCTTTCGGCATTTCTTCGGACTGCTCACTTCGCTAATTTCCTAATATTGAGTTTTTTTTCGTAAAACTATCTGAAGGTCTAACCCATGCACAGGAGTCCTATGCCGGGCCACTCCAACCGCTTCTCTTCTGTCCTTAAAAAGTTGATAAATTGATCCTGGAATCAGCAGTTGTTGGTGAGGATCATTTTCTTTAATCAGGCTCCGTTTCCTGATAAAATATGCGGGTATCAAAAACAGGAAACCTCCAAAAATCATAATAAACCCCATCAATTTCACAATTCCAACATGTTGTAAGGCAAACAGGGGAAGAATGAAAAGGACATTTATTAACATGATGGTGTAGGTTGCATTTTTATGCGAAAAGCCCAATGTGAGCAACCGGTGGTGAAGATGGTTTTTATCCGCCGTAAAAGGTGATTTAAACTGCAATATTCTTATTGAAAATACCCTGAGCGTATCCACCAGGGGATAAATAAGTATTCCAAACGAAACAGCCGGGGCTGATGCGATAGCGAATGGTTGAGCCTGATTAACATTAAACTCATTAAACCTGATCACAATAACGGACATAATGGTTCCGAGCACAAGTGATCCGGTATCTCCCATAAAGATCCTGTTTTCCTTGCCATAAACATTATAATAGAAAAATCCTGCAATTGCACCAACCAATGAAAATGAGAGAATGGCGTAACTATTATGCCCGCTGAGAAAAAACCAGCTGCCAAAAACTGTTGCCATCAACATACTCAACCCTGCGGCCAAACCATCAATGCCATCCATGAGATTAAAAGCATTAATAATTACGATGATTACAAAAAAAGTTAATACTACCCCAGGAATAATTCCTATTTCCTGAATCCCAAAAAAACCGTGAAGATTGGTAAATCGAATTTTTGCCAGGAGGATGATCACACCAGCGGATGCAATTTGAGCAATCAACTTTTTCCTGACAGATAATGTCAATATATCATCCTTAAGACCGACAAATAGCATAAGTAATATTGCGACAATTATATAGATAAATTCAGGCATTTTGCTTCCGCTCAAACCAGGCGTTAGCGAGAAAACGAATCCAAGGAAAATTGAAACTCCTCCTAAAGTGGGAACTGATTTTTTTGCGGCCGATCTTTCATTTGGTTTATCCATAAGTTTCAGCGAATGAGCTATTCTTACAACAACCGGCACGGCGTAAAGCGAAATGCCAAGTGCCAGGATAAAACCCGGTATCAGGTATAATATACTTTGCATATTGATTAGGATAATTAATTAGGTATTTTCAGGATTTGGTCTGGTCATTATAATTCATTAACGTTTAGCCTTCCCTTTTCCGAAAGTAGTATCTTATGGCTAAATATATGAAAGAGAATACAATATGCTAAACTTCAATTTTAAATCCTAACTTTATAAAATATACGCTGCTTACAGCTTCGCCCCTTCAGTCACGGGAATCGCACCTACATAATCGCTAAAAAAATTTAAATAAATATATTAATAATATAAACAGATAAAACTATATTGATTGATACAATAGTTAAACTGTTTTATTTTCATTGATTTGCGAAATGACGAATACAAAATTTCAGATATCCGAAGTTCAATTTATTCAAGATATATGTTATATTATTAAACAACAATCTTTCTCCTCTTCTCCCTTTCGCCTTTGCTTCCTTTTTTAGCCTTACTTTCTGACTAAAATCATGAAGGTTTGAAATTACCAGGTAACTTCAAACCTTCATTTCTAATTCATATTCCTTACTCCATGATTACCAATTTGAATTGCTGCAATTTGGAGGCATCTTTCACCGACAGAATGTATGCGCCCATTTTAATATTCGTGGTAGGAACCACATTCAGACTTCCTTCCGTCAGATTTATGGTCAGCACAACCCTTCCCAGGATATCGTAAAGCGTTGCCACAGCATTATTACTTACCTCCCCGACTATCCGGATTTCAATATGACTGATCGCATAGGCGTTTAACACTTTTTCGCTGTTAAGCAAATTAATGTTGGAATTTTCCTTACTTCCTGATATTGTGTTTGGTCCTGTCAAATTCGCTGATTTCAAAGGAACAGTCAGATCCAGGGTGCTAACTGTACCATCACCGCATGCATTATGTCCATTTACACTTAGTGTTCCGGCAGCGGCACCAATTGCGAAATCGAGTGTCACTGCATATCCAAATAAAGGATCCACTGGGGAATTGATTGTAACACCGGTTCCGGAATAAGTCCAGACATAACTGGAAGCATTTGCAATTGCAACAACAGAATAGGGGACAAGCAATGAACCAGGAGTAATGGTTGCTGACCCGCTGATGATTCCTGTCGCAACCGGCAATGGATTAACCGTTACGGTATAAACTATCCAATCACCTGAACATTCACTGGCATCCAATATATTGTTATTGTTACTATCCATGAAGGTTCGAAAACGCATCACCAGTGTCCCTGACTGGGAAGCATTAGGTAATTTTACGTTTATGTTTATTCCAGCTGCAAAAGCACTAATCTTTGCCATACCGTTACTTGCCAGAAAGGTTACATTCGTCCGAATATATTCCTGGATCACTTTAACTGAGCTTGAAGGCGCAACACCGTTTATGTCTATCAACTGAATGGACAGGTTATTGGTGGTTGAATTGCACACCTCGAAAGCACCCAAATCATCCACTCCGTCATGGTTGTCTGTCACGATCACACCATTGATGGTAGCTCGCAACTGAGGACGTGGGTTGACCGTAATGGTTGTTGTAGCGCTGGCAGTACTGTTATTTATATCGGTATAAGTATAAGTGACAACCTGACTACCAACCGTTGCCGGTGTAAATAATCCACTAACACTAACGCCTGTTCCGCTATAAGTTCCACCTGCCGGTAAGCCATTCAATTGTACCGGTGCGTCATTGGCACAGAACGGACCTACTGCAGCTAAGGTTACTGTTGGTAATGGATTAACAGCCATAGTCACTGCATTGGAAGTTACTGTTGAGCCTGCCTGACACGTTGTTGCAAAGGTCGTCATCGCTACCGAGATTATTTCTCCATTAACAGGGATATAGGAAAAGGTAGCACCGGTTCCAACAGGATTAACTCCTTTATACCACTGGTACGTAGGTGCAGTACCACCATTAATTGGGGTAGCTATAAAGGTAACCAAGGTTCCTACTCCAACAGGATTGGCATTAGCGGCAATAGAAACACTGGCTGGTAATCCAGAATTAACAACCATAGTTATTGTAGATGATGTAGCTGTTGGGACAGAAGCACAAGCGGAATTGGAGGTCATGATCACATAAATCTGATCACCATTAACCGGAGTATAGGAATAGTTAGAACTTGTGGCAACCGGTAAAGAGTTTTTAAACCATTCGTATGTTGGTGTAGTTCCACCATTCGCTGGTGTAGTCATAAAGGTGACCGGAACCCCGGCACAAACCGGATTTTCTGAAGCTAAGACAGACACGCTGGGTGGCATGATGGCATTTACCTTTATGGTATATACAATCCAATCACCTGAACATTCACTGGCATCCAATATATTGTTATTGTTACTATCCATGAAGGTTCGAAAACGCATCACCAGTGTCCCTGACTGGGAAGCATTAGGTAATTTTACGTTTATGTTTATTCCAGCTGCAAAAGCACTAATCTTTGCCATACCGTTACTTGCCAGAAAGGTTACATTCGTCCGAATATATTCCTGGATCACTTTAACTGAGCTTGAAGGCGCAACACCGTTTATGTCTATCAACTGAATGGACAGGTTATTGGTGGTTGAATTGCACACCTCGAAAGCACCCAAATCATCCACTCCGTCATGGTTGTCTGTCACGATCACACCATTGATGGTAGCTCGCAACTGAGGACGTGGGTTGACCGTAATGGTTGTTGTAGCGCTGGCAGTACATCCGTTTGCATCTGAAAATGTATAAGTAATCACATAATTGCCTGCTGTAGTTGGAGTAAATAATCCACTTGCACTAACGCCTGTTCCGCTATAAGTTCCACCGGCAGGTAAGCCATTCAATTGCGCCGGTGCGTCATTGGCACAGAACGGACCTACTGCACCAAGGGTAACAATTGGTATTGGATTAACAGTAACTGTGATTGTAAAATTAGGGCCTGCACATAAACCTGCTACAGAAGTTGGTGTAATGATATATTGAACAGTTCCAGAAACGGCGTTCGCATTCGTCAGGACTTGATCTAAGATAAGACCTGAACCATTGCTTGCTCCGGTAATATTTCCAGTAATTGTGCCAACTACCCAGGTAAAAGCACTGACAGCAGAAGCTGTTAAACTGATAGCCGGACTTGTACCACTGCAAATAGTGGCAGTATTGGCATTTGTTACAAGCGGTAAAGCGTTAACAGTCATTACCAATACATTTGATTCTGCAGCACCTACCCAATCTATCGTACAGGTTGCACGTACCACACGTTTATACCAGGTAGTTTCGGTAATAGCCGCAGGATTGTATGAATCTGTATTGCTGACAATATCAGTCCATGTAGTAAACGGAGCAACTGAACTCTGCCATTTGTATTCCACGGTACCCGGAATAACTGAACCTGTAATCAAGGCCGGATCGAAAGGAGCGCAGCCTGAAGTTATCGTTTCAGCAATGGTACCTCCATCTGCAGGATTTACACAGAATGCATACCCCAGTGCAAAATCACTGAAAGTGGTAAAGTTACTGGTAGAAGTAATTGTACCGGTCGTTGGTGCGGTTCCTGTACCTCCCAAATCAACCCAATTACCGGCTCCATCATCTTTTGCAATTCTTAGCAATGAATTTTTTGTACCAACACCATCGTCGGTCGAATAATTCAGAAGAACACTGGCATTTGTCACATTTGCACCAGCGCCTTTTGTTATATTATAATATCTGACTGTTGAAACAGATTCCATTGTTAAAGGCGATGCATTTGCCGGTACCGGAGGATTTAGCATTTCTGCCGTATAAGTGGTTGGTGTTGCCGCATCCTGGGTAACGTTTAAGGTAACTGGTCTGCCAACAGTTCCTTTACCAACAGGGAAAGTTAATGTTGTAGGTGTAGTTGTTGCCACCTCAAAGGCGATGGGTCCATCGGTAAAGCTTGTGGCGGATGCACCAGTAACAGCACCACCGTTTAACACGGTTATTAAATTTCCAGCCGATGCAATTTTACCTGTACCGTTAAAGCCAAGGCTACTTACTTTGATTGGAGAGGCTAATGTAACGGTATTACCATCTACAAAAAAGTTTAAATAGTTGGTCTGGGCATCCAATCCAGGAGCAGGAACCTGCCCGCTGAGGTCTAAGATATGCGTATAATTGGTTGTAAATCCGATTGTGTTAAAGCTGGGTCCTGAATAATTTGAATAACCGTAGTTACCAAGAACGGAGTTTGAACTTACAATCAGATCGTGATGAATTTGAATTGTTACATGATCCTTACCAGGACTACCGGGATCGATATTTGCATAAAACTGGCCACCGTTTTGTACAGTCAAACTACTGAAATAGGAGAAGAATGAGTATTCAATCCCTGAGCTTGAATGTGTAAAGGCAGTTACTTTTGAGGTAGGTCCGTCAACAACGATATTGCCAACTGAACGGCCTTGTCCGGAGAACATGAAAATATTGTGCGAATTACTATTCAGTACTGTCAGATTGCCGAAACCGGAATAATCATCTTTACCGGCATTGTTATTTTGCGAGTTTATATAGAGGAATGCATCATCAGCCTGGTTAGGGCAATCCCAAATCATTTGAGGGAAATTGAACCCCCAGGGTACGGATGGTGCAACATTTACAACACCGGTAACAAGAATTTTTGATCCCGCATAAAAAAAGGTATTGGCAGAGCCAAAGTTTCCGGCTACACCGATCATTCCGCCATCCTGCCGGTGCTCGAAAGTTCCATAGACATTTAATGAGCTACCCGGATTACCAAGAGTACCGATGTTAGCCATCAATGCATTCGCCTTTACGGTAAGGGCGCTATTGACATTCAGGATTCCTTCATTGGTCAATGTACAACCGGCTTCAAGACTGATCGGTACGTCCACAGTAACTTCATCCACATCCCGGATGAGAATTGATCCGGCTGCACCTGTTGGAACCGATGAAGGCACCCAAGTTGAGGTGGCAACATCCCAACCTTCCCATGTCAGAGGATCACTCCAGCTTCCAGGACCTACAGAGCGAAAATCGGTGAATGATGATAATGCAGTAAAATTCTGATTAATTAAATTTCCAGCTACGCTTGTAAAATTCAGGCTAACCGGAGTAAAGTTATAATATTGCAAGGAAGGAGTAATAGTTCCTGACCAACCGGCGGGTACATTGATAGTATAGGTACCGTTAGCCGCTGAAGTTACAGTTTTTGCAGTTCCGTCAAAAAAGCTTAAAGTTGCTCCGGCAACACCGGCATTACCTGATATGCTGACGCTCACTATACCGAGTGCGAATACATTGTTTGTAGGAGCAGCCAAAGTCAAACTTGGCGTCAACAATGCAGCTGTAACTGAAGTGATGGACCCTGAAACAGGTGCAGAGCCAATTCCACCAAGGCTAAGCCATGCGGTACCGCTGTCCCTGACAATTCTCAACAAGGAATTATTTGTTCCAACTGCATCATCAGTATCATATAAAAAAGTTAGATTGCAATTTGAAGTCAATCCGGTGATGTTAGTTCTGGCAATAGTATAATATCGTACTGAAGAGACAGACGACAATGTTGCGGGCAAAATATATGAAGGTGGAGCAGCATTGAACATCTCAAAGGCGTAGGTAATCAAATTTGCCCGGTTATGAGCAAGTTTAAATGCTACAGGACGTCCTACACTCCCTTTTCCCAAAGGGAGATTAATTGTCTTGGGTACATTTACAACAGTGGTAATCTGATAGTTCAGAGGACCATCAATATAAGCCGTAGTACTTCCGCCAACGATACTACCAGTGTAATATATGGTAAGTGTGTTCGTTGACGTGGTGGTTACAATACCATTGAGATTCAAGGTTTTTACCTGGGCAGGAGCACTCATTGTTAGAGTATGACCAGCCTGAATGGTGGCGATAGCAGTAATACTATTCGGGATACTGGCAGCAGGAGTTACCCATGTAGTTCCGTTGAAGGTTTCCCATGTATTAACACTATTCCAGTCGCCGCTGGCAACAGAACGGTAGTCACCCGTTAACTGTGCAAACACATTCCCCGTTAAAAACAGGGTCATTGCAAATAAGAAGAGCAAGGTTTTTTTCATGATATTATTTTAATTGATTTAATTATAAGATCTTTTTCAATAAACAAATAGGTTTCTTCAAAGTCAGCAGAACCACAAACCATTTGCCCGCCAAACTCATTTTTAAGTGTTGGAGGCATACAACTAAAAAATGAAGTTTTCTCCTTTTTAGAATCGGCGTAGGCTGAAAATATTTTAACAGTTTCTGATTTCATTATTTAACTAAAATTAACAGAGCGAAACTACTTTTATATAAAATAGACGGAAAGGGTTAAAAGATGTAAATTTCTCAGACAAAAAGCCGGCTTCAATAGGACTAAAGGATGAGGAGTTGTCCGCCAAAAGGAGGATATAAGTAAGGGTTTTACATCCCATTTCTTGCCGGGATTTCGTTTGAAAAATAGTTTTCACCTTTCATAATTCCATAAATCGCTTTTTCAAGCTCATTGATTCCGCTTGATTTAAGAATGAAACCTTTAATGCCAAGGTTGATCATTTTATAATAATATTCATTCTCTCCAAACATGGTAAAAGCGATAATTTTTATATCAGGGATGAGTTCCATCGCTTTTTGAGTCGCCTCTATTCCGTTCATTTGTGGCATATCGATATCCATAATCACCAAATCGGGTTTGAGAAAAGTAAGTAGTTCGATAAATTCCAGTCCATTGGATGCTTCGCCAATAACCCTGGCTATTTTCTCATCGTTGAGGACCGACTTTAAACCCTTCCGGAAGACCAGGTGGTCATCGACTAAAATAATGTCTGGTATTTTTGAATGATTCAACTGCATGGTTTACCTGAATTTTTACGCTAAAATACAGGTTCGGAATATAGTTGTTAAGGGCTAAAAGAGGTGTACTTTACGGATATTGATGTATTTTGGATGGGTACAAAGGATGAGTCGGCATCCCTCAAAAGGAGGAGAAGTTGCGATGGAGAGAAGGGTAGACGGGGATGGGGATGGGGATGGGGAGATGGGGAGACAGGGAGACGGTTTCGCACTAAACCAATGGTCAGCGAAGCTAAAGGGCAATAGACATAAGCCCCGGGAAACCGAACGAAAGGATGCCACCAGAGGTAAAAAAAAGAGCGTCACCCGGCGCTCTAAAGTGTAATAATTTTATTTTTTACGGCATAAAGGATCAATCCCGGGGTGTTTTTACAACCGGTTTTTTCAAGAAGGTTCGACCGGTGGCTTTTAATGGTTTTTGAACTGATAAAAAGCTTTTGTGCCATTTCTTCATTGTTCAAACCAAGACAGATTTGTTGCAGCACTTCCATTTCCCGCTCAGTAATACCAGCATTTCTAATGGCATTGTTCACGTTTTTACGTCCGAAGTTATTGATGATTTTCCGCAGCAGCTCGTTCGAAAAATAACTTTCACCCATCATTACATCCCGGATCGCCTTCTCAAGTTCAATAATGCCGCTCGATTTAAGAATGAACCCTTTAACACCCAGGTCGATCATCTTATAATAATACTCTTCATCACTAAACATTGTGAACGCAATGACCTTCAATTCAGGCATAATTTCCATTGCTTTTTGGGTCGCTTCCATCCCATTCATATATGGCATATCGATATCCATTAAAACCAAATCGGGTTTAAGGGTTGCAAGAAGTTCGATAAATTCAATACCATTCGACGCTTCTCCGATCACTGTAGCAATATTCTCAACGGTAACAAGTGATTTTAAACCCTGTCGGAAGATCAGGTGGTCATCAACAATAATTAGATCCGGCTTTTTCATTGCATAGGTAAAATGACTTCAAATATATTCAATTATTTTTAAATATTTACGATAATCTGGTAATCAACACCTTTTCCAGGTTGGCTGAACAGGGTGATCTTTCCCCCAATGGATTGTATCCGGTTTTGAAGATTAAACAACCCCAATCCCTTATGCATTGAAATCGTTTCCTCAAAATTAAAGCCAATACCATTATCACTGTAATGGATCATGATCTGGCTAACGGAATCAAGAATCATAATCGTAATGTTATTAGCCTTTGCATGTTTTAAAGTGTTATTAATACATTCAATAACTGCCCTGTAGATGGCAGCTTCAATATCATTGCCTAACCTTCGGTCAACATTGCTTTCAAAGTTAACGCTGATTGCCGATGTCACTTCCACCCTGTCCACAAAACTCTGAAGAGCAGAGGTTAAGCCATGATTAGTAAGCAGATGAGGGCTCAGCTTATTCGAAATTTCCTTTACCGTTGTAAGTGCCTCTTCAAGGATGTCTTTTGCCTCGTGAATAATTTCTTCCCGCGACTTGTTGGTTTTGGGTCTTTCAGACCATTGCAGGTAGAGTTTGATCGTCGACAGCAAAGGCCCTAAACCATCATGGAGTTCTTTTGAAAAATAAGCCCTTTCACTTTCTTCAGTCTGGATAATCGCTTTGACGATATTTTTCTGCATTTGCTTTTTCTCAGTAATATCATGAACCACTCCATAAATCACCCGATCTTTTGCTACATAATTCAGTAAAAATTCAACAAAAATGGTAGACTCATCCTTTTTTAAACATTCCGATTCAAAGTTTTTCATTCGATTCCCCCGGTGAAGATTTGGATGAAAAATTTCGAGGTCATCCAAATAATCTGGTTTTACAAGTTGAGTCAACTTCATGCCGTTTAATTCGTGCTCTTTATATCCAAAAATTAAGCTCATTGCCTGATTGACATAATCAAAACACCCTTCCCTGCAAATAAATATACCATCAGTAATATTTTTTGAAAGAAGCATGTATTTCTCATTGCTCGTTTTTAACAGCTGTTCAATTTCCTTTCTTTTTGTAATATCCCTGTTGCTTCCCCTAGTACCAATAAAATTGCCTGATTCGTCGTAGATCGCCTGGCATTCATGACCAATCCATCTGGTTGATCCGTCTATCCTGATGATCCTAAACTGTAATTCATGGCTTCCTCCCTCGGGCCGATCCTCCTTTTTTTTATGGCAAAGAAATCTTTTCAGGTCAAAGGGATGGACAATATCAAGGAGTAAAACCGGTTTTTTCAGGAACTCCACTGCTTTATATCCGGTAATTCTTTCGCACGAAGGAGAACAGTAGACAAAATGATCGTCCCTGTCGAGCCAGAACTCCCAGCTATGGGTATGGTCGGCCACTGTGCGGTATTTTTCTTCAGTTTGCCGGACTGCAATATTCGATTTTAACAATTCAGCCGTTCGGTCATTCACCCGGTCCTCAAGCTCTTCGTTAAGCATCCTAAGTGCTTTTTCAGCTTGCTTACGATCGGTGATGTCCTGGGCTATCCCCGTAAGGTAAGTAGGATTACCTATACTGTCGACGATGCTTTCTCCAGCTTCTGCTGCAATATGTCGTATTGAATAATCAGGCAATATAATGCGGTATTCTATGTGTTTTTGTTTGATAAAAATATCAGCTTTGGATGGATGCACCAGGTGTATGTCATCAGGGTGAATAACTTTAGTTATTACATCACCCAGACGGCCTGAATAAGTATTTTTGTCTATCCCAAATACCCGGTACATCTCATCAGACCAGATAATTTCCCCTGTTTTTATATTCCATTTCCAGTGCCCAAGATGGGCAACAGATTCGGCCTTATTCAAATCATACACTGATTCCCGGATTTTTTCATTACTTAACAGCAAGGCTTCCTCTGCCTCCTTCCGCCTGGTAATATCCTGAATAGTACCAATTAATCGGACCGGATTTCTTTCACTGTCATATTCCAGTTTTCCAAGTCCGTAGACCCAACGCTCCTCACCATCATTGATGCGGATAATTTTATATTCCTGTTCATTGTGCGATTTTTTGTCCTCCCCGAGAAAAAGTTCCTTTAACAGTTCTTCCTGAAAATCGGGATGAATACTTTCAACCCAGGCATCCAATGTATGGGGATATGTTTCATCAATACCAAATATTTCATACATTTCCGGTGATGCCTTCCAGGTTTTACTGATTAAGTCAGCAGAATAACTTCCAATATGTGCGACGGCTTGTGATTCGCGTAATAAACGCTCTTTTTCCTTAAGGGCTTCTTCGTCCCGTTTTCGATCGGTGATGTCCACAACAAATCCCAGGAATAACTTTTCTGATAGACTAACCGCATCCACAGTCCAAAAACCTTTCGACTTGTCTTTTCGAATAAAAAGAAGGTCTTCGGTTGCAAAACCTTCGTTCACTAACCTCTTGAAATGGTTGCCTGCACCTTCCAGCGCCTCTTCAGGTACGAGGTCTGTTGTTTTCATTGAGAGGAGCTCTTCTTTACTATAACCTGTTATTTTACTGGCGGCTGAATTTACTCCAACATATTCCCCTTTTTCATTCACCACAAAAATTCCATGAGGAGCAAAATCAATATATTTCCTGAGCATCAACTCACTGTCTTTTAAGGCCTCTTCTACCTGTTTGCGTTCGGTGATATCATGAATAATAGAATAAAGCAGTGTTGTTTCCCTGAACTTAATCGGACCGGAAAAAATTTCTACATCCCGAAACTCTCCATTGGCCAGCCGGTGCTTTAAGAAGAAATGATTTCTTTTTTCTTCTTTCGCCTTTTGCATCTCAACTTTCGCTTCCTGCATGGTGAGTGTATTAATCTCTGAAACATTTTTACTCCGTAATTCAGAAGGTGTCCAGCCATAGAAACGGCTGGCTGCCGGATTTGCATCTTTGATTTCGCCGGTTTCCGGATCTATAAGAAGCATAACGGAATGATTGCCCTGGAATAAGATTTTGTACCGCTCCTCGCTTTGGCGGAGATTTTCTTCTGCCATCTTGCGCTCGGTAATATCATGCATAAATGTCACAAATTGTCCACCTTCGGCTAGCTGGTACTGAATGCTGACTTCTATGTTAAAAGTACTCCCGTCTTTGCGACGGTGCCTGGTCTCGAAACGATCATCGCCCTTTGCAATAACCTTTTGCAGATGAGCTGCGATGTAAGCTTCTCCCTCGACAACCTCCAGGGCAGAAATATGCATCGAACGCAGTTCCTGCGCGCTATAGCCGGACATCCGGCAATAGGTTTCATTCACTTCCAGCAGACGACCCTGCATGTCCACGAGCCAGAAACCATCCATGGCAGTCTCAAGAATTGCAAGACGCCGTTTTTCACTCTCCCTTACTGTTTCCTCTGAATTTTTACGCATAATTGCCGTCCCGATATGCGATGCAATCCCTTCCAGTTTTTCGATCGTATTTCGGTTGAAACGATCTTTGTGCAGGTCATTCAACTGAATTAGCCCAACAATCTTCTCTTTGCTGCGGATCGGAACAAGTGCAATAGAGGCATAGCCCTGATGAATGCATTTGTTGCGCGGATGAAACCGGGCATCCAAGGCAGGCGGGATCTCCAGAAGCGGAAATGAATCGTTCGTCCACCAGCTTCCTCCCGGTGTGAAAAACGGATTTTCCGGATCTTTTTTGCCTGAAATGACTAAACCGCATGTGCATGACAGACGGATTTTACCGTCCTGATCCCGGCAAACTCCTCCTTCCAGCGAACGATCGATCAGCGTGTTTTCCGTAAGCAGAAAATCCCTTGAAAACCCGTTTTGAGAAACATAAGGGAAATCATCACCTTCCGCAAGTCGAATGCCAATGGCATCAAACCCTGTCCCCGTCTTCAATACGGTAAGAACATCCTGGATTAATTCGGGGATATTTCCCGGCTCGTTCAGTATTTGCAGGATTTTCCGGGCCATTTCCCTGTACCTTTCCGCCATCTTACGCTCAGTAATATCATGCAGAAAGGCAATAAACCCACCACCCTGGAGGCGCTGGTATTGTGTGCTTATCTCAACATCATAAATGCTACCGTCCTTACGCCGATGCCTTGTTTCGAACCGGTCTTCACCATTCGAAATGACCTTCTCTATGTGTGCAGCAGTATCTTCAGCCGATTCAGCGACCTCCAATCCTGAAATATTCATCAACAGCAGTTCCTGCATACTATATCCACTCATCTGGCAGTAAGTTTCATTGACTTCCAGCAAACACCCTTGTCTGTCCAACCGCCAGAAACCATCCATAGCAGTCTGCAGAATGATAGCACGGTTCTTTTCCTCACTTTTCCTTAATGCTTCCACGGCATGCCTGAGCTCCGAAATATCAAATGCATTTATAAAACATTGATCTCCATTTTCGGCCAAAATACCGGTAAGGTGTAAACCAATTGGTAAGTTTCCCTTCCCCGACAGAGACACTTCGCAGGTTTGTTTGGTGTGGTTTTTAAATATTCTGTAGAGAAACAGATTAAAGATTGGCATGGTTTCTTCGGAAAGAAAAAGTCCAAATGAGCTTTTCTTTAAATTCTGTCGTGTTTTCCCAAGCATTTCCGATCCGTGAAGGTTTAACTCAATGATAGTACCTTCTGTGGAAAGCGTAAAATAACCCGATGGTGCAAAATCGTATAATTCCAAATATTTTTGCGATGCAACTTCCGCCAATTCTTTTGCCAACTTAAGCTCTTCGTTTTGCATTTCCAACTCAATCTGGTGTACCTGAAGCTCATGTAGCAATTTGAGCGATTCGAATTCTGTAAGTTGCGAACCTTTTAATAAAGACTTTTTTTTCAATGATTTTTCAGCCTTTTTACGAAGGATGGCCAAATCGGTTAAAAGTTTTTTTCGTTTTTCCATATTGGATGGCTGAGTCTTGTTTAATTAGATTACAGGCGAAATTTAGCGTTTATATTCACCTACTTTGCAATTTTCGAATTTTTTATAATTACTAATTACTTTCCAACGATACTGGCGTCCAATATATAAATGAGATTCACCGCCAACAAATTTACGTTCATGTGTTTTAGGATGAAAATTTAAAAAGAAACTCTGCTGTCTGATGATCTAGGGTGCTTTCTTCGAGAGTTTTTGCGACCGTAAAACGGGGAACTCCATATGTTGAATTAAATAAATTTGCAGCTTAAAATAATTGGAAAAAAGCTTGCTTTTGATCTTGGAATGCAATCATTTCAATTTCTTCAAAACTCGGTAGTATATCTACAAATCGCCGGAATCCCTTCTTTCATTAATAAAAGGATTTTTCTGACTGTGGTCAATACGATCAGCATACTTTTGCAAAGCAGAAAAACAATTCCTTAGTTCCTGAAGAACCTGCTTAAAAACCGCTCTGTCTTCGGAGGTAAATTGGTAAACATCGTGGGTATTGATCTTTTTGGCAATCTGGTTCAAATTTACGCCGATCTTATTTAAATCATAGTCAAGCCTTAATATTTGAATGGTAGCTTCTTCATCAAAAGTAATCACCTTTCTGTTGGAATTGAAAATCCTCACCCTGATATAATCACTTATGAAAGGATACCTGCCATTTTTGGCATGGCCTTGTATTCTGATTTTCTCTTCCTTGGAAACCCGGATGATCAACCGGATATTTCTTATTTCGTTATCTGGTAATTTCGGTCTCATCTTTTATAATCTAACTAAAATCTGAAAGTGGATTCAACATAAATTTTCGAAGAAAATTAAAGGCCCCTGCCAGGAACGATCAAAAGGTTTTTGTGCATACAAAAACACATCTTGCATTGTCCTCTTCGTTCGATCTCCATGTCTGTCCGAGAGGGGTTGTTTTTTGGCGAAAAAAGAGGGAAATTAAATTCTGGAATGTTCGAAAGGTTCTGTGTAGCTATCCGGATTGTAATTATTAATTGGACCGGATGATTTATCACCAAAATCTGTCATTTCATCATTGGCGTATATTTCGAATGTTCCAACCTTTCCACGTCGGTTTTTCGCGATTGTGAGGTTGAATTTACCTTCTCTTTTCCACGGGAATATTACGATATCAGAATCCTGTTCTATGGCCCCAGATTCTCTTAGATGGTGCAATTGCGGTATTTCACTGGCGGCTTCCCTGGTAAGCTGAGAAAGGCAAATAACCGGAATGTTTTCATTCAAAGCGATCTCTTTTAGTGTCCTGCTTATCTCGGCTACCTGTTGTTCTCTTATTGCTTTTTTGTCCAACGCTTTCACCAGTTGCAAATAGTCAATAACCACCATGTCGCACCTGCCGGCTTTCCTGTTCCGAATTGTAAGTGATTTTATTTGTGCTGAGGTTATCCCGGCAAAATCATTCCAGATAACTGGTAATTTTTCAAGCCGGAACATAGATCTGTTAATACCATTCCAGTCATCACCGGTTAACAGTCCATCCCGAAGCCCCGTTCTGTTAATACCCGATTCACCGGAAATCATTATTCGCATCAGGTCCGCGGATTTCATCTCCAAACCGTAAAAGTTAACCCACCTGCCAGCCTTTGCGGCTATTTTGGTGAAAAACAAGGCAAGGCTTGTCTTTCCGATCGATGGACGGGAGGCAATAATGATCAGGTTTGTATTTCTCCATCCGCCAGTTGCCCTGTCAAGCATTTTTATTCCGGTTGGTATTCCCGGCGATTTGCCCTCTTTGGCAAGCTGACAATCAATTTCAATTTTCTGAATGGTCTCCTGAATCACATTTGCCTGTGATTGTCCGGTATTCGAATTTGCGGCAAAATTGTCAATACCAGATAATTTCAGTTTCAAACTGTTTAGCAATTCGTCAATATCGGCATTCGGGTCATAAGCTTCCGAAGTGATCTCTAATCCGATCTTTATCAATTCACGTTGAAGATAAAGCTGAGCAATGATTCTTGCATGATATTCGATATGTGCAGCAGACGCAACCTTACTGGTTAACTGAGTGATATAAACGGGACCGCCAATATTGTCAAGGTAATTTTTATCCCTTAGAAACCTGGTCACAGTAAGCAAATCAACTACTTTTTCAGTTTGAGAAATAATTTTTATCACTTCAAAAATCCGTTGATGTTCTGTTTTGTAGAAACTTACAGAATCTATTATTCCGGTTACTTTGTGTATTGCGTCGGATTCGAGTATTAAAGCGCCTAATACGGCCCTTTCAATCTCCTCATCCCGGGGCGGAATTTTTTCAAAAGCCTGAATATTAATTGTTTTAGCTACCATTTATCAGGGGTTTTTAGTGATACTTCATTCACTGTCTGCGATTTCCCGTTCAGATGAATGGCTGGTTTTAGTTCTGAGAATTCTTGTTCCCAACATTTTTCCCTGATCCAGGTTGAAAGATTTTTCCAGGCTGGTACCCAACCATTTAACTCAAAACTGTTTATTCGAAACTGTTTTTCTTTTTCAAGAGCAGGGAGAAGCAAATGAATTATTTTGTATTTATTATTTCGATTTTGTTTCGTAAAGTTTTCATATTCAGTACCAGGAGATCTTTTTGTTCCAGGATAACAAGAATAAAAAACCTTAAAAGCCTTAATCGTTTTTTTATCATTTTCAGCATCAGTATCAGCATCAGCTTCAGATTCAGATTCAGTTTCAGAATCAGTATCAGTATCGGGTTTGGTTGGGTTTTTTGGGTATGGTTGGGTTAATTTTAACCCAGTGGGTTTTTTGGGTTTATTTGGGTTAAATAGGTTTGTTGGGTTTGACTGGGTTGATTTTAAACCGGTGGGTTTATTGGGTTTGGCTGGGTTCTCCGGGTTATTTGTTTCATCTCCTGGTCTGCCGCCCTTTGAACCGTTGCGATGATTTCTTTCGCATATTTCATTGTATTTATTGTCATCCCGATCAAATTGATCTTTCACAAACTGGAATGCCCTATTTATCACTGGTGGTAAATAGGGAACAACACCTTCAATCTGATAGGTAAAGATTGCCTCAAACAATAATCCCTTCTCCTCTAAACTCAGGGTTTTTAAAGGACCATAAAGTGATTTGTAAATTAGAAAACTCTCTTTCATGTGGAAATAATTTGTTTTTAAGTGGCCACATGGAACCCTCTTATATTTTCATACTCTTTGATGAACTTTTGCTCTTGAGGGTTTCATTTTGTTAACAGGATTTATGACTTATGATTCCGGAAATCGATGAACAGCTACTGATTTTTGCCGAATTAGGGCGTTGGCCTCTTCGCGGTCGATCATCAGACGCCCTCCAACCTTATAGCCTTTAATATAGCCCCTGTGAATCCATCGGCGTATGGTTATCGGGTGTCTGCCTGTCTCTTTGCCGTATTCATCGGTATCGACAAATGATATCGTTTGTTTATGAGAAGGTTGAGCCTCAAAAAACTTCTCAATTGCCCTTGTTGCTGCGTTGTCAGTTATGACCTGCAATTCTTCTGTTGTTAAAATGATTACATTCATGTCTTATATTGCTTTAATGTTGTGCTCTGCAATATAATATCAAATAATTGCATTGATTCTCAGAACGTAAAATAAATCATTATTTGTATATTTATAGGTATTATATATCTATTATTTAAGTATTTAATCATATATTTAAGTTTTTAACCTCACAATCAATCAAAAAATATTTACAACATAATATAAACAGAAACAAATCAAAATGTATCAAGAAAAATCAAAAACAAATCAAAACCAATAAATGCGAACTATATTGGCACAAAAGGGCACAATCTGAACAAAAAAAGTATTTACGAACCTATATAACACTGTATGTCAATGCAGTGCATTAAATAAATGGTTTTTGAATAAAAATATTCATTTAAAATATTTCTGATTTTTAAAATGCAAAACGCATAATTTGCGTTAAATACAAAAAAAGAGAAGGATCCTGCCATTTATAGCGATATCCTTCTCTTGAGTTTAATGACGAACAAAATTCTTGTTGATTTTTTAAATCATCGTACTACTCTTATGTGATTAAAATATGGATGCAATGCCAAATTATTGGCCGTCTGTTCCTTAGTCACTTTTATGTACTTCAGAAACTCCGATTCTGTTTTGTGACCACTTATCTTCATAATATCAATGGCGGGAATCCCAGCTAAATACATATTAGTACAACCGGATCTCCTGGCCGTGTGTGTCTTGATCAGATCATACTTGAAATAGTCCTTTTCCAATTTTAACCCTCCTCGAAATTCTGTAATTCTTATTTTCTCTGAAATTTTGGCCTTCTCTCCAACCGTTTTAATCCGTAGGTTTAGTTTCTGTTCATATGTTTTTGGTAAAGTGTAATTATACTTACTTAAGATCCTTTCCAGTTCCGGACGGATCGGAATTAAAACCCGTTCACCTGTTTTTTCTTGCACTATGTCAATCACTCTAACACCTCCATTTTGAACTCTAATATGTTCCTTAGAGATTCTGGAATAATCGGAAAATCGTTGTGCTGTATAACAACCAACTAAAAAGACATCCCGGGTAACATCCAACAAAGGTAATTCACTAAGATCTAAATCTGTCATAGCATTAAGCTCCGTTTCCGACAAATAAATGCTTTGTACTTCTGCAGATATGGCCTTAAAACGTCTTTTGTCTATTTCAGTATTATTGTGTAGCCCTTCATCTTTGGCTGCGTTCATGATAATCTTCAGACTCTTAATGTGTCTCCCTGATGTATTGGGCGAATACTTTTTGGCATTAAAAAACTTCATAAAATCATCATAAAAGTCAATGTTAATATCATTGAAATTGTATAGCTTTTTTTTCTCCTCTTCAAACAGCTTAAATTGAACTGAAAAGGTTTTGAAGTTTTTTAGCGTGTACATTTTAAACGGTCGTCCTTTTGCACTTATTCTTATTCCACTTTTCGCCTCCAAATTGTATCGGTCGATAAATTGATCAAAGTTTTCATTTTCAGGCAAATATTTATTCGATGGCTTTTCTAGTTTCTTGTCTAATCTCTTCTTAAGCGCATCTATTGTTAAAGATTCACCTTCATTTAATAATTCACGGTACGCGATCTTACATGCATTTTCGATATCATCAATTCGGACATTAAAACTTTCATGTTCAAACTGATTTGTTTGTTTCTTTCTATACTCCGGTTTGCTTCCTTTTCCATTCCATAAATATGGCTTAATTTTTAATCCTGTTGAATATTTCAATGGAATATAACGCAAACTGCCATTTGGTTTTGTTTCGAAATATTTAAAATTTGCAAATAAGTAGATTAAGGTCTGTTCTTGCTTTGCTGGTTTAGTAGATGTTTGTGCATCCTTTAGTCGAAAAGTAATTGTAAGCATCGTGAAATATTTTTCTCATACAAAGATAATCATTCCGCCCCTAATATCAATATTGGGGGCGGAATGAAATGCAATTCAAGATAATTTAATTTCTTTCATTGCAACTTAATAGATGCTATACTCCTCATTATTTAGTATTTATTGCAACATTAAATAATTACACAATACACAATTTTAGCCCCCATTAGTGGCTCCCTATAAAACACTGATTATCAGATAACAAATAAGCCTCTCGCGAAAGCGGGGGGCTTATTTGTTATAAATCGATTTTATCATTCAAATCGACTAATACATGATCGAACA
>Ga0209585_10000172_pt1 | contig 25221 bp, 23 predicted proteins | sample NGEPerone_FD_185491 | JGI IMG/M metagenome (GOLD analysis project Ga0209585, IMG submission 185491) | Arctic peat soil microbial communities from the Barrow Environmental Observatory site, Barrow, Alaska, USA - NGEE Permafrost154B-one... | ecosystem: Environmental > Terrestrial > Soil >... | reverse complement strand
CTCATAATCAGGGGGTCCCAGGATCATGCCCTGGTGGGCCCACCCACTGAACATCAAGCGTTTACAAGTACTTTGTAAACGCTTTTTTTTATGTGGTCTTGCACACAATTTGCACACAACATTTCTTTTCAATATTTTTATAGGCTTTAAATGAGCCCTTACCTAAAGAATAAAATGATCTATTTTTGTTCCTTGAAAATGAAATTTCACCCTTTCATTATTGCAAATCTCTTCCAAATTAGATTGTATTAAATATTTTTTGTAACGTTACATCATAGATTCATAAGGGAATACCTCAAGAAGTAATTGAATAATTAACAGTAGCACTTTTCTCAACATACTTTTTTATGCCACGCAGGAAGCAATTAAAAATATTCGCTACAAATTTGAAGTTATACGATACACTGGTAGCGGAACTTCAAAAAAATCCTCTGTTTAGCGACTGTGATTTCATTACTTTGGAGATAACCGCACTTACAAAAAAGGCTCCACCTAGGATCATTGAGGAGAATTTGAATAAAGCCATTCGGAACCTTGAACGTCAAATAGCAATTAATGGAAATGATAAAATACTAAATAAAAAAGGTCTATGTAAAGCGATGGGTATCTCCCGACCTACACTGGATAAATGGTGTGAATATGGATTTATTTCAACTGAAAGGACAACACAATTTTGGGGTGGGTATGAGCCTTTTGAACCTGGAATTGTCCTAAAACAATTGATAGAACTGAAAAACAAACAATAATTTCTCTTGTCTGAACATATAATACTAATTAGCAATCATTTCTATTCAAATTGGAATGCTTTATCCTCTATTTCCGAAAAAATAATTTTTCAACCTTACTTTGAAACCCATTTGCCTCTATTCTGCACTAAACTGCAGGATTTTGTAAATACATTTAATTATTTATCTATTTACCTTAAATTCACTTCACATCATTTTATGCAGTTTACAATGTAGAGTAAATCCCTTATTATCTGTAATATATACAAACGGATATCTACATTTGTAATCAATTCGGCGTTGAGCCGATCATGTTGATAGTGTATTTAAAACCTTAAAATGTGCGCAAAATGTCGACAATCATCGTAACCACCCCCGAGGAACTTAGAGCAATCGTAAACGAAGCGATCGCGGAATTTTTGCCAAAAACCCAATTGAAGGAGACAAAATCCGACCGTATTTCTTTAGACACTGCTATAGAACTGCTTGCAGAGAATGGTTATCCTACCTCCAAGGCCAAAATCTATAAACTAACCTCCTCCGAAGAGATGCCACATCTCAAATATGGCAACAAACTGGTATTCTCTCGAAAAGAGCTTTTGCAATGGGCTTTGAGCCAAACAAAGCGAATTGGTAATCACTCAGAAGTGGCTTTAACCCTCGCCAAAAGTGCAAGACGAAAGAAATGATTGTTGATTAATGCTTTACAAAGTATGGAGCAAATCTTCTATCTGCCGACGACCAAAAAAGGGGAAACTCGCCCCTTCTTTATATCAGCATGTGTAAGGATTACCGCATCCATTATAAACATCTTCATCAGCCGCACTTGAGAGAAACTGACGGTAAGGTGCATCACCACAACTTGTGCAAAACACTTCACGTGATGATGGACAGTAATAAATGGTGGCTCCCTTCTTAATTTTAGTTTTGCATTTAGAGCAATTGTATGAGAATTTGGCAGTAATCTGCCGTGGATCATTTGAGTAATGTGTCATTTTGAATTGCTGCTGCCTTGCAGACTTTTATTGGCATCTGGCACGCCTTTGAATGATTGAAATCGAGTGAGAACCGTAAAATATTGTTGTATTTATCTGAATTAAAATCTTTTAATAATTTAATCCATTCCGCTGTCAGGGTTATATTAACGGAATAGTTTAAAATGGTTTTGAAAAATATACTGTCATATACAGTTGATTTACGGATATATTTATGCATATCCCTAATGAATAAGTAATTGAGTTTTTCAAAATTTTTCTGGGAAGCTTCCAACTCTTCAAGAAATTCAAATTCAGTCATTTATTTTGCCCCTGCCTTGGGGACTTATATTGGCATCTGGCACGCCATTTTTACTATTCGATTGGCTGATAAGAGGTGATTACAAGTCTGCCTTCTTCAACTTTCACATAAATGATTTCATTTGGTAAGAAGCCGGCAGTTTCAAGCCATTTTCCGCAGAGGGTCAGCTTTGGAATAACTTTTATGTCACGTGTATATTTCTTTGAAACATACTGTGGCTGGAGTTTAAATTTGCGTGTCATGGTTAATCCTCCGATGGTTTAAGGAAGAATATTGCCGGTGACGGATCATCAAAATCCTGAGGTTGGATAATGGCTTTAAGCTTTACAAGTCGGTAAGTGCGGTCACCACCGGTAAATATTTCGTTTGGTTCCCAGTTGTCAACATCGGGTGTATGTGTGATAAAGCGAAATTCCAAATAACTGCCGGAGCATCTTTTTGCAGCATAACGGAATGTATTCAGAATATCAAAAAGGCGGCCGGTTTCGTCCTGTTCTGCTTCATAACCAGCGGGTACCTGGACATACTTCGAAAAGACTCCTTGTGACAGGTATACCGGAAATCTGATGCCAGCCTCCTTAGATTCCGCATCTTTCACACAAACTAATACACCATCTGAAACTGCCTCTTTAGTGGTGTAAGTACTGATCACTTTCATGTTTTCAAAACTCATTGTTTTTCACCGGTGCCTTCCGGATTTATATTGGCTTCTGGCTCGCCTGTTAATTTGAACCAGTGACCATTGAGCCGGGCGGATTCTTGTCAGGGGCGAATGTCAGTTTCTGCCTTTCGTGGGCTGAAAGTGACCGAGCACGAAGTGCCGGGAGGTGATGCGCCAAAGGTTGTCATCCGTATCACCGGACGGCCCTTGACTTTTCCGGTCAGGCGATCAATAACTTTGGTGAGCAATTGGAGGAGAGATAACTACTAAAAAAATGCATTATATATCTAAAAATGATGCAATTATAATACGAATAAATTTTGGATGGAATATTTGTTATCGGAACTTGAGCGTAACAGCTAACTTACTCCGAACTCTGGCTTGGGTAAAAAAGAAACCCCACCGATAGGGCGAGGTAAACATCATTTCAAAAGGTTCAATCTTTTAAATTATATTGTCATTCTTACTCCATTTCGTTTTAACCAGGTTTCATGCTCCTGGTAACCCGGGCATACTACCGAAACTTTATCCCAGAATGCACGGGAATGATTTGGATATTCCAGATGAACTAATTCATGAATAATCAGATAATCGAGCACCGCCATTGGAGCCATAACACATTTCCAGTTGAAATAGATATTTCCAGTCGGTGTACACGAGGCCCAACGTGTAGGTAATTCGCGAATCTCAACCTTTCCGGGCATCTTGTTTACTGCATTTTGATACAGCAATAAACGTTCGCCAATTTTGAGCCTGGCTTGTTTCTTATAGAATTTCACAAATGTTTCTCTGGGATAAACGACCTTATCACTCAGCAAAAATTTGCCTTCTTTGAATATCAAATCTCGTTTTTGATCAGAAACCACGTGAAGATTGTAATTTTTGCCCAGATACATAAACGACTGCCCCGAAACATACTGACGCACAATATGTTCTTTGTTCAATTCCTTCCAATAAAGCAGTTTTTTGTGGATTTCGTACTCTTTTGCCTGGAGTATTGACAAAATGCGTTCATCGGTAATGCTTTCAGGCACCTGAACGCTTACTGTGCCATCGCGCTCAATCACGATGTGCATAGATTTCTTTCGGGGTGAACGTATCACATTAATATCTAATCCATTCAGGGTCATTTTACAAACTATTTAATATCTCTGAATAATTATTTTTTGCCAACATCATTATCTGCGTCGCTAGATCCTTGTATTTGGTTTTTAAACCTGTGATACCACACAAGCGAATACGTTGTTCGATCTTCCCGACAACTTTTTTCTTTTCGTCGTTTTTCTCCCAGAAATTAGCAATCAAAATCCCTTCCTTAATGTATTTGAAAATAAAACTTGTGAGTTCAATAATCTTCAGCTCCATTTCGGCAGTCATTTCCACTTCGGTCACTTCTGTTATCAAATCCATAAAAGGAGCTTGAACCTTCGGTACCTTGCCGTAAGGTTTTCTGCCTTTTGATACATCTTCACGTAACTTTTCCAGCTCTGTAATCATCAAGTCCCAGTTCCCTTTATAGGTGGTAAGGATATTATCCAGCCTATCTTTAAAATGACGATATAATGCAGGATCACTATTTTCGAGCTTGACTTTTATTTGCTGACGGACTGCGTGTTCCATAGCCGAAGCTTTTGATTTGCTGCCTCTATACATGCTCTCTATTTTCAGCGGAAAATCTTCGGAGAGTATCGATACTTCAGTAACCCGCTGGGTGATGCCCAGATGGATCAGGTATTTGTCGATCAGGTGACGAACTTTGGCGCTTGCCCATCGTAAGTCCATCGTGTCATCTTTGTAATGATAACGTATACGCCACATCAAATAACCGATACGCTTTGCTGGTACCCAATGGGTCCGTTGAACAGTCGGCTCATTGAACAACAAATCAAGCCGATCGAAATAATTTTTGATCAGGGTATCGAACTCTGCCCGTAGCTTCAGGTTTCCGGCCATTTCGATGACCTCTTCCACTATTTTAAACTCTTCCCGTGGATTCAATATTAATTGGCGTAGGAATGCATCCATTTCTGCTATTCCATTCGCTTCGAAGAATTGCACAATCTTCCGGTAACGCAATTCGAGTTCGGGAATCTCTTTATTGATGTCTTTGAAGTATTCCCCAAATTCTACCAATTCTTCTTTGCATTCCTCTGCATCTGCATCGGTATAAATGCCCAAAGCACGATTCAGGTTTTTCGTTATACCGAAATAATCGACCACCAACCCATGCGTTTTCCCCTTTTTAGTCCGGTTTACACGTGCAATAGCTTGTAGCAAATCATGTTCGCGTAAATTTTTGTCCATGTACAATACTTGCGCAATTGGTGCATCAAATCCGGTGAGCAACCGGTCGCAGACGCACAAAATACCGATGCCTGTATCTGTCTTTGCCGGGTTTAAACTGAAATCCTTTTTAAACGAATCAATTGTACCTTTTCCCAAACCCTCTTTTCGGGCTTCGGTAATATAGGCAGGCTCGTTGTTCGATTGCATTGAAATGACAGCACGCACTTTCAGAATCCTTAACCGTTCAATCAAATCTTCGTTTCGTTCCTCTCCTATTTTGGCTTCCTCGGCTGCCAGAAATTCGGGGATCAACCGTTCGAGTTCGATTTTATAACGTACTGTTCCGGTTATGGATGATGCCACCATCATCGCTTTAAAGCCGTTACTCAGAATTTCCGACACATAGTGAGTCATTACATCATAAGCGATCGGTTGCACGCGGTTCCTGCTTTCGAGGTATTCAATCATGCCACCATAGCGGCGTTGTATTTCCTGCCTTTCTTCTTCTGTGCGATGTTTGAATATCTCCTCATATTCGAGATCGAAAACCTCCTTATCTGAAATTTCGTCGGAAGTACTTTTTCCAATGTATTTTATATCCACTGTGTTACGATCAGCTACAGAATCATTCATCTTGTAGGTGTCGATGAATTCACCATTTTTCTGAAAAAACCGCTCTGCTGTCGTCACCTTATGCCGTGGTGTAATCAATGGCGTGCCTGTAAAACCGATTCGGGTAGCTCGTGGAAAAGCCATAAAAAGGTTATTGCTCATATCTCCGTTTTGTGAGCGGTGTGCTTCATCAATTAGGATCAATACTTTTTCGCTTTTGTTGATTTCGTCAAAGGTTTCGAACCGTGGAACAACGCCCAGGTGAAATAATGCTTCGGCAGACATGTCCTGATTCAACCCAAATTTATGCACCATGACAATATTCAGGTCAGCAGTATCGTCACCCAATTCTGCCAATACTTTTTCTTCTTTTCCTCTTCTTGCATGTCCCGATTTTCTGGAGACTGTCCAGACCTTCTCGCCTGCCAGATGCGCTGTTTCTTCCAACTGATCTTCAAGATCAATCCGATCGACGACCATAAGGATTTTGTAATTCTTCAAGCCGAAGGTCGCACGCATTTTTTTAATCAAGAAGACCATTGACAGGCTTTTACCACTTCCCTGTGTGTGCCAGACAACACCGCTTCTGTCCTGCCAGGAGTTGCCGTTCTGTAAGCGCTCTATCATTTTACCCACTGCGCGATATTGCTGATAGTGACAAATGATTTTCACCTCCTGTCCTGGCTTGGCCTCCATGTAAAGTGTGAAATTCCGAAAGATATCCAATAAAATTTCGTGGTTAAACATTCCCATGATAATCACTTCCTGACGTTTTCCATCGGTTTTGGTATCTACCGTTCTGTACTTTTCGGGGAAAATATCTGTCCAGTTGTGATAGTAATCAAATTCGGAACGTATGGCACCGAATCGGGCTTCGGAACCGTAAGTAATCACGTTGAACAGATTGGTATAAAAGAGCGAATCTTTCCCTTCGTTTACGGAATAATAATCATCATCGCGCTGATTACTATACCGGCGTATTTGGGTATAGGCATCGCTCAACGGTTCTGCCACGTATAAATCCTTGCATTCAATGACGATCCATGGCATTCCGTTTACAAAGCACACAATATCGGGAACGATAAATAACTTGGCAGTTGTTGGCGTATCAACCCTGAACTGGTTAATGGCGATAAAACTGTTGCAATCAGTATGCTCAAAATCAACCAGCATCACGGTAGGATTTTCTTCGCTTGTAAGTCTGTTTTTGCCTGGCAGCGTGATTCCCTTGCGTAGCATACGAAATACATCTTTATTGGCTTCGAGCAGTTTTTTGTTTCCTTGCAGCAATATTCGATCATAACAGTATTCCAACTGCTCCGATGTCGCCCAACGGTTTAACGCACCGACAGATCGCATAAATTCGGCCTTCAGTGCAACTTCACCAAACGAACCGCGAAGCGATTTTGCGGGATCGACCGGAACTCCCTGGCCCTGGTCGATTACCTGCCAGTGTGCCTGACGAAGTTTTTCCAGAAACGGTTTTTCAACATTGGTATATTCTGCCATATGGTTAATTGGTTAGTTGCTGATTGAGTTTATTCTTCTTTTTAGTATAGAAATAGGTTATTCAGAGTTCATTAGATCTGTCAAAAAAGCCTTTCCTTTTTCTGAGAGCGAATACTGCTGTTTTGAACTTTGCGGTTTATCTGGTATTGTCATATTTATGATTCCATTTTCAATCAATGGATTGACAAATTTGTCTCTAAATTTAGTGCGATCCGACCAACCTAACAATACCATTAATTCTTTAATTGCTCTTGAAGTTTCCATAAAACTCAAAAGATTTTCGACTTGGTGCCAACTTAGTGCCGACTTAGTGCCGACTTGGTCCCGACTTAGTGCCAACTTGGTCCCGACTTGGTGCCGACTTAGTCCCAGCTTGCTTCCTAACTCTTTGTATAAAGCCTCAATATCAAACTGGGGCTGTAACTGGGGCTGCTCGTACTGTAACTGGGGCTGTGGCTTATCCAGTGATGTTAAATCAGACTCCAAATTGGTATACGAGATGGACAAAACAAACTTTTCCTGATTCTGAATTTCCACCTTGTAGTCTGGATAATAGAGTGGTGCATATTTTTGAATGTTCTTTCTTCCTGAGCCCAATTCTTCAACCCATCCAAGCTCCCGGAAGATTTTGGCAATCATCGGATTTTTAGGATGAGTCTCTAAATTGGCCAATGTAACCGCGCCTGTTTGTTGCGGTTTCGTCCAATTCTCGGTAACCACAATATCGGAGAATACCAATAACTTGGCAGGGAAACTGCTGCTATATTCCCTGTGAGCCAAAAGGTTGGCAATGATTTCTCTGAATATTTTATTGCGCAGATCTATACGCTGAATGCCGGTTTCTTCCAACATGAATCGATCGGGTAAGTGTTTCTGCACAAAGCTCGTGAGCCGCAAATAAGCTTCAATCAGGTTTACACGCACATCGTCACGGTCATCATATCGGATATCAGCATCGGTGCTTTTCGGGTGCAAAAAGTGCTGATAACCCATATTACGGTAAATTGCATCGGTTCGGTAAGCCGGGCAGTAAGTCAAAACGGTAACTTCGGTACCAAATAGTAACGCGCATGCCAGAATATAACCTTCTTTTCCTGTAGCGCGGTCTTTTCGCCAAAAACCTGCTGCACGTATTATTTCTTCATTGCTCAAACTTAACCACGGGTGTGAGGGATTTGATACCGAAGCCAAATGTCTTGCTTTGTCAAAAGTAACACTGCTCAAATCGTCCATGGTCAGAAAGGGACATACCTCATTCTCCGTAAAATCATTTCGCTTCCGGAGATAAAGGTTGTCTATCAGCGAGTGATTCAATGTAATATCGTTATCTGCATCGCCAATCCGGTCGTAAATCCGGTTTTTATAGCGATGTACTTGCGAACTCTCGGGTACATAAATGTTAATCACCTTTTTTCCGTCCACATCAATTATTTCGGGCGAAAAGTAGGATGTCGGGTTTAGTTGCTGGGGATTGTTAACCGTATTTGCAAAATTCTTTAACAGGCCTTCAATCGCCGATTCATTGACACCTAAAATTTCACCGCTATCGGTTATACCAAGTAGGATATGCCCACCGGTTCGGTTCAAAAAGGCACAAACAGACTCAAACACGCTATCGCTTAACTCGTACTGACATTTTTTGAATTCGACTGTGAGCGTTTCACCTCCCGAAATCATCCGTTGAATTTCTTCTTTTGTCATGTCGAAATTTTTAGTCTTTGAACGTTAATTTCTTTTGATATCTATATGTTTTTGTACTTATTGAAGGAGGTAGTGTACTTAAACCACGAGGTGATGTACTAATTTCAGGAGGTTGTGTACTTATTTTAGGATGTTGTGTACTTCCTCCCGTATTAGCTTCTGAATCAATTATATTAGATTCTTTGTTGAGACCAATCCCGGCAATATGTCTGTAAGTTTTGTATTGAGAAAATAGCGCTATTGGATCCATTGCCACTCCCAAAAGGATATAACCACCTCTCAAACCCTGTTCGTTTGAAAAGGAACAGACTGTCTCCATCACAGAATGTGAACTCTCACTTCCCCCTTTGGCTTCTATCCAGGGACATTCATCCTGATCATTAAGAATTTCAAAAAGTTCCAAAGCAGCGTACTTCATGTCAATCTGTTTATTTTACTAGTTAATGCAAATGAATTTTTACAACGATTAAGATCTGGTTTATTTCTCTTTCAAAAATTTTATTGAATTTAAAATAAAGTTACCAAAACCGAAAAGGCCGCCAGCAGTCAAAATCCAATTAAATATCTTAATGATCAGCGAAAGTGATTCATAGAAAAAGAATCCTAAGATAGATAATCCGCCAGCAATAATTGTAATTACCAAAAAAATGAATATTCTTCGGATTAATTTTCCTTGTTTTGCTATCTCAATTGAAAGTTTCTCAATCTGAGTGGTTGAGCTAGTTGAATTGTGCTCTGCTATTGCAAGATCAGATTCAATTTTTGCTAATTTGTCAGTTAAAAGTTTGTTCTTTTCTTCTTCTTCCGTTTTTGCAGATTGAGCATCTTTAACTGCCTTAGTTCTACTAGCCTTTCTGGTTTTTTCCGCTTCAACTATCTTGTGTGCAACAATTTTCGCTTTTTCAGTATCATTGTTGGCAATTTCATTGAATTGTTCGATCTTTTTCGCGGATTGATATGCAACAGACTCCAATAAAGTTTTGTAATCATCTGCTGTAATCCCATCCAGTTTAGTAATGTTCGCCTCAAATTCATTGATCAATTCTTTGCTGGCAATCTCCTCATTTAACGTAGAAGCCATTAGCTCACTTAGTCCAATTTTTTTTACTTTCGCTAGCAGTTTGGACGGATCTTTTAACCATAAGAGACTAGTAAGAGCATCTGGTAAAACTATCTCTGGGACGCTCTTTTGGGCATTATGTAATTTATTAAACCTCAATAAATTAGAATTGCTTGTCAAAAACCAAATCTTGGCTTTTTGAAATAAAAATATCGAACCACCCCTTGCATCTCTCACATACAAATAAGCAAGTACATCATGCATGGCATTGCCCTTTCTTACGCGTTCCTCTTGTAATGCTTTTACATCATGAGATTTTTGATGTTTATCTTTAAACGAAGTTGTAATATCTGTTTTTTTTACGACTAAATTGGTAAGAATATTTTCTTCCAATTTGGCATTGTAAGTCATCAACCATGCGCGATTTTTTCCATTGCGTAAACATGCTTCGTTAATTGTGGATGTAGGAATAGATGAATTATAGTTTCCAATTGCCCTTTCAATAACCTGGTATATTTCATCTAAAGTGATTGATAAAACTCTTATTTGACCACCAGTTTTTCTGATAAGATCGAGCATTTCGGTTATTGGCTCAGTTTCTTCTTCTTTTTGCAAGTTTAATGCTCTTAATATAATCGGTGTATCAAGATAGTATATCTCGTTGGGGTCAAATTTTGGTTCAATATCTAATCCAGCCTCAAGAAAACTTGCAACGATTGAACCAAGATATAGTCCTTTCGCAATCTCAAAAAGATCGTGATTCCCTGTTTCAATGTATTCGAGGAATTCTACATGATGAATGAATGTTTTTTCTATGCACTTACCATTTATTTCCTCCGTTCCTTTAAAAAAGGATGCAAGGTGTTTTTTATTTTTTCCTAAAAAATCGGTGAATGTTGGGATTTCATCCTTGTTAATGCTCTCTGAATTAAGATAATGTATAAATGCATTTTGTAGAGCTTGAGCGTCACGAGCTCCTTTCTTATATTGAGTTTCCAATTCGTCAAACGCAAACTTTTGTATTTCAAATGTCTCGCCATTTTGAAACACACTAAAATTTAATTTTTCCCTTGCTCGATTTGAAAGTGATTTTAAAGTAGCGTTTATAAGCTTTTTCACCATAACAACCGGGATATCTAAACCATATTCTTTTAATATTAATGCTTTAATATCTGAAGCGTTACCATGAGTAGCACCTTGCAAACTATATAGACTCAACGTTCGTTTACAAATAGGAACATATACATGATTAAATAAATCATTTTGGTTTTCGGTTAAAGCTGCCAAAAAACAATAACCTGATAAGATATTGTCATTTTCTTCCATAATTACATTTTTTTAATATGGTTACTTAGTTTTTTCTTCCATCATTGCAAATCTTCAATCTATCCCATATTATACGTTTGATATTTTTGAATATAGTTTTCAATGAATAATCTTTTTTCTATAGTATTATGTAATTAAATTCATCACCTTGTCTTAAAGAAAAAAGATAAATGATGTACCATTTGCTTTCTTGCACTAGTATATTCAGTTTTTAGCGAGCCAAATCCGTTTCTAGCCAAAGACTCATAAATTGAGCCTGGTTTAAGCCAATTTAAGGCCATAGAATATGTATCGGACAGTTTAAGGATAGTCTCATTGAGCTTATTAATCCTTTGAATAAATTGAGCTTTTTCGGCAAATAGATTGTTTATAAAGGTTTCCTCAGGCTCCTTTTCAAGTCGGGTAATTACCTCGTTAAAACTTTGTATGCCAAAATTTTTTCTTAATAATTTTTCAGTTGCGCTTAATTCCATTTTAACATATTCTTTGAATCTTCTATTTAAACCACTTTCTTCTTTCCACTCAACAAATCTCCCATCAACCCCCGTTTGATCGATTGGTATTTACGTAAAAGGGCTTCTTCGCTGAAAATCTTTTGTTCAATTGATTGACAGATATTTGCGATCTTAATCTGCTCATTAATATTTTCCGGAAATGCAATGATTAATGTTTTTTGCATTGTAATTCCGATATAGTCTCTTGTGGACTGCTTAGCTTTAATTAATAATTGCGTTTGGAAAGAATCACTTCGCATAAAAAATTCAAGATAACTACTTGTTAAAATACTCTCGGTTAAAACCCTGTAATAAGTAACTTGAGGTGTAAGCATTATTTCCTTAATGTGAACTGGAACTTTAGCCACAAATCCAATACTTGCTTTATGGCTTAACAGAATGTCACCTGATTTAGAAAATCCAATTCTCAGTGATAAATATTGATCTCGCGTTATCCTATGACAGTTTTCCAAATCTAATTTGTCTTTTGAAATATCAGAAGCCATTATAAAAGGGATTCCTTCGATAACAAAATCATTGGATTTTGGATGAATTTCTCCATGATTGCCATCCTGAATATCATCCAAAACATTTTGTATAATTAAATCCGAAATCCTCTTCACCTCCCAATCATTCGGAATCATTCCCAACTCCGACTCCTTATACAATTCCGGGGCATCCTGATAACTTGGTCGTAGTTTGTCGTTGGCATCGAGCCCGCGCGTAAAAAGGTCGTGCAACATCCCTTGCTTAATGGCCTTGTATTTTGCTATTGCAGATTGGGTTTGCTCGATAACAGTATCGCAGGTATCTAATATTTTTGCAATTGTGTTTTGTGTCTTTGGAGATTCAGGAAAAGAAATGAAATATCTATCTATTAAACCTTTACTTAAGTTGGGTTGACCTGAACCTTGAGCAAAAAACAAAATCTTATCCTTTTCAATATTCAACAAATGATAAAGAAAATCCTTATCAATAATTTCTTCATTTGGTAACAATGCTAAAACAGCTTGATTAGCTGTTGCACGAATTTTCAATTTTGCAACTTGACCGGCAGTTGCGCCGTACATCGCTAATAAAACTGCTCCTTGGGGAATCCACTTTGCACTTGAATTTTCGAGACCTAAAAGAGTAATATGCTCCTTAGTTTTATTGATATACGATTGATTGACTTCACCGGAAGAAATCCATGGAATATCACCATTAAAATAATCGTCTCTTGACCTATTGGGAGTTCCACCAGCATAAGTAATTACTGCATAATCAATTTTTTCTTTCTTCCACTCACTCATATCCTAATTCCTCCAAAAATTTATTTAACTCTTTGGTATAGGTATCCCGTTCCGTCAGAATATCGGTGAGCGTAACAGTATATTTGTCGTGAAGTTCCTCTACTGCATGTTGCAGGTGGCGTGTATGTACTTCGAGGTAGCTGTTGATTGTACTATGGAGTTTTATCAGCCAGCGGTTGATAATCAGTTGTTTTGCCTCTTCAGGAGTAATCTGCTCGCGCGCTTGTTCCACGAGTTCTTCTTTGCGTTGCTCAATGGCACGTATCAGTGTAGCACAGGTTTTCACTTCGCTTTCGAGGTTTACATGCCGTTGTATACCAGCTTCAGCGGTTTCGATTGCGTTGGTCAACAGGGTAATCTGCGACTGAACTTGTGCAATTTCTTTTCGCAATGTGGCAATGGCTTCCGCGTCGTAGAGTCTATGATAAGCATTGATCCGCTTTTCGAGCGTCTTTGCTTCTTTCTCCAGTTCTTTGCGTTGGCTGTTCAGCTGTTTAATGGTAGATTTTATCTCCATTATCCGGCCTTTGGGAATCACTTCATAGTCCGTTTCGTTCCAATCGCCTTCCTCCAGTTCAGCCACTTCGGCAAACATGGCTTCGAGCTCTTCTTTACGGGCTTGTTTTTCATGCAGTTCAGCCAGTAGTTTTGGGAACTGACTTTCGAGAATATCTTCTTCTGGTATCAGTTCTGCATTCCATTCGCTGGCAACTACCGACTTAAAATCTGTTTGCAAATCGTCCAAATATTGCGCAAAAGCCCCACGGCTCTGAAATTCGTCGAGCAATGGGTTTTCGATTGAAGCAGTTTTGATTGCAAAGGCTTCGGATAAGGATTGGATAAAATAATAGACATCTTTATTAACAGGCAGATTTTCTACCAAAGGCAGCACCATTTGCCAAAAATCGGCCATCGCGTCGGTATAGCGTTTCGTGGCTTGCGCGTAGCCTTCCGAACTGTAAATAACCGTTTTAATATCTTCTTTGGCAGCAATAGCCGGTGCAAACTGTTGGTATCCTGGCGCATGTGGTTCAAAAAGCAGTTTGTTCAAATCTTTGTAGCAGGCAAAAATCGGATCCAGCGCATTTATTTCGCTGTCGGGCAAACCTCCTTTCAGGTGTGCATGAACATCGTGCGGCGTAGGTTCGGGTGCATTGTCGACATACCGGCGGATATTGCAATTAAACTCTTCAGCTTCGAGCTCTGCCTTGCCCACCATACGGCTGTATTTGGGCAAATCCGTTTTCTGACTATAGATGTACGAGATTTTCTCAATGTCCTCAGGGCGCAAACTATTCTGATTTTTTCCTTCCTTGTATTCACGATCGGCATTGATAAAAAATACACCATCCCGTTCAGCCGCACCTGCTTTGTTGATAATCAGGATGGATGCCGGAATACCAGTACCGTAAAATAAGGCAGGTGGCAAACCAATGATACATTCCAATATACCTTGTTCAATCAATCGCCGGCGCATGCGTTGTTCTTCACCACCCCGAAACAACACGCCATGCGGCATCACCACCGCCATGCGTCCGTTATCTTTCAGCGTGGCAATCATATGTTGCACAAACATAAAGTCGGCTTGCTTTTTGGTGCTCATCCAGTTCACAAAACGCTCCTTGAACTTCATTCCGGCGGTTGTATAGTTTTGCGAGAAAGGGGGATTGGCCACCACAATATCATATTTCCGCAATTGTCCGTTATCCACCAGTTTTGGGTCGAGAACCGTGTCACCTTGCCTTATATCTGCGTTACGAATATTGTGGAAGATCATGTTCATCTTGCACATCTTGTAGATGCCGTCTTTTAGCTCCTGACCATGGATGGTGAGGTGCTTAGCCGTTCCGTAGCGCGCTTCCACATAGTTGCGAAGGTTGATAACCAAACCACCCGATCCGATGGTCGGGTCACATATTTCTGCATCGATGGCAGGCTGAAGAATCTTTCCCATCAGTTGCACTACTGGCGAAGGGGTGTAGAACTCCCCTCCTTTCTTTCCGGCACTTTCAGCAAAATATTTAATCAGGAATTCGTAAGCAGCACCAAGCAAGTCGGGAAATTCGAACTGATCGTCTGTCAGCTTGACACGGTTAAAGTCTTTCAGCATCTGAGAAAGGACTTCGTCCGAAAGCACTTTTTCGCCTTTTGTATTCACCGCATTAAACTTAGTGGTGCTTAAAACACCTTGCAAAATTTCGGCATTGGCATCTTCGAGGGCATTAAGCGCAATACTAAGTGCATCACCTACATTCTCCAATACGGTGGAAATACCTTGCCAGTCATCGATTTTCGGCAAACCAAGCAATTCGCCTGCCAGTTTCAATTTTTCTTCCTTTGTGAGACCATCCGAATTGAGTGCGTTAGTTATTTCACTTCGGCGCAATTCCGTTTGCTTATCTTCAGGTGTAGGTTTATATGCTACCTTCCAACGGGCCTTTACTGGTACAAAGAATTCGTATTCTTCCGCATTGATTTGTTCCAATTCTTCTGCTATTTCAGTATCAGTCAAATCGGGATAATTGGTCCTTAGACTTTCGGTGCGCAGAAGGCATGCAATTTCAAACTGGTCGTTTACGCGCTTCAGGAAGAGCATTGCAATGATATAATCTTTATACTCCGAGGCATCCAAACCGGCAGCCCGCAGGTTATCGCACTGAAGTTTAAGGAATGTTTCTAATTTGGAGAGTGATATTTTTTTGACAGTCATATTAATTGATGAATTCAAGTCGAAATGCAATTTTTGCAACCTTACAAACTTATCAATAATAAATCACCTAAGCTAATAAACCTGACAATTTTGGCCCGTTTAAAGTACCATTTGGAAATGTCTCAATACACAGGTAATGATCTATTCTTACGATATTACTATTTGAATGAAATAAAAAATATGCCGGAAAAAACAAGTACCAACAAAATATTATTCCTTTTACAAGCATTTGTGAAAATTACAAAATAACTAAAAACGCCTATTATTGAACAGCAAATCGCAATAATTCTCTATTGTAAATTCCACATTCAATTGCCTCCATTGAATTCAAATCTCTCAGCTGTAAAGAAACAATGGAATATTTTATGCCTTGATTCAGAGATCGTAATAATTCAGAAACAACTATTGTTGAACTAAACAAACCAACAAAAGGAGTGGATATTCCAATATTGGTTAATTGCCCACATTGATGTGTTTTTTCATATTTCTGATATAGGTTCTTATGGAAAATGGAACCATTCTCGTCCTCCTCAGGCCAGAGAATATTTGGCTCCTTTTCAATGTTCGAAATATTCTTCATTGTAAAACTATCAAACAAATCAAATTTTCCGTTCGTCGCTCCATCCAGAAACAGCTTTAAAGAGGCTTTTTTAATACTTCTTCGGGTTTTTATATTATCAACTCCATTTAAAAGAAATGGATAGATTTTCATCCACCCTTGCTCCGAATCACCCAAAAGAAATTGCTTTTCTATAATTTGAGTTTTGAAATTTAGATTCTCTAAAAAATTCATGCAAGCCCTTGTTTTTGGCCTTCCAATGTTTTGTTCAGAACATAAAACCTGCGAACCAATATTTTCTGGTTCTACTATATCTGCATCTTGTAGAAGAAATAGGGTTTCCTTCGGGGTGTTAAATGGCATTAGTCCCAAAGTCCAAAGATATGCCTGACCTAAATGCCCTAACCCAAGAGCCCAAATATTTCTTGGTAAGAACAATTTATTAGGCCCATCATTTTCATTTTGGTACCATTCCTTTCCAGAGTTAAGATTCCATAATGAAATACCAACGTTTAAATCTATTCCATCATTATTTATCTGATATGCTTTACAAAATGCATAGTAACAGGCAAGTGATGCAGATGCAATTGGTCCCATTGAAATATTATTGTCAGTGTCTGAAAACAATATCCTATCTTGATTATAAAAATTAACTCCGCCTCTCCATCCTGAAGAAACAGACTCAATGCATTGATCATCATAACATTCAATCCCAATAAGAATTTTTATTGCTTGACAGCTTGGATTTTTATCAGTAATAATACCACCACTTTGAAAAACCAAATCATTGAAATATTTCGAGTCAAGTTTTAGCAGATTTGGAATATTGGCAGGTAACAAACAACATACGCCTCCAAGAAATACCCGATGGGCAATGTTTACTGATGTTAAAAATGCTAATTGCTTCGAATATGAATTTGTGATTGATTCGTCTGCCAATATCCATATTGAAGAATCGTTCATTTGGTTGACAGCTTCTTCGATGCTAATATCATGTTTTTCGGCTATTGCAAAAGCAACTCTATTTGTGTGTTCTAATTCCATTTTAAATCAGGTTTAGACGTATTGGAAATTTTGAAATTTGAAATTTTTCCCAATCAAAATTGCCCATGTATTCATATACTGAGCATTGTTTTGGGGAAATGAAAAGATCTTTGGCATAATTTGGGGCGATTATTGCAATATGTCCTTTTATCCTGACCATTGGATGTTTCATGTCCGAATCGCTTTGTCGAGTATTTTGAGTCGGGTGTGTGTGGATGTCTGCTAAGACTTCAAGTTTTTCTTTGGCCAAGTATTCGAAAAAAGTTGCAGCACCCTTGAATTGTATTATACCAGACTCAGAGACAGACCTATCAAACTGATCATAGAAAACAATCTTTACAACCTTGTTTTTCCCGGGACTACATAATAGGAAACCTCCACTTTCCCTGATACCTTCTCCTCGTCGCCTTAGACCCTTCATTAATTTGAACCAAAGGCCAATTGATATTGAAATTGTTCGCATTTCTTAAGGGTTCAAAATTTGGTGAATTTCATTTAAATACTTAAAAAATGTATCTGTTTGAGAATTCCAGATTAAATCAGGATGCTGAACAGTCCAGCCTGCCGCATGTCCGGGATCAAATGCTAATCTGTCACATGGCAAATAATTACATTCTATACCCCAAACCTTAAATACTTGGGATGCTCTTTTTGTTTTTAAAGGTCTTTTATTTTGTGCTAAAACACTATTATTTTCAATATCCCATAATACTCCGGTTGGAGGATCGTTTGGATAACCAGTAAAATCAAACTTAAAGCTGAATTTTTCGTCTGTTGATGAGATTACCCAAAAAAAGAAAACAGGCCATGAAGGCCCGTTTTCGTTATTAATAGTTCCCCATCGACCTTCGATCTCACCGGATTGATATTCAGGAGAATTAAGATGGTCCTGAAACAGATCATGCGACAAATCTCCATTGACATCGTTTTTAGATGCAAGTACCAGACTAACCCCGCAGGACGGATAATCTGTTAATGATCCAACAAGTTGACGCAGATCTAATACTTCTTTTTTAAACCAAAGCATCAATTCTGCTCCACCTACTTCATCAATTTCAAAAAATTCTATCGCAAGTTTCTTGAGCTTTTTTGTGGTTGTAGCCGGTCCAACACTCGTTGCAAAGGTTTTACCAGCATAAATGATGGTAACTGAAATTTTCTTGCATCGTCCAACGAAGATATGATCGCCATGCTTAATTCCAGCTTCTTGGACTGATATTCCTTTATCAAAGTCATCATCTTGATTCTCAAGATAAACTTCAACATCTTCCAAGAAATCCTGATTGTGTGACATTTCTGGAACAAACTCCTTAACTAAATGACCAATTTTATGGTCGGCATTTACCTCTGCTGTTCTAAACTGCAGAGAATTATTTATATGAACAAAAACTTTCATTCTTATTATTTTTAAAAGATAAAAAATTAAATTAGTAAAAAACACAAATCTTCACATGATTGCACGTAGCAATACCATTCACTTTTCTTAGTAGCGTTAAAAAATGTTAATAATTAATACTTCCAGAAGGAAAGGACAACAGCGGCTTGTGTATGTCTTTGAAAAGTAATAAGTTTGTCCCGACTAAAAACAAAACATTTTCAAGGGTGCTAACCTTGATACTTTAAAAAAACTAAACCAGGTTGTTCTACAATCTGGTTTTATTTTTCCTTACGAACTCCTTTGAAAGGTTTACCATCAGATTTTACATCCATAAACTTTCCAGTTTCTGAATCTCTTTTAATAAACTTCTCAATTTTCCCATTGTACACCTGGCTTCTGTCTTTCACAGCACCAATTCGGTGATTGTCTCCATACGGTTTGTTTGTTGCCATCTTCAAAAAAATTAAACTGTTAATAAAAAACTTCTGCAAATATAGCAAAAATAATTCAATGTACAACATTGCAAACTATTTTTTAATTGTACATTATTACAAACTATTTGCATTATTCAACACATTGTATTATCTTTGAATCGCAAACAAGTATATGACAGAGCAAGAAAAAAATACACTCTACATTGCCATCGGTCTGAAAATAAAAGAAATCAGACAAAAAAAAGATATGAGTCAAGAAATATTTGCAAGATTGCTTAATCTTACAAGGGCTTCCATTGCAAATATTGAACAAGGTAGACAACGTGTTACATTACATTTGATTTATGATATTTGTAAAATCACTGATGTGAACATTACTGACATACTTCCTGTTATTCAAAAAGAAGAAGAATTGTTACCAATGTGGAAGAAAAAAATTGAGATTGCTGTAAAGGGTGATGTTACTCAAACACAAAAATTAACGGATTTTCTTAAAGAAATTACTTCAGAAGAACAAAAATGAATCGTAAAAGAATTGAAGACCTTACTGCCCAAATTCTTGCTAAATTTGATACTAATGAATTGCCTGTTCCAATTAGGAAAATAGCAGAGCAATCAGGAATAAAAATCCACTCATATGATTTAGGAGAAAATATTTCTGGCGTTCTAGTAATCAAAAATGATCAAGGTACTATTGGTATAAATCCAACGGAGCAATCTGTAAGACAAAGATTTACAATAGCGCATGAATTAGGACATTACGTTTTGCATAGAAATTCCAATGAATCAATTTTTATTGACAAAGAATATAAAGTCCTTTTTAGAGATCAACGATCTTCTACAGGAGAAGATAAAAGAGAACAAGAAGCAAATGCTTTTGCAGCATCAATTCTTATGCCCAAAAAATTGCTTATTGAACAAATTCAAACCCACTTTCTTGATTTAACTGATGAAAATGCGGTTAAACGTTTGGCAAAAATGTTTAATGTAAGTGTTATCGCAATGACAATTCGTATTTCGAATTTAAGTTTATTCTAGATTTACATTCCTCCTTATTAGTAATCCTTTCTTATTTTAACTATTAAAATTATAAGTCATACGAATTTGGTAATCAACCTTTAAATCCTTTTCGATTGACCCCTCTTATTTCTCTTCAACTTCTGCATCTTGTTTCGCTCTTTTTCATTGCTGTACCAGGGCATTAACCGGACCATCTCAAGGATCGGTTTTGAAAAGAAGTTCTTTGCGTCAAGATGGAATTTCAGCTGTTCAGGGTTCAGACTTACTTCCTGAATTCCGGCTGGATGGTTATTCAGGTAATATTGATCGTCCGTTTTTACAACGTTATATTTAGCCGCGAGATCCTTTGTAAAACCAGGCTTAAACGACTGCCGGCTCTGGTTATATTCCCGGTAAAAGTCATACTGATTAATCCGTTGTTCCGTTTCAATAATTCGGCGGATGGAATACTGGTAATAATCCCTGACCGCTGATTCTGTAAAACTTTTTGAAAGGTCATCCAATCCGGAAGTGAATTGATTAAATATCTTACTTTCAGACAGTTTTATTTCTTTAAGCTGAATTTGTTTATCCGGGTTTTTTAATTCAAACATAGAAACCTTTTCGTAATCAATCAACCCTTCGGAGACAAACCGGAACTTTTCAGAGAGAACACGATTGTAATCTTTGATGATGGCATAAAAATCATGATTGGTCATATTGAAATAGTCGAGTCGGATCAGTTGTTTATCAATCAGAAACGGATTGCTGAACACCATTTTATTGTCAGGACTGAAGATTTTGTAATTGCCCGATTCTGTAGACCAGAAAAGAAAAAGTCTTTTCTCTTTCAACTCAAGGGCTGCGTTCGGTGCGTCACAGAAGCGATATTTTTTAAACAATTCTTTAAAACCGGTGGTAACCTGATCTTCTACTTGTTTTGCCAATTCTTTTTCCGGTCTGTTAACAGTCTCCGGGATTTTTATCCGTTCTTTAAGTTCGGACATGCGAAGCGGATTTCTAATTGTTTTACTCTCATCGTCTGTTACAACTACGACTTCTCCCCTGCCCGACCTGTTGATTTGTAAATGAAAAGCGCCCAGGATATCCCGATACATCGTCTCATTTTCTATACCTGCAGATTGGTTCAGCAGCTGGAATATTCCTTCAACCCTTGCTTTCAGGTCCGAACAGGTGGCATTGAGCGTAAAGTCATTTTGCCTGAGCTGCGATTTGGGTTCTTCCTGTTTGAGATCGTATTTCTGTTCCAGTCCCTGGATAAACCGTTGCATCTTCTCCTGTTCGTAATTGTCTTTGATCTTTTTACCGGTCTCTTTATCAATCCGGGTTGAAACGACATGGTAATGCACCCTGTCAAGATCTTTGTGTTTATAGACAAAATAAGGTTGGTTCCCGTAGCCCATATGTTCCATCATCTGTCGGATTTCCAAACGGATCGTTTTATCATCCAAAACCAGACCATCTGATTTTGATGGATTAATGGAGATGTGAAGGCATTTGCTTTTTGCCCTCGCATTACCGGTTTCAATATCAAGCAGGGCATTTAAACGGTGGTTTGGATCATATAAGAACGGATTCAAAGACGCTGTATTGCCACTATGAAAGAAGGTGGCAACTCCTTCGGTTACCTTCGTCTCGTTATAAAGCAGCGCATTCTGTGTATCGGCAGTTTGGTGGATTACTATAACCATGTTGTTCTATTTCTGAGATTTTATTCAATATTTAGGATTTTTCTGGATCAGAACCAACCTTTACCGACCATGATCTATCATGTCGAAAAATTTTTGCAAAACAGAAAAGCAATTTTTGACTTCCTGAGTAACAAGTTTAAAAACGTCCCTGTCCGCACTTGTAAACTGGTAAACGTCATGGGTATTGATTTTTTTGGCAATCTGATTCAGGTTGACGCCGATCTTGTTCAGTTCGTAATCCATCCTTTTTATCTGTGGAACATCCTTCTCATCCAACGTTATTATCTTCTTTCGGGACTGATCAAATATCTTGTAACGGAGAAAATCACTCATGCAGCCAAACTTCCCGTTTCTGACAAAATAGGAGAGTCGTATCTTTTCCTCTTCACTCAGTAAAAGGCGAACGACAATCTTTCGTTTTTCTTTATCGGGTAATTTGGGTCGCATAATTTTATAAATATTGCTAACAACAGGCTGAAACATATTTGGTACAAACAAAAATTTTCGAAGAAAATTAAGGGCCCCTGCCAGGAACGATCAAGTGGTTTTTATGGCCATAAAAACACATCTTGCATTGTCCTCTCCGATCGATCTCTATACCTTTCCAAGAGGGGTTGCTTTTGTGCGAAAAAAGAGGGAAATCTAACTATTCAGGTTCCCCTCCTTTTTACTCGTAATGCCATTTTGCATCTGTGACATTGGGATCAGCTGATCTTTAGTTTCGCACCTTTTTTGGTTTCCTCTTTGTTGGCCTGTTTGGCCGTTTCGGAGGCTTCCTGTTTGAATTCAGAAAAACTGATCTTCCGCGTGGCGGCATCAACCTGAAGGGTTGCTGAAAAGTTCTTTTCGTTCTTACCCGTCATCCCGTTGACCGTTACCTTTTGACCGGCTGCCAGCTGATCTTTCTGCTCTGCCGAAAGGGACGCTCCCTTGATCTTGTCGGGAACCTGAATCTGCTTCGTCTTGAGCGGCACCAGCTCATTGGTCTTGGGATCGATGCTCAGGTAGTAATTTTCCTTTGCACCTTTCTTGTTGGTCAGCTCAATGGTCTTCCCCAGGTTTTTGTCGTTCAGCAGTGATGCCATCTCCTGTTTACTAAAGGTATGTCCCATGTACTCCTCCGGAATTGAGAGGCGCTGGATTGGATGCACCTTCACAGAAACTGATCCGTCCTCTTCTTTCTGTAAACGCAGTTTGGCAGGAATCCGGTGCTCCTCATCATTGATCCGGGCATTCACGGTGTAGAGCTTTTCCGAACGGAAACCGTTCAGAAAATCGTTCAGTTCTTTGGGTTCCATCCTGGAGACAAAGTTGCGGTCGATGCCCGCTTTTTCCAGCTTGTCAAACGGAACCTCATCAATAGTCATTCTTGTTTTTTGTTCCATAACACATCATTTTTAAAAAATTAATAAAAAACATAACTTAAAATAGACTTATAATATTAGTTATCAGCCAGTTTCACCAACAGGTTTTGTTTTGCGGATTTGTGAAACCAAAGCTTGGATCTCATTATAAATCCGGTTTCGGTTTCCATCAAGTACATCCCGGATATTATCAAAATGGTAAAAATCAGGGATCTCTCTGTACCGCTTCTCTTCCTTTGCCAGTTTTTCGGTGTCGGCGCAGATCATACAATTGAAGTTTTTCTGCGAAATAACCTCTCCGAAATTATCGGCTACCTGTCCAACCATGGATCCCTGAGGGAGAGTAGCAATCTTTCCTTCAGGTACCAGAAAATCAAGCTGCGTCGAAAAGGTTGATGATTGCGTGTTTTGGTTGATATTGACCGATTGCCGTTCCTGCAGAATCTTGCCCATGCGTCCCTGGATAAACCGGGCAGTTTCGCCCGATGCCTGTCCCGAAAGCACATTGCCAATATTGGTCAGGATCGCATTTGCCTGTTCCTTCCCATAATCCCGGATCAGTTGATCAACGGTTTGAATTCCCATCAAAGTGGAAATCCGGTTATTTCGTGCCGTGGCAATGAGTGTGTCCAGACCACGGAAGTAAATAGTTGGCAGCTCGTCAAAAATCAGTGAAGAAGGACATTGACCTTTGCGGTTGATCACTTTGAGCATCCGGGTAATGTAAAGAGAAAGCACTGCGCCATACATCTCTACACGGAGCGGATTATTTGCCAGACAAAGCACTTTTGGCTGCTCAGGATTATTGATGTCCAGCGAAAAATCATTACCCGAACAGATCCAGTAGATCTCCGGACTGATGATCTTCGAAATAGCAATCTTAAGGCTGCCCAACTGCCCTTCCAGCTGCTCACTTGCTTCGCGCTTGTAGGCATTTACAAACGGATTGATCACATTGACCACATCCTTTTCTGTGGATAGTACTTCAAAGAGCTCATCATAATCGAGTTGAAGCAGTTCGATGGCATGAGGCAGTGTGCAGTAGATTCCACCGCGATATTTTTTCAAAAACCAGATCACAGCAGCAAAAAAGCTGACAGCCGATTCGGAGAAGAACTCACCCTGCTTTCGTATCCATTCCCTGTTAAGGTTGTAAAGGATTGTTCTTGAAGATTCAAAGGCATCAATGGGACTCTCCATGAGTTCCGGGGAAAGCGGGTTACAGCGATAGGACTTACGGATATCATCAAAATTGATCACATAAAAACGGGTTGTTTTCGGTAGACGTCCGTTTGCCTTTGCCGCAAGAAAACGGTTGTAGGCCACTATTGAAAGGTCCGGGTATTTAAAATCATAGACACACATTGAAAAACCTTTACGCAGGTGTTGCCTGATAAAGGGAAGCACAACAGAAAACGATTTGCCTGAGCCAGGTGTTCCGATCACCATCGTAGCCCGGAAAGGATTTACAATATTAATCCACCCTTCACGGAGCTCTCCACTGTAGAGGTAACTCGTCTGGAGGTTGACTGAATAATTATTCTCCATGAGTTTTTCCTGTTGCAAAAAGCTCTCGTTCTCAATGTTAAAGCGGTCTTTCATCAGGTTGACATTGATTAGTTTTGAGATATTATCAAAACCAATATTCAAAATTACAAAGCCTGTAAAAGAGGACAGGATATACCAAAGGGGAGACCATACCGATAACAGCTGGCTTCCCCAGTAGAACATCATTCCCAAAAGAACCTGAGCAACAATCGTAGATACCTTCAGTTCCCGCTCTTTGGCAGCTTTGGTTCCGATACAGGTTACCATCAGAAAAAACAGGCAGACCATTTTTGAAGGATAAATTCCGGACAGAAATCTCATTTGCAGAAGCTTATCCACCAAAGGAGTAAACTCCAGGATCAGAAACCCTTTGCTTTCCAGGTAATTTCGTTGATTCAGGTACAGTGACAGGATCAGCAGCAGGTAACTGAAAAACCGGAACCCTTCATGAAGTTTGATCAGATCTTTATCCTCGGTGGCACTCATATCCTTGATTTTTTAATAAATCAGC
>Ga0209585_10000171_pt1 | contig 25356 bp, 25 predicted proteins | sample NGEPerone_FD_185491 | JGI IMG/M metagenome (GOLD analysis project Ga0209585, IMG submission 185491) | Arctic peat soil microbial communities from the Barrow Environmental Observatory site, Barrow, Alaska, USA - NGEE Permafrost154B-one... | ecosystem: Environmental > Terrestrial > Soil >... | reverse complement strand
TACAGGTAGAGTCATGTTCATTGACATGTATGAGTTTTGAACTTTAGATTCTGATGCACCAAGGAAAATTTGCCTGAAGTATTGATTTGGGGAAATATCAGGCAAGAAAGGATCAATAGGTGAGATCGCGTTTATAACCTGTTTAAATTGATTTAATGTGGAATATTTTTTATCAAAAGTCAATTCATCCATTGTATTATTCTGTCTTCCGGCGAGAGGAATCATTGATGATTCAATAAACGAGATTCGTCCAATAATAATTTTGCCAAGCAGATTTCTGTCTAAACCACCTCTTACTGATGTTCCAAGCAAAAATAGCAGTGGTGAAATTATACTTAGTAATATTATTAAAATACGCAATTTTCTCTTAACCAGGTCATTGTTTTTAAATAATGGTAGCATTAGGGCGATTAACAATATTCCAATGATAGCGGATCGGCTTCCTAACGCAGTCATTAGAATAACATAAATCGCTAAAATTACAAAAACATTTTTTAAATTTTTTTGTAAACAGATTGCAAAAAAGAAAGCTGAATTTACATTGAAGAATAATGAGATGAAAGAGATTAAGGTGCCATGTGTTGTACCCTTTAGCGAACCTTCAAATCCGCCACCTGATATGAATTTAAAAATTGCAATGAATACTGCAAAATAAAAAAAACTTATTGAATTATTAAATCTAGGCTCAACAATATGGTTTGAATCTGGCAGATAATGGAGAATTGTGATAGTACCTAAAATCGCTACTATATTAATTATCATCCCTTCATAACCCTGAACATCAGAGTAAAGGTTTACGAAGCCATCAATTTCAAAAAAAATAAAAGGTATAAAAAAATGGAATGCCAAGTAAAACAACATGAGGATTATAAATTGTCTTTTCATTCCTTATATTTTAATTCTAAATATCGAAATAAAGCTTAAGAGAATTGAGGAACAATCTCTAAAAAAACTATCTATTTCAATTGATAGCATATACGCTTTCCTCGCTTGCTTAAACATTGAAAGTTTATGATATATACGTGCCTGTTTGTATTTTAGATTTTTACTTGCTAATTTTTGATCTTTAATATTTAGCTTGTGAATATGACTGTTTAGAAGCATTTGTTCTCTTTCTATTTGTTTTATTGAAACCGATACATTTCCTCCAATCCAATAAGCTCCTAAAGTCTTTGGGATATATTTAAATCGATTTGTAATTTCAGCAATTCGGAGCCAACAATCAGAATCTTCAATCGCTACAAATTCTTTTTTTTCTTCAAATCCATGTATTTTTTGTAAAATTGAAGATCTAACCACAACACTTGAATTGGGGATGCCATTGCCATTAACCATTAAATCCCGAATTATATTCTGTGACAATTCTCTTCCTTTTATTTTTCTGCCTAATATGATACCCTTATTATCGTACCTATTAAGATCATGATAAATTAAATCATAGTCGTTAAGATGTGGTAAACATTCCTCTAATTTGTTCGGTGTCCACCAATCATCCGCATCCAGAAAACATATCCATTCACCTTGAGCCATTGAAATTCCTTTGTTTCGGGAAACTGCAATGATACCTCCGTTTGCATTATTAACAAGATTTATACGAGGATCGTTATAACTATATACTGTTCCAATTGTGTTGTCCTCTGAGAAATTATTTACTACAATGGCTTCCCAATTATCGTAACTTTGGGTTAACACACTATCCAAACAACGGCCGATAAGGTGCCCATGGTTAAAAGTTGGAATTACTATCGAAAAAAGTGGTGTCTTATTTATCATTATTTTGTTCCAGGAAGCTGAATAAATCATTAATTCCGAGTTCTAAATTCCACTCCGGCTCATAACCTATGCTGCGAATTAGTTTATTATCAATTTGATAACTATTTAGTGTGGCATTCATTTTTACAGCGGCTGTTTTTATTTGCAATTTTCTGCCATATCTCTGAACGTATATCTTTTGTATTATTAGGGCAATTTCCATTATCGAAAGAGTTTTGCCAGAGCTCAGATTGTAGGTAGTGTGTGAAGCCTTAGTTTCAATTATTTTTTGCACTGCTCTACAAACATCCCATCCATGTATGAAGTCTCGCTGCGGTGTCCCGTCCGATTGAAGAATTATTTTTTGATTTAGGTAAGCTGTGCGGCATAGTTCATTAACCACCAACCACCAACAGTTATTCTCTTTGAAAATAGGAGCTCCATAGCTGTTCGAAAGTCGTATAACACAACAATCAGTTGAACTTGTGCGATGGTAATGTTCGCAAATTAATTCCCCAACTAGATGTGTTAATGCGTATGCATTTTGGGTAGATGGCTTTTGATGTTCAGTAATTTTCATTGCCAATGGAGTTCCATAAACCTGCATTGTTGAGAAATAAATAAATTTTCCAAGTCCATGTTTTGAAAAGATATCAAGCAGACTCCATGTAGGAGTAATATTAACAGTACTGACATATGACGGAGATCCGTTCGATTGATGATGATCTAAGGACACAAGATGAATCAAAATATCATATCTACTTTCTGCAATTTTACTGAGGAATTTTTCATCTCTAACATCGCCTACTATTACGCTATCCATTTGTGCTATCCAAATCTTATCAGATGGAGCCTCTGGGTAACAAAGAGGTGTAACTGCATATCCTTGGTTGGCAAGAAAAAGACATAGACGTGAGCCAATATATCCATTACCTCCTGTAACGAGCACCTTTTTCTTTACCATTGATATTGTATATCTTCTAACCTATTTTTCCGTTCAACTTCTGTGGAATCGTGTTCCAGGTTGGCAACGTTTAGCAGTAGATTTAATTCCTTTCCCACACCAGAGAAGGCCACCCATACATTGGGCGGGATGGTGATTCGTTGATAATTTTTCTGGCCAAGTGTGATGTCAAAGAACAGACCAAAAGTTGAACTTCCTTCTCTGTCATCATATATCACAAAACGTATCTCCCCTACAGGCACTACAAAGTTAAGTGTCATTCTCAGGTGTTTTTTCCAGGGTTTTGTATCAGTATAATGTATTGTTGAGAAATATGCTTCACCAAAACCCTCATAGCCTACATCGCTTTGTTTCATCACATGGAAAATATCGCCCTTAGGGTGATATATTTGTTTGAGTGGGGTCAATAATAATCCATTAACTTCTATTTTGTCCATTCTACTCCTTTTTTTATTGCTAGTTTTTCATAACCTTCAATTTGGGCTATCGTATAAGCAAACATATCGGGATTGCTTTTATAAAATGCGTAGTACCAATCACTCGTGTATTCGATAAGTGTTTGATAATCGAGTGTAGGAATCCAGCGGAAGTAGAAGAGTGCCTTGTCGCAATTAAGTTTTAAAAGTCCAGCTTCATGAAATTTAATATTGCCTGTAATCCGGTAGGCATTTTTCGGGTCGTTGAAGTGCCAACGTACACTCATATGTTCCAAAATCTCTTGTACGGTATGGCTATATTCTGCCGGAGGTCCGAAGTTGAAGCTTTCACCGCTCAATGAGTGATTTTTATTCAATTGCTCACCTAGTTGCAGGTATCCACTCAAGGGTTCAAGTACATGTTGCCAGGGACGAGTTGCATTGGGACTGCGGATCTCAACAGTACTGCCTTCGCTCCATGAACGCATACAGTCGGGGATGATTCTGTCGAGGGCCCAGTCTCCACCGCCAATTACATTGCCCGCGCGAGCAGTAACTATATGAACAGAAGATCCTTCATTTTTAAAAAATGAATGATAATACGATTTGAATATTATCTCCGCAGCTCCCTTGCTTCCGCTGTAAATATCCTTACCACCTAACTTGTCAGTTTCTTTATACCCCCAAATCCACTCTACATTGTCGTAACATTTGTCGCTGGTGATGATGACTGCAGTACAAGGCTTAGTGTAATGCCGTAATACCTCCAATATATTTGCTGTCCCAATTACATTGGTTGTTATAGTATCCAATGGTTCGCTGTATGAGAGAGATACTATGGCTTGTGCAGCAAGGTGAAATACGAAATCAGGTTCAATAACATTGATGATCTCGTTCAATTGCTCTAGATTCCTCACATCAGCTATATAGTGGGTCATCCTATTTGCAAGTTTTATTTCTTCAAACATCGAAGGGTTACTGGGTATATCTTTTGATATACCGTAGACATTTGCACCTAATGAGATGAGCCAGGAACATAGCCAAGAACCTTTAAAACCTGTGTTGCCAGTTACCAATACTTTTTTCCCCCGATATACATCGTTAAATAAATTTTTTGTTACCATTTTACCCATGGTGCTTTATTTTTGTTGTAAAGATCGTTAAGTAGATTGTATTCTCGTGAAGTATCCATCGGTTGCCAAAAACCATCGTGTTCAAATACCTTTAGCTCACCCATTTCAACAAGCTTTTTCATAGGTTCTTGTTCCAAAACTAATTTTTCGTCATCACTAAGAAGGTCTAAAAATTCATGGTTGCACACAAAGAATCCACCATTTATGCGTCCTCCACTTGCTTGTGGCTTTTCGTTAAATCCCGTAATTGTTGTTCCATCTTCGGCGATGCCAAGTTCTCCGAAACGACCAGGAGGACGAACACCAGTTAGTGTAACCATTTTACCATGTGATTTATGAAACGCAACAAGTTTTTCGATGTCTATATCCCCAACTCCGTCGCCATAGGTTAGCATAAAGCAGGGATCATCACCAATATATTTTTTTATACGTTTTACTCGTGCTCCGGTCATTGCTTTAATTCCTGTTTCTGCAAGCGTTATCTGCCAGCCATCCTCAGGATGTATTGCCTCCGTAATTATCTGTTCCGGACTTTTACCCAATTTTAGTATTATATCCGAACTATGAAGCTCATAATTGATAAAGTAGTCTTTAATTACTTCACTTTTATAGCCCAAACACAGCACAAAATTTTTGTAACCATATGTGGCATATGATTTCATTATGTGCCAAAGAATAGGTTTATCTCCAATGGGTATCATTGGCTTTGGGATATCATCCGCAACGTCGCGTATACGAGTTCCATAGCCGCCACACAAAATAACAGTCTTCATATTTTTAATTTTTTAACAATCAAAGTTTGCTTAAGATAATATTTCCCATTCTTCTCTTCACTATTTTAAATGGGTATAAAATTGAAGCCAATAAAAATATTATTGAAAAATATAAATTATGCTTCATCGCTATTATTTGTAGGGGAATTAAAGATTTAATCCAAGCTATTTTACCACCCTGAAAATATGATAGCCATATGTTGGCGATTGTAAATTCATAGTGCAGTCGACTAAAGTATCCAATTTCTGAGAATTTAAAAAAATTGTAATACATCTCAAATAATTCTGTGATTTGACGTTTTAACTTAATAGATTTCCGAATTGTATTGTCATGTTGTCGGAAGTTGTTCAATGATTCTCGAACAAAATAAAAATCGCACTCAAGACTCATCCTTAGCCAAAAATCCCAGTCTGCTAAAACAAGATATTTAGAGGATAAGCCTAATAATTTCTCGAAAAGTGAACGTTTGATGAGTGCAGCACTTAAATTAGGAATAACGCAAGAATAAAGAAAGTATTCTTGCATCTGTAATCCCGAAATAATTGTATTCTTTGCACACAATCTTTTGAACCGCTTTTCTCTTATATCAAAATCGTAACCTAAAATATTACTGTTTCCATCAATCATTACACTACTGGAGAAAACAACTCCAATATTGGGATTACGTTTTGCTATATCATAAAGTTGTTCTAATTGAGTTGGTTCCGGGTAATCATCGCACTGAGCAAAAATGATATACTCAGCGATAGCTTTACTTGCTCCAAGGTTGCTTGAATGGACATAGCTTCCTGAATTTTTTTCTAACAAATACAACTTGACTCGTGGATCATCAGTATACTTTATAAGTATCTCTTGTGAGCCATCTGTTGAGCAATCATCAATAATAATAAGTTCAAAGTCCTTGAAAGATTGGTTTATCAAACCTTCAAGTGCTTCTTCAAGAAATTCCCGATGATTATAGCTGGTAAAAACGACAGATATTTTAGGTGTCATTATTTATAAAGTCCTTTGTGTCTCATCTCCTCAATTGATTCATCGTACCTGTCTTTTTGTATTTCCTGTGTATTGACCCATTGGCAAAATTTGTGAATTCCATCATTAAAGCTTACTTTGGGGCTATAGCCTAAAACCTTTTTTGCCAGAGTGATATCAGCATAATTATGGCGAATATCGCCAAGTCTGTAGTTACCTGATGCATTTATTTTAATATCTGATCCAAAATGTTCTCGGAGGGTTAGAGCAACAGTCATAACATCAATTGGTTTGTCAGTTCCAACATTAAATTTCTGATAACCGTCTAAGGGGGTTTCCAATCCTAATATAGTAGCCTCAACAACATCATCAATATAGACAAAATCACGACTCTCGTGACCATCTTCGAATATATTAATATTATTACCGTTTTTAATTTGGGTTGAGAATATAGATAGAATTCCTGTATAGGGATTGCTAAGCGACTGGCCTGGTCCATAGACGTTTTGGTAACGGAAGGAAACTGCATCAATACCGAGTGATTTCGCAACCACTAACACCATCTGTTCCTGATTCTGTTTAGTAATACCATAAATAGAGGTTGGGTGGATTTTGCTATCTTCGTTAGTTGCCATCAGATCTATGTGACCTCCGCATATGGGACATTTACACTCATAGTCTCCATGATTCATATCAGCTTCTTTCCTTTCTGTAGGATAAACATTACCGTGTTTAGAACATGAATAGAGCCCTTCGCCATAAATAGCTCGTGATGCCGCAACCACTATCCTTTTAACCGAATGTGGTTCATTGGTTAGTAAGTCTAGTAACAGAGCAGTGCCGGTAATATTGACTTCGATGTATTTTGCAATTTCATACATACTTTGACCTGTACCAGTCTCAGCTGCTAAATGCACAACAGCGTCTATTCCATCCAGGGCTTTTCGCCAATCGTTTCGTGAAGTTACACTACCTTTAATGAATTTTAATTTAGAGTTATTTAGTAATGAACGGTAAAGAGGTGAATCCAGTTCGGGATTCTCTCCGTGTATTTGTGGTGAAAGGTTATCGAGAACCACAACATCATAGTTTTTGGCTGTGAGTTTATTTGCCAAATTAGATCCGATGAATCCCGCACCACCTGTAATTAGAATTTTATTCATATTTTTTGCCACTGTTTTGTTATCGAATTATACTTCTTTATTACTTTGGCAGGTGCCCCTACAGCAACACAAAAATCAGGTATATCTCTAGTTACAACTGAATTCGCACCTATGACGCAGTTTTTGCCGATACTTGCGCCCAAAACACAGACATTTTCGCCTAACCAGGTGCCATCGCCTATGGTCATAGGAGACAACTGTTTGATTGGTTGTGATAATACGGGGACTAAAGCATCCTCATATCCATGTTGGTTGTCTGCAATGTATACTTTATCGGCAGTAAGTACGCTCTTCCCAATAGTTATTTCACCAGTTGCATAAATATGATTGAAATTACCGATTATTGTACCCTCTCCAATGCTTAAATGACATTTTCGGGCTCCTGTAAGTGGTACTGCTGCTAACCAGGTAAGTTGTTGTATAATAACTCCTTTTTCTATACTTATGTTCTTCTTTCCATCTATGCGAAGTGCTTTTTTTATAGATGCAGTAGGCGCAAGATGGGCAAATCGATGTCTATTACAAATGTAATACAATCTATGTTTTATGTAATTTATAATTCTTGTTGCAAACATTTTATTCTTTCAATAAATTTTTCAACATCAAGCATTAATTCGGCATTTTTTTCAAACCAATCATCCGGATAATTCCACCACTGACTTTGCTGCAAAGTTTTAATTGTTTTTTCGTCAAATCGATATTTTAAGTGTCTGGCTGGTACCCCTCCTACAACAGAATAAGACTCTACATCTTTTACTACAACTGCTCCAGCAGCTATCACTGCACCATTACCTACTTTTACACCATCAAGTATCACAACCTTTTCACCGATCCATACATCATTTCCGATTTTAACTTTCTTTTGACTGATTATATTATCACATTTAGCATAAACCTTTGGGAGCGGAGTTGATTTTTGAACGAAAATAGGATGAGTTGAAATTCTACTTATCACATGAATGCCTGGGGCAATTGTAACACTAGATGCGATGGAGCAAAACCGACCTATTTCACAATTGAAAATCCTGCCTCCCGACTGAATATAACTGTAAGCACCAACCTTACATTCATATAGTTTAGTGTCTTCAAAAATCACTACATACCTCTCAAATTCGCATGATTCAATTTGGCATGTAAGATCAAATCTACATGTATAATTAATTTTAGACAGCTTTGATATATTATATTTTCTTTTGGCTGATAAAAGAAAACCAATAATCATTTTTTTTAAGAAGATCAACATAAACATATCTCCATTATTCTTTCTTTAAAAATTCAATGAAAATATCTTTTGTTAATATATGTTCGGTCTCAGGAAAAGTTTGAAAATCATATTTGTACCTTCTATAGTTTGCTTCAGGCAATGTCTCTATAAGATTTACGGGTTCATTAATATCGAACCATTGATAGTTGCAACCTAAATAATTTGCTAAACAAATTGAATGACGATGTACATTAATGATTCCTTTTTCAATATTTTTTGAGGTGATAAAATGAATTTTTTTACCGAAGGCTACCGGATAATTAATGGCTGTTGTGTTATGTGCTATGACAAAAAAAGCAAATTTTGATAACTCTGCTGATTTGCCTAAAAATATTTTTCGGCCAGAAAAAAAATCTTCCTCTTTATATCTTAATGCCTTAGGATGTGCCGCGATAACTACAGGCATACCATATTGTAACTCCACACGATCGAAATACCTGCATAACTCGGGGTAATACTGCTCTGGTAGAATATTTTTGATGTTAAAAAGTTTAGTGTCAGGATGTAGTGGAAGGTATTCGTCCAGAAAAAGTATATAATCTCCCTTAATTAAAGGTTCAGAATCCTTTATCCCAAGGTAGACATCATAATCATCGCTATTTACTTTTACGATTTCTGCCCGGGTAATTTCGCTATACTCAATATTACCTACTCCTTTCCAGCCTAATTCTCCGCCCATAAAAAGTATATCGTACTCTTTTATTTTAACTGAAAGTTTTTGCTGCTTAACATTTCTTATCCGAATATAATCATAGATTTTGGTTAAGGTAATTCTACAAATTCGGTCGATTATTGAAGAACTATTGCTTGCTGGCATTGGAAACATGTTTCGCCCAAAAACTGCAAGTTTGCAATTATATTTGGTGAGTATACGATAGAGTTTTCCGATCCTGCCTTCGAAGGTCATAATCGATATAAAAAGTGTATTTGAAAGGGGTTGCTCCAAAACGAGTGATCGTTCTAATTCCTTGTAACTGTCGAATTTGCGAGTTGATACAAGGTGCGAGGAGTCCTCTTGGCCGAAAATGTGTTTAAAAAAGAGAGCTGTGATGTCCCAATACTCAACTTCTATACCTGCCTTGACGGCTTCTTCCATATAAAAGTCTTTATAGATTTTTTCTGTAAGAGGTATGTATCGAATGTATATTAGCTTATTAAAACGCATATATAAAACGTATTTTATTTATTTTTGATAATTTTCAATGTTTTTTTGAAATATTCATTGAGTGGCTTTACAGTTATTAAACTAAAACCCATTGCCAACAAAATACCTCCACCAACCAGGAGTGCATTAATGAACAGATACAATTTACTTTTCCCAATTATAAAACTATCTTTAAGCAAAAACAACCCAAGCGTCATCAAAATTAGTCCCGGTAAATATGGGATTATACTTTTGCGCAGAAATTCAACAATTGAAATGCCTAAAAAATTCAATGAGAACCAGAGGTATACAATTCCGCTAATTGCGAAAGCTATAAATTTAAAAATGGCAAAAGATTCTACTCCCAAAGACCCAATTGTTATTATAATTCCACCCCAATAGACCAGAGGCATCATAAAACTTAAAGCATACATCTCCTTTAATCGTTCATTGGCTGTCATTAACATGCCCGCAGGATAACTAACGAACGCCAATACATTACATAATACTAACCATCGAACAATATTTACTGAAGACTCATAACCGACTCCTACCCATGATATTACCAAGGGACGTGCAAATAATACTACAGCTACAATGGGAAAGGCTACAATGGGTACTGAAATCGTAAGCACGTGTAAATAGAATTTTTTAAGATCATAGAGCTTCCCTACTCCAATAAAATGGTTGAACCTTGATGAGAAAGGTGAAAAAAAGACACCAAGCAACGAGCGAAAAAAAGAGAGTATAGTGAATCCTATAGCATAGATTGCCACCTCCCTCGCACCAAGCATTCGACCTATTGCGAAGGAGTCGAGTTCATAATAGAGTATCCACGAAATTGTAACAAACAGGCTGGAGTATGCCAGCGCTTTCGTTTTATTGAATATCACTGAATTGAACTTGAAATGACTCAACAAAAGTATAAAATTGTAATTGTAGCATTTTTTTGCCTGAAAAACTCCAATAAAAGCGCAAATCAAGTTAACTAATTGTATAAATAAAAAATAACCGACTATATCATAGTGTTCTTCTTTAAAGAAATAGAAAACCGAGGCAATTTTTATCAAATTTCCAACAATATTTATTCGTTGTAAAATATAATCTTGTATCCGTATGCCGAATATCATCTGCAAGGCTCGCTGTACAATAATAGTTGGCGAAAATAGGGCAAGAATTAACAGCAAGCCTTTGGCTACATGAGTTTGCTCACCCGGTTCAATTCCTTTGATTAGCAGTTCGGGTCGGAAACTTAAGAATAGGAAAACTACTGAGAGAATAAGTACAAAAATCAGCAATATAAAATGTGAAAATCCAACAAGTTCTATCTCGCCTTGTCTATCACCACGATAATAACTCTCTGCAGCATACTTTCTTCCTGCACCCAGGAATCCAAGATCAGCATAAGAGAGAAATACAGTAATTGATACACATACCGAATAGATACCATAGGTTGACTGATCGGCACTTAAATAGGGGACTACAATAAACAAGGACATAAATCCTAAAACGATGGATAGAATTTGAAAAAAATATATTATTATATAGTTTTTAGAGAAAGAGGTTTGTAAATTATTTTTTTTGACAATCATAAAATAGCTGAAAATGTTGGCTTTTTAACAGATTAAAATGTAGGGTGAATTAAAGAAAATAACCAATAATTTTTATCTGCAAAATTAAAATACTTAATCAAACAATAGCATTCGGTTTTATGTCTAATGGTTTATCAACAAACATTTTCTTGCAACTATTTTTTCCATCGAATTAAATCGATATCCATAAACCACTCTGAATTTGAAGTTCTGTAGCGACCTGTACCGTATGCTGTAAGCAGTGAACCGTCTGGTAATTGTATGGTAGATGTTGCTTGTGAAGAACGGAAAAAATAATTTTTCTCAGTCGTATGTATATTACCCTTCCATCTCGAAAGGATATAACGATGCTCGACATCCCAGGTATTCCCATTATCGTTACTAACGATAGCTTCAATTCCATAAAACGGATATCCATCTTTTGAATCACAAAAATCATCATCTTTACCGCAGCGACAACCGCCAACACGGACCGCATAGGTCATAACTATTGTGTGATTATTATTAAGAAGAACCATACTTGGATGATGTCTTCCAAAATCAAATAACGTTGTTGTATCTGACCAATCCTTTCCTTGATTATGCGAAATAGATATAGCGAGCCCACCATAATTGTCTTCATTCGCTTTTCCAAAAAACTTAGGGTTTGGATCTGTCCGGCAGGCTGCAATCCAATCTCCGTTACTTGCAGCGAGCAAGTTAACTTCACTAACCCCTTTCAAATTTTTAATTTTTTGAGGGGAACTCCATGTATGTGCTTCATCAGACGAAAATCGAATATATGGTTGACTAAAATATTCTTTTGTCCCCCAAATGCCATCCTTTTTATATCCTATTTGTACAAGTTGTCTATTCCCTTTAGATTTGTTTATTACTAAAAATGGATCCCAGGTATAAATTTCACTCATTCCCGTAACACTATTGCCTGTTCTTTCCCACTTATCTCCATAGTTTGTACTTTTAAGGAATTCAGTATTAAGATCTCCGTGAAAAGAAAAAAGTACGCCACTACCGGCATTTGTCAACCCCATATTCGAAAAATCTTCCCTGTTGGACCAACTTACACCTTGATCAAAGCTTTTGATCAAAACTCTTCGATTATTCTTTATTGGAAATTTTGCGGGAAATGTTTGAAGCTCCATAATTAATTTATTTTTTTTTGGAATGTAGACAAGATAGGGCATCTGTGCATCGTCATTATTCCATTTTTTCCCACTAATTCGACGTAATTCAGATGGAATAATCGTTGAATCTACGCATTTCCATATAATATGGTCGAGTGACCAAAGTATTGTTTGGGCATTGGAGTTATTTATTGCAACCAAATCGCATTTTTTTTTGCCAGAGAAATCAATCCCATTAAATTCAGCAATGCAGAAAGTGTTGCCTGAAAAATCGCCTTGATTCTCCATCCATGCCACAGCACTAGTAAAAAAAGTACTTCCGGTGCATTCCCAAACTACAGCGCGCCCAGACTGGGCCGTAATTGCAATCAAATCAGCTTTTTTATCACCGGTCATATCACCTACTATGAAATTATATCCGGAATAATTGCCTTGATTCTCCATCCATGCCTTAGCTCTACCGAAGGTACTCCCTGAGCTTTTCCAAATTATAGCACGCCCTTTAGACGGAGAGACCGCAATAAGATCAGCTTTTCCATCGCCTGTCATATCTCCAACCAAAAAATTATATTCGGAATAATTACCTTGATTCTCAATCCATGTCTTAGCACTACCGAAGTTACTTCCTGTGCTTTTCCAAATTAGAACTTGCCCATTAGACGGAGAAACCGCAATAAGATCTGCTTTTCCATCACCGGTCATATCTCCAACCAAAAAATTATATCCGGAATAATTACCTTGATTCTCCATCCATGTAACAGCAGTACTAAATTTATTTCCATTGCTTTCCCAAAGTACGGCACGTCCATTAACAGGAGAGACTGCAATAAGGTCAGCTTTCTTGTCACCAGTCATATCCGCAACCATGAAATTATAACCGGAATAATTACCTTGCTTCTCCATCCATACAACTGCACTACCGAAAGTAATTCCCATGTTTATCCAAATTACAGCTTGTCCATTTTCTGGAGAAACAGCGATAAGATCAGCTTCTCCATCACCCGTCAAATCTCCAACAAAGAAAGTATACCTAGAAAAATCACCTTGCTTTTCCAACATTATTCTATTTTCAAATAATAGATTTGCGTTTTCGTCTGCAATATTAGTCCCATGTTTAGATTTGGAATCCGACACAGGATTAATATCACTGTTTTCTTCTAAACTGGGTGATTGTTTAGAAAAACTGAGGAAAATCGAATTCAAAGCAAATAGCGAAATAATCCCAAAATTTCTCATTGTGTCATTTCTATTTAATATGCTATTGAAATAATAAGAGAAAGAATTAAAGATCCCTAATTCGCAACATAATTAATCCTTGCGAGTTATGATATATTTTCATTAATATGTATTTTTGAGAATAATAGTACCACTACTCAAATTTATATTCAATCGTGTTAAGAACTCTGGCCGGGTTCCCTGCTGCAATTACATTGTCAGGAATGCTTTTTGTTGCAACACTTCCTGCGCCAAGGACTGCGTTTTTTCCTATCGTTACGCCTGGAAGAATCGTCGTATTTGCTCCAATCCAACTACCTTTTTGTACAACTATTGGTTTAGAATCAAGATGTCCCTGATCATTTATTGGTATAGATGGGTTCGAAAAATCGTGATTGTTGACATAAAAATTTACACAGCAGCCTAATAAGACATCATCTTCGATTGTAATACCTGCGCCATTTTCCCTGGGATCAGAAAATAGCATAGTACCTGGTCTGATCACTACTCTATTGCCAATGCTTATTTTTGAACATGTAATTGCATAGGCTCCAGGCCTGAATTCAGCAGAATCAGCAAAATACTTAAATTTTTTCATGCAAAGTCGTTTCATTGACTCTCTAAAAAATAATTTAAAATGAGTAAAAGGTAAATCTGGGCCCATGCGATTTGCCCGTTTATCAAAGTGTATTTTTTTTAGCTATGCTAATAGCGTTCATTTATCCTTTAAATTACGGTCCAACCACCATCAACAATTAAATTTTGTCCGGTGATGTACTTTGCTTCTTCGGACAATAAAAACGAGACTGCGGGTGCGATATCATCCGGATTGCCTAATCTGCCCATTGGAACTTTAGCTTCATAACGGGAAACAAAAGAGGGCTGTTGGTGGTCGAATATTCCTCCGGGTGATACACAATTCACCCGAATGCCTTTCCGTCCATAATAGGATGCAAGGTAGCGTGTGAAATTTATTATTCCACCTTTTATGGCCGAGTAAGCTGCTGGCGATGTTCCTCCATATTCTTCATACAGTGTAAAATCGTTACCAACTACGCCATAGATCGAAGCTATATTTACGATTGCACCACTTCTTTGGATTGCCATTATTTTTAATACCTTCTGGCAGCATACAAAGTAGCTGTTTAATTGCATATCTACATTAGACCGCCAAGACGCAGGATTAACTTCTTCGAATTTGGTTCCCCAATCTTTAGTTCGCGCATAGGCGCTGTTTACCAATCCATCTATCTGACCATATTCTGCAACAATCAGATCTATGCCTGTCTGAATTGAATCGTCATTTGTAATATCCATTTGGATAGTTCCGTTTATCACATTGTTTCCTACTCCTATATCTGCATTTATTGCTTTGCCCCCCTTTCGATTGATGTCGGCCACCAATTCTTTACCGATTAATCCGGAACCACCTGTGACAAGTATAATTTTATCTTTTAGTATCATTGTTCCAGGCAAATTTTAAGTACATTGTATGCATCTGATATTGAGTTGAAAGTAATGGTTTTTTCATTCAAAGAATTAATGAAATATGCCATTTGGGTTTGGTAGGTGTCTGCAATTCTTTGTTCTGATGAAAAAATCATTTTACTGTTGCAAATGATTTGATTCTTTAGCAGATCAATTTCCCATGTTTCATCTTCAAAGACAAGTTCCAGACTGCGTTTAGTGTCTCTTCGGTAATAATTTAAGATTACACTTGCACAGAAACTATTATAATCCAGCGTATAATTGGCATAATCGAATGCAGAAATTGATAATGAAGATTGACTTCTGAAGGACCGCTTAATTTCTTTAGGCAAACCAAATAGCCAGTAAAGGTAATCTAACTCGTGGATCAGATCAATGTGGACCCCTCCACCAAGTCCAGCATTTGCTGAATATGTTTTTCTAAAATCAACATTGGGTCTCCAATCCGGTAAATAGGAGCCACAATAGACGTTGACTTCGTTTAGTCTCTTATTTTGCATTTGTAAAAGATTATCTTTGACGAATCTAATACAGTCAAGAAAACGAAGATTACAAGCTATATAAGTGAATATCCCTTTAGAATTGATGGAATCAATTAGTTCCTTGATATCAAGGGAAGAATGCAGAGGTTTTTCAATGAAAAGTGGAATATTATATTCAATTAGTTGAGTGATTGATTTTTTATGTTCTGAAGTTGGATTTGAAATTATGCCAAAGTCGGCAGAAAGGATTCCAATATCTTCTTGCGAATAAATATTTGTTACACCTTCAAATTTTTCCGCTTCTTTATTCGAACGTAATGCAAAAATTTCTGCATCTGATTGAATAGCTTGTATGGCTTTTACGTGCTTTTTGCCGATAGATCCCAAACCAATAAGTAATACCTTCATAATTCAAACCCCAGCTTATTATTCGACATTAGAAAAGAGATAATTTCAAAGTCGATAGGGTGATCCAGGTCGAAGCAGGTGTGCTGAACCTCAAAAATTAATGATTTGTCGGTAATGGCGCCTTTATAGCCCATATCAAAGAAGTCTCTTTTATAGAAATAAAACGAAGCATTCATATCATAAACTCTTGGCGCAGATTGTCGGGATAAGACAACATCTTCCAGTTGTTTTACTTGGGCAAAAAATCCACTTGTCTTTTGCTCAACCATGTTGAAATAGGGATTTCTCCCAGCTGGACTTACGGAAAAAAGATTGATTGCCGTATCATTCTTTTGTATGATTTCAAATGCTTCGGTTAAATCCTGCAGATTTCTTAAAGGAGAAGTGACATCCATATCCAGAATATAGTCATATTGGTGTTTGTCTGTTTTTTCCTTCCAAAGTAAAACATCTTTAATCGAATCAATCTTGCCAACTTCATCACCGGCTAGTTTATCTGGTCTGATATAGTCTGATTTTAATCCACAATTTTCAGCAACTTGTGCAATTTCTAATGAATCTGTAGATAATACTACCTCAACATTCCCAAATTTTTGTTGGAATTGCTTTGCCACTCGTATGGTGTAACAAATTAATGGTATACCATTTAATAGTTTTATGTTTTTCCCTGGAATCCCTTTCGATCCACCTCTTGCACATATTGTGATAAGTATTTTCATAGACTTTCATATATCTTATGCCTGATAATTTCCTGAGCATTAATGTAATCCTGATGCTGACCAATGTCAATCCAATAGCCAATTATTGAATTGTGTATAATGCTTAGTTTTTCAAAGATTAATTGATCCATTAAATCGGTGATATTATAGAATTTATTTTTGGGTATCTTATCTATAATATTCCGGTTAATAATATAAATCCCGGCATTGGCATAATTTGTATAAGTGGGTTTCTCTTTAATCCCAACGATTTGATTTCCATTTATAGCAAAAATACCATAAGGAATTTTGGTTGTGTATGGTATTGTTGCAACCCCCATTTGCGCATCGTTTTCCAATACATTTAAATAAAGATCTTCAAAGTTGGCATCAGTAAACAGATCACTGTTCATTAAAAGGATATGATCAGTATTAATTTTTTCGATCAACGATAATGCTCCAGCTGTACCAAGGTATTGGTCCTCCCAGATATATTCAATAGAGATTCCCTTAGAAGAACCGTCACCAAAATATTCCGCAATTTGGTTGCCCAAGTAATTTACTGAAATGTAAATTTTCTCAATGCCAAAGCAGATCAGTCGATCGATATTGTGTTCGATTATTGGCTTCCCGCCTAATGGAAGCATGGGTTTAGGTTTGGAATCAGTGAGAGGACGTAGCCGTTCACCACGTCCGCCAGCCATAATCATACATTCTAACGGAAGAATGCTTTTGCGCCTTTTCAGATCATATACTTTGGTGATTCTGCAATCATCGTCCAACACCGGCAGCAAGCGAATGCCTTTATTTCGGGCGTTTTTAAAATCTTGAACCGTAAAGCTGTTATTTATCTTATGAAATTGAGTAGACATAAAATGAGTTACAGTATCTGTAAGTGCCAAGCCGTTGATAAAACCTCGTCGAATGTCACCATCTGTAAGTGTTCCTACTAACATTTGTTGTTCGTTTACTGCAAATAAAGTAAGTGAACCAGGCACATCATTGAGTTTTTTCATAGCCTCTATGATAGTTGCTGATTGTTGAATAATGTTATTTGTGAAATTTCGCATGATGAATCCTGAGTATAGTACTTTTCAATTTGATCCCAAATATGTTCAGCGGTTTATGAAATATTTCAAATGTTATATTTGATCCTTGAAGGGATTGAATCTTTTTTGCATCAACCTATTTAGAAATAATGTCGTAAAATTTTTTTTTGAGATTTATTTCTTTAGTATTCTTAAGAACTTCAAAAATCTTTTCTGATGTGTTGCCTGTACCATAGGGATGTTGCCAGGGGGTTAATTTGTCATACTTAAATGCATTATCAATGGCAATTTTTATCTCATCCTTTATTGGATTGCAATTGAAAATTGTTGGTCCGACAATGCGTCCTTTTTGGCGGTCACCAATATTTATAGTTGGCACACTAAAAGCTGGAACTTCAATAATACCGCTTGAAGAATTCCCTAATACAGCATCCATATACTTTATCGCTGAAAGATAGCGCAATTGCCCTAACGAGGTAAAAGCAATTGCTTTATTTGGATTTTTGACTACAAACTCATCTATTAATTGTATGATTACCCTTCCGTCTTTATCTGAATTGGGTTTGGTGAAAATAAGCAGGGTATCGGCCAATTCATCCAAAGCTGCCAACAGTTGTATAAATTGCTCCTTGCTAGAATGATTTTCGAGTGTAACAGGATGAAATGTGATTAGAAGGTTTTTATTTAAAAGCTTCCGATTGATTGATTGTTCAAAATCCGATTTGTTGAGCAGGTGTAATTTATTAATATTGTCTAAACCAATAGCACCAACGTTGAATACAGTGTCTGGTTGTTCGCCAAGCTGGATTACGCGGTTTCGATATTTTTCGGCAGCTGTAAAATGAAGATGACTCATCTTTGTTATGGAGTGGCGGATGGCATTGTCGTAGGCTCCTTCGGTTAATTCACCTCCATGTATATGGGCAATGGGTATTCCTGCTACTAAGGCAACTGAAGCAGCTGCAAAGGTTTCAGTACGGTCGCCTAATAGAATAATAATTTCTGGCTGTAATTGGTCAAAAGCTTCTGCAAAAGAAATTTGTGCAATCGCATTCGATTTGGAGATGCCTACTGCTGTATCGGAAGAGAGTAATATTTCTATTTTACGGATTATTGGGAATCCGTCTTGTTCAATTTGTTTCCAGCTTAGTCCAAATTCGGGAGAAAGATGCATACCAGTAACCAGCAACTGTAATTCCATATCCGGATCATCATGCACACTTTTGATAAGCCAATATAATAGACCATATTCAGCTCGGGAACCTGTAACAATGCAAATTTTTCTCATTTTTTATAAATTAATAAGAACATCAGAGTTTTTAATTTTTAATTGCAGGAAATGTAAATTGGGAGAAGTTCCAATAACTATGCAGTTATCAGGTATTTCTTCGTTTATTATAGTAGTTCCAATTGAAACGATTACATTATTTCCTATAGTTGTTTTTCCATAAACATGTGAATTCGCAAGTAACTTTACATAGTCTCCAATCATGGGGTGTTCCCACTCCGATGGTTTTTTCCCTGTAATATCATAAGGTCCTAAATGAACACCATTATATATTGTGAATAATTTTCCATACGAAGCATGAGAATCCATGCATGTTCCTAAAGCATGAGCAGGAATAAAAAATTCAGGAATTTCAGTTCTATAAAACAAATCTATAGATCCTCTCACTCTCATCGAATAATAAATTGCTTCAGAAATATATTCCAGATTATTTTTATATAAAAGATTTGCAAATCTGTATCCCAGAATCACATAATGATCAATATAATTTAATTTTAATATTCCTTTTCCATTTTGTGAGTAATAATCATTATTAATATGGGAATGTTGTTCGATAATCATAGCATAACATTCACTAAAATATGGTCTTAATAAAAGATCCTCCCAAGATATATCATATGGATAATCTATTAGAACCATCTTTTTAACGGAATTATAGCAAGAATCCAAGGTGTAATTATTCATATGTTTTTTACTTATTTACAATTTCTATAAAACCAATTTCTTTTTTATACAAATAGCAGATAAACCTGTTATCAAAAGCGATAGCTTCAACAGGTCTGAAAAGTGGAATATATTCTAATTCCTTTGTTAACTTTTCAAAAGCGATTTCAATATCATCTACTTCATAGCAAACATGATATGGTGATACTCCATTCTTATTTAACAATTTATTAACAGAAGATTTTTCATTTAAAGGTTCTATTAGCTCAATTTTGGGGTTTCCTTCTTTTTCAAGAAAACAAATTTTTACTTGCTGAATCGGATCAATAATTATATTGCCAGTTTTATAACCTACTTTTAAATAAATAGCAGATGTATTAATTATATTGTCTGTAACATATCCAATATGATGAAACTTAAAATCTGGAAGCATTTTTCTTATTTTGATTCTATACAATTTATCATTTCACCGATATTATTCCAAGAAAGCATTTCTTTAGCTGTAAATTTAATTTTAAAGTGTTTTTCAAGACCTACAATTAATTGAACATGCGTTAAAGAATCCCATTCTTCAATATCATCAGTTGTTGTTGAATCATTTAATACGATTTCTTCGTCATCAAGTATATCTCTATAGATTTCTTGAGTCTGATTTAAGATTTCAGTTCTTTTCATTAGTCTAATTATATTATTGATATGTAACATTCCTGTTCTTTATGGTTATCTATATCCAAAAGATATAGATTGCGTTCTGCAACATCCAATTTAGAGAAACCTAAATTTAGATAATGATCAGCAACAATATTATTTTTTGAGGTCGGGATATATTCGCCGACTATTTGTTTGAAGTTATTTTCACGTGCGTATTTTACTATTGTATTGAGGGTGAAATTTTCCATTCCTCTTTTCAATGCACGGCAACTCATAAACCATGTTTTCACAAAAAGAATTTCGGAATTTTGTTTTTCCAATACAATAACACAAATTAAACCGTTGTCTCCAAACTTGTCTGAAAGAGTAAAACTGAAACTTTGTATATGGTCATCAGTGGCTATATTTTCAATGTCAGCTTCAGTATACCGTACTGTGCATAAATTGAATTGGTTACTTCGTTGCGAAAGCTGGGCTATACGAGGCGTATTGAATTTGTTAAATGGTTGTATATCTGATACCATTTCAAGACTTTTCAAAAAATCAGTTTCATTGGTAAAACTTTTCAGCAATGAAACCCTTTGTTCCTCAACTTGATATTGCTTTGTTCTGTTGTAATCCGCACTATTATATGACACTGTTTCAAACAAATTAAGACTATATAAGTACTCCAAAAAATTACTAGGATCTTCTGGAAGTTCGGGGACAGTTATATCTGGAATGTTTTTTCGAACTATATTTCGTTCAAATGGATTGTCATCAATGAATACCATCGAATCAAAACTAATATTTAAAACAGATTGTATTTGTCGAATATTATCAGCTTTATTGTTCCAATTTGCTATAAATACTGCAATATCATCCAATTGCAATACCATGTTTGGATGTTTTTGAAAAGGTTCCTTAGCTGTATCTTCATTATTTTTTGAACAAACCGCAATAATAATCCCTCGATTTTTTAATTTCTTTACCCACTGCTGAAATTCAGTAAAGGCTTTTCCAATACCTAATCCATATCCTAACTCAATACTTTCTAATCCATCATCTCCAATTGTACCACCCCATAGGGTATTGTCTAGATCGAGAATTAAACATTTGTTGAATTTACCTTGTGCCGCGCATATAATATCCATAATACGAGATGCCACATAAGGAATAATATCTAACGTAAGAGTCATATCAGTGTTTACAAACATGGTCGGACTAAACATTATATTTCGTCCAAATTTGTTCTGTAATGCTGCAATATCACATATCAAAAGATTAGGATTTTGTTGAGATAAATTCATTAATTCATAATTCAGTTTCCTAACTTGATATGTGAAGGAACTTTCTACTTTATTCGCATAACTGCCAAATACATCATCTTCAATTTCTGGAAAGTTTAAATAAATCAATTTTGAATGGATAGAATTACAAATCAATTTAACAAATTCTAATTGTTCATCAGCAATAACTAATTGTTTTTCAATAGATGAATTATTGTATTTTGATAATAATTTTTGAGTAGATTGAAATGCAATGATATAATCGGCATTAAATCTATATAATTCTGATGTGGAATCAAGAAATTGCTTTTCAACTTGATTGTAATCAGCTTCAAACAATTCAATGTTGTGACCTTTATCAACACCCATTCCGCGAATTGCAATAGCTAAAAATTGTGTGGAAGTATCACCTAAAAGTGCGACTTTAATTTTTGTTAAAGAATCGACTTCTTTTTTAAGATTTTTCTTTAGGTTATTGAAAGATATCATATCTTATAATTCAATTAATTCATCTTTTTTAAATTCGCGGAATGCAATTTGACCAATTATTTCATCCCAATGCATTGGGCTAATTCCATTCCCAGGTCTTTTAACGGTAAGATTTTCTTTTGTCAGGGATTCCCCTTTTTGAATTTGCCTAGCTGCCACAATGCTTTTTCGCACTACAGCAATATTCTTTTTCTCACTTTCTGTTGGCTCTTTTATTCCTGAACCTTCCATGGCTTTTTCGATATTACGAATCGCTTGTACTAGAGCTATTAACTCTCCAGGTTCTATAGATGCTTTATGATCAGGTCCGGGCAAATTACGATCCAATGTAAAATGCTTTTCAATCACACAAGCGCCCAAGGCAACTGCTGCAATGGAAACTTCTATACCATTGGTATGATCGGAATAACCTACCATTACTCCTAATTCGTTTTGAATGGAAATCATGGCTTTTAGGTTGACATCCTCCATAGGTGTGGGATACTCTGTATTACAATGCAAAACAGTAATATCGTTTTTAGATAATCCATTTGTGCACAAAACCTCCAAAGCGGCTTTTATCTCATCCAAATTGGCCATACCGGTTGACAAGATCACCGGTTTTCCTTTGCGTGCAATGCGTTGCAGGTAAGGTTTATTGGTGATTTCTCCGGAAGGTATTTTGAAGAATGGCGAACCTAATCTATCAAGGAAATCAACGCTCTCTTCATCAAAACCTGTGGAAAGGAATTTTATATTATTTTTATTTGCATATGCCATCAGTTTACAATGCCAATCATCAGGCATTTCCAATTGCTTAAGCATAGCATATTGAGAATCGTCTCCGTCATTGATATTCTTATTCTGATAGTCAGCTTTTTTTGCATTTTTGCTGACAATATTACTGGCTTTGAAAGTCTGGAACTTGACATAGTCGGCACCAGCTTTGGCTGCTACTTCTACCAGTTGTTTTGCCAACTCGTAGTTTCCATTATGATTTACTCCAGCTTCTGCTATAATGATTGTGTGCATTTTATCGAATTTTTCGTAAAGGCATGCCAATATACGTGCCTGGTAAATCAATATTTTTTAAAACCTGCGAACCTGCAGCAATGATGGTATTTGCAGCAATATGAATATTGTTTGTAACAACTGTATTACTACCTATAAAACAAAAATCTCCTACTTCCGTTTGTCCATTGATAACAGCAGCAGTAGAAATATGGCAGAAATTTCCAATTTTCGCTTCGTGCTCGATCAATGATTTTGTATTTAAAATACATCCTTTTCCAACAAAGGCTCCAGAATTTACCATAGCATGGTGCATAACTACAGAACCTTCGTCAATCCGTGCATTCGTACTTACGTAAGATAAAGGACTAATTATAACAGGTAGTCTTCCACCTGCCTTAATGACTTTATGAAATATAATTTCCCGTAATTCTGAAGATTTTATCTGCCCGACAGTAATCAGGAAATCAGAACATTCAGGTAAAAATTTTCCCAATTCGTTTTCAGTACCAATAACAGAATAGTTTAACACCTTCAGCCCTAATTTTTCTGGCAAATCAAGTATGCCTATTATTTGATACAAACCGGTTTGCTCCACAACATCGATGCAGGAGATGCAATGTCCTCCTCCACCAATCAGGATAATTGGTTGCATGAGTTTACATTTTTTTTTTTAATTGCCTCATGGAACTTGCCATTGAAAATTATCCTCTTGTTTGAGAAAAAGTTGCTCATGGCTCGTTTCATTTTAATCCTAAAATTACACTACTTGGAATATTAACAATTCTGTCTGCCAGCCATTCGGAGTTTGATAAATCACCACATTGACATTTTTCAAACATTGGTAATCTATTCATTAGTTCCCAGACTGGACGGGTCATTACACCCTGTCTATTTGATTCCGTTAAGAACAGATCTCGTTCTTCAATTGTGTCAAATAGAAGAACATTTAACCAGTAATTAGAAATACAATGCTCGGGTTCATGGAAATAAAAGATTTTCTTATCCTGGAAAAAATCATTATAGGCAGCTGCCAATAATCGCTTTTTTTCAATGTATAAGTTGAGACTTTCTAATTGAGCTACTCCAAGTGCAGCATTGATATTAGGCATCCGATAGTTGTAACCTATTTCATCATGGACAAATTCCCAGGGATGGGGAACTTTTGCCTGAGTAGATAAATGTTTGGCTTCAGTGGCTAACTTTTCGTCGTTGAATAAAAGCATCCCTCCACCTCCGGTTGTTATGGTTTTATTGCCGTTGAAACTGAGTACACCTATTTTACCAAAAGTGCCCGTGTGTTTTCCCTTGTAATAACTGCCAAGGCTTTCGGCCGCATCTTCAATGAGTTCTATCTTATAATTATTACATATTGCTGCAATCTCATCAATCCGGCAAGGATGGCCAAATGTGTGCATTGGAACGCAGGCTTTTATTCGCTTTCCGGTTGTTTTGTTATAGCATCCATCCGTTTTCATCTCTGTTTCGATGGAGAGAAATGCTTCGAGTGATTTAGGGCTTAACCCCATTGTGTCTCTGTCAACATCAACGAACACAGGAGTAGCACCACAATAGCTGATTGCGTTGGCTGTCGCAATAAATGTAAGTGGCTGGGTTATTACTTCATCATATTGCTTAACTCCGACTAATATCAAAGCCATGTGCAAGGCATTCGTCCCGCTGACACAAACAACCGCTTTTTTCGAACCGGTATATTCCGCTATTTTTTTTTCGAAAAGGTCAACAAATTTTCCAACGCTTGAAACGTAGGTTGAATCAATACACTCTTCAAGGTATTTCTTTTCATTGCCAATAAATAAGGGTTCATGTAAGTAAATAGCACCTTCAGGTTTGTGAAAAAGAGCCCTTATTTTATCGATTACAAATTGATATTTGGCCATTATTAAACGTTGTATATGTTGGCTTTGTATTTACTTAAATTACCCGATTTGGTGAACCAGTCACAGGTAATTTCCAATCCCTTACGAATCCCGAATTGAGGTTGGAATCCTGTCAACTTCCTGATCAAAGCATTTTCTCCCCAAAGTCTGAATACTTCGGAACCTGCAGGACGGATGCGTTGTTCATCTAAAATAAATTTTACATCACTTTGCATAATTTCCTTGATCAGATTTAAGGTATCTCCCATGGATATTTCAGAATTGGAGGCGATATTAATCTCTTTTCCAATCGTTGAATCGTTCTCTGCAATCGCAATGAACCCGTTACAGGTGTCCTCCACGTAATTGAAGTCCCTGGTAGGGGTAAGATCACCCATTTTTATCTCTTTAATTCCATTGGCAATTTGAGAAATAATGGTGGGAATAATGGCTCTTGCAGATTGCCGTGGTCCGTACGTATTAAATGGC
>Ga0209585_10000170_pt1 | contig 25376 bp, 20 predicted proteins | sample NGEPerone_FD_185491 | JGI IMG/M metagenome (GOLD analysis project Ga0209585, IMG submission 185491) | Arctic peat soil microbial communities from the Barrow Environmental Observatory site, Barrow, Alaska, USA - NGEE Permafrost154B-one... | ecosystem: Environmental > Terrestrial > Soil >... | reverse complement strand
GATTCTTATGACGGCGCTACATCAGATTCTTCAGGAAATTTTTCATTTTTTACGACAGAAAAAGGGGAACAAATTTTTAAAACAACTTCTACAGGTTACAAACCTTTTGAACAAAAAATTAAGATAGATAGTACTCCTGTAATTTTAAATATTTCTTTAAAAGAAGAAATAACAGAACTAAAAGCAGTAGTGATAAGTGCGGGTACTTTTGAGGCTAGCGATCAGAAAAGAGCAACCGCATTAAACCCAATTGATATTGTTACAACAGCAAGTGCTAACGGAGATATCACCAATGCAATAAAAACTTTACCCGGTACTCAACAGGTTGGGGAAAGTGAAGGATTATTTGTAAGAGGAGGAACGGCTACAGAAACTAAAATTTTTATTGATGGTACATTGGTCAATAATTTTTTCTACAGTAGTGAGCCGGGCCAGGCCACCCGTGGAAGATTCAACCCGTTTTTATTTAAAGGAACAATTTTTAGCTCAGGTGGCTATTCCGCACTATATGGACAAGCGCTTTCTTCTGTACTTTTATTAGAATCTATTGACCTTCCGGAAAAGACTTCAGCGAATTTTGGAATATCATATCTCGCTGCAAATGCAGGAATTCAGAAACTTGCAAAAAATAAGAAATCATCATGGGGGATTACTTATTCTTATTCCAACCTTTCATTGGTATATAATCTTATAAAGCAGAAGTTTGATTATTTCCGTGTTCCGGTGGTACATGAAGGAGATGCTAATTTCCGTATTAAAACCTCTTCTTCAGGAATGATAAAATATTATGGATATATCAGCAGTACGGATGTTGGGTTTAGAAACCAGGATGTAGATTCCTTAAATATGAAAGATGCTTTTGGTTTAAATAATTTCAACATGTTCCATAATTTATCCTGGAAAGAAAAAATAGGGCATGGATGGAGAATAAACGCAGGAGCTTCATTCAGTACCAACAGAGACAAGATCAAAAATGAACTTCAGGATGCTGGCAATAGCAAACAATTAATTATAAATGACCCACTATACACATACAAAAATTATGATCTTTTAAATAAGGGACAATACGTAAATGCTAAATTGGTTTTTGAAAAAAAATTAAATGGATTAAGTGCTGTTCGTTTTGGCAGCGAATATAATTCCAGCAATGAGAAAACAACTTATACTCAATATGATGGTACTCAATACCCGGGAAGAATTAAAGAAACTATTTTTTCCGGCTTCGCCGAAACTGACATTTATTTAACCAATAACGTAGCAGTAAAAATTGGTTCAAGAGCGGAACATTCTCAAATGCTTGATGAATGGAACATTGCACCACGGCTTTCATTTGCCTATAAATTTCCTGATAAAAGCCAGGCATCAATTGCCTATGGAACATTTTACCAGGATCCCGAAAATAAATATTTGCCTGCCCTTAATGCGATTCATTTTTCGAAAGCAACCCATTACATAGCCCAATATCAAAAGATTTCAAAAGATTATACTTTTCGTACTGAGGTTTTTTATAAAAAATATGATGATCTTATAAAAGCAGATGCCAGCAGCGGAAGATTTAGGGCAATCAATAATAATGGTTTTGGCGATGCCAAAGGAATTGAATTTTTCTGGCGTGATAAAAAAACAATTGAGAATGTCGATTATTGGATTTCTTATTCTTATTTAGATACGAAGCGTGATTTTCTGAATTATCCCTTTGCCATACAACCATCATTTGCTGCAAAACATACCGCCTCACTCGTGATTAAGAAATTTGTGTTGCCTTTAAAAACTCAATTCAATGCTTCTTATACTTTTGCTTCGGGGCGGCCTTATTATAATTTAATAAATGACAATGGAAATAATTATAAAATACAAGAGGAAGGCAGAACAAAAAATTATAATGATTTAAGTTTGAGTGTAAATTATTTACCAAACATTGGAAATGAAAAAGCAAAAGCATTTGGAGTATTAGTATTGTCGGTTACCAATGTATTAGGGTTTAATAATGTATATACTTATAATTTTTCTGCCAACGGACAAAATAAAGTAGCGGTAACACCGCCGGCTAAAAGATTCATTTACATTGGATATTTTATAAGCCTGGGAATCGACAGAACTCAGGATGCTATTAATAATCATTTGTAGGCCTCCTTTCAGGTGGTACAAAACACTTAAAAACAACCGGTAATTATTTAATAAAAATTAAAAACAAATAAAATGAAAAAATCAATTTTAATGGCAGCTCTTATCTGCTCCGTTAGTTTCACTTTTGCACAAAGCGATAAATATACAAGTGCCATGAAAGCCGATATTGCCCAATTAGACTCTATGATGGTAAAGAATAATTATGAGGATTTGGCAAATAAATTTTCAAGAATAGGCGATGCTGAAAAAACACAATGGCTACCTTATTATTATGCGGCTTATTGTACAATAACACAGGCATATACTGAAAAAGATAATTCAAAAAAAGATGCCATGGCAGATAAAGCAACTGAATTAATTACAAAAGCCGAAGCCATTTTGGGTAAAGAAAATGCTGAAACTTATGTAATCAGAAGCATGATTGCTACAGCTCACATGATGGTAGATCCGCAAAGCCGTTATATGACTTATGGACCAGAATCGAATGAAGACATTGAAAAATCAAAAGCCCTTGATCCAACGAATCCCCGACCTGTATTATTGGAAGCTCAAAGTAAATTCTATACACCGGAAGCATTTGGCGGAGGTAAAGATGTGGCTAAAGATTTGTTTGAAAAAGCAAGTAATTTATTTAATAGCTTCAAGCCTGAATCTGAACTTTCACCTGTTTGGGGAAAAGGAAGTTTGCAATATTTTTTATCGCAATACAAATAAATAGTTATGAGCGAAGAAATAAGAATGACTGAAAAGGAAAGTCTGGAGTTGATCGCATCAATGATCAATAAGGCAAAAAATAATTTTACCCAAGGCGGGTTTTTATATCTTCTTTGGGGATGGGTTATCTTAATTTGCTGTACTATACAATTTGTGGCAGAGCATTTTTTTGATTATACCAATGCTTATTCTATATGGTATATTACCTGGTTAGTAGTTATTTTTCAAGTAATTTATTTGCAAAAGAAAAAGAAATCGCAGAAAATAAAGACCTATACCGATGAAATCAACGCTTTTGTATGGGTGGTGTTTTTTATCTGTATGATGTTGATGATTTTCATTTGTCTTCAGTTTAAGAAATATGAAATGATCAACCCAATGCTATTGGTATTGTATGGTAAGCCAACATTTTTAGTTGGCATTATTATTAAATTTAAACCTCTGGTGATTGGAGGTATTTGTTGTTGGGGCCTTGCGTCTATATCTCCGTTTATTGATTTTGATTTTCAATTATTGTTAATAGCGGCCGCGGTTATTGCTGCTTGGATCATTCCGGGTTATATTTTAAAATTAAAATTTAAGATTCAAAACTAATATGGAGGACAATCAATCGTCGCAAAAGGAAAGTATTGAACCTGTCAGCAGTATCAAAATTGGCTGGATCAGGGCAGGATTTATTTTGAGGAAAAGATTTTATAATAATATTGCAAATCACAATAATGGATTTTAAAGAACTGGATCCCATATTACATTCTCAATTACGGCTTGCTGTTATGTCGCTTCTCATAAGTGTTAGAGAAGCTGAGTTTACTTTTTTGAAAGAAAAAACGAATGCTACTTCTGGTAATTTGAGTGTTCAAATAAGTAAATTGAAAGAAGCGGGGTATATCGAAATTATAAAACAGTTTAGCAAAAATTATCCTCAAACCATTTGTAAAATAACACCGGAAGGTGTTACCGCATTTGAAAATTATGTAAAGGCTTTGCAAAGTTATATGACTCTTTGAGGGGATTACCATTAAGTTAGTGCCAATTAATTCATTTAAAGAATTTGACTGATATTAATGGTTATTCATACTCCGTTACATAAAAAATAGCTGCCGGTACAGGCAGCTATTTTTTATAAATTTTCAGATATTATTATTTGGTTACTTTCTGAGTTAATCTTTCAGTTGCAGAAATAAATTGAATGAAATAATTTCCCGAAGGAAGGTTCGATAATTCATCAATTCTGAAATAATTAGAGCCTTTATTTAACTGGATTGTTTTAGATACTAATTCCTTTCCCTGGATGTTGATCACCCTTGCAGTAATCAATTCGGTTTTGCCCCAATTCATATTTACATTCAAATAACTTGTAAACGGATTTGGTGAAACACTTATAACCTGGTTTTCTTTTTTAAATTTGAGTGCAAGTACTTTCGATAAGTGCGATTTTCCATCAATATCCATTTGCTTCAATCTGTAGTAAATTACATTTCCAGCGGAAGAAGGAAGATCATCAATGGTTGAATAAGAATGGAATAAAGATGTGGTACCATTGCCAGGCACATTACCTACAGGAAAGAAAATATTTCCATCATAACTTCTTTCAACTACATACATGCTGCAGTTAATTTCCATAGAAGTACTCCAGTCAAGTTTTACTTTATTATCCTGCAATAGTGTTCCTGCGAATCTTTCCAATGTTACAGGTAACGGACCTTCTTCCGGATTAATGATTGCTGTACCATCATCTACAAATTTTACATTAGCATCAGAAGTTGATACGACTCTTGCAATGTTCATTATAGAGGGAATACGGTTCCCAATACCCGGGTCATTTACTTTTACCTGGAATTGAACTTCATAAGTTTCATTTTCAGCTAAAGTGCCTCCTTTAGAACTCGTTGAGCCGGTTCCAATTCTGAAAACCACAGTTTTAATTGAACCATTTACAATATATTCTGCTACATCATCACCTGAGGCATCAGTTTTGCTGCCACTTGTTATACCAGGAGAACTGACAACTTGTAATGAATTGGGAACATAAGTAACTGTATTAGGTAAGGTATCAATGACTATAATATTATTTGCATTGCCCACACCAGAGTTTGCACCTTTCAATGTGTAAGTAAGTATTTCATTTGCTTCTGCAAGGTGATTATTATTAGCATCTGAAACTGTTTTATCCAAAGTAATGGTAGGATCCTTCATCTTAATTGAGAAGGTAAATACTCCCGGATAGTACTGATCTGCTTCTGTGCCGAATTGTAAAGCGACTGAATTATCGTTTGGGGCAATCCCATATCCAGACCCTACGTCAAACATGTCAATGTCAATACCCATTTGATTGGTATAATTAGGATATTTTGTGGTAACATGAACCCCATTTGTTGTGATAGTACCGTTCCAGGGATTATCTTTTTGATTTGTAGTATTTGAAAACAAATTGCCATTGATTTTTAAAAAATCTCCCTTTAAATTCGCATCACCTTCCCAGCACATTACACCCATCTGTGCATCAGCTGCAGCAAGAGTTCCGGATGGAACATCAAGTCCTGATAATGTAACTGTGGTAGTTGTAGCACTGCCACCATTATAAACTCTTTGAAAGCCATCGTACAAACGAACGCTGTTATAATTAATAGCAGGATTTTCATAAACAATTACAATGCACCAGCCTCCATGATTACCGCCACCGCTGATAGAGCCTGTACTTAAAGGAACATTTCCAACTGAATAAGTGCCGCCACCATTACTTTTTACAAAGGATGTAATATCAGCATAAGCCTGGTATTCAGTATATCCTGAGCTTATTACAGATTGATCAATTCCTAAAGCAGTTACATCAGAGTAAACATTTGTGGTACCTTTTCTGATTTTAATTTTTTTATTTTCATCTTTTGTTAAATCAAATTCCGAGTCTTTTATTCGGCCACCCCAATATAAACGGGCGAGTTTGATCGTGTTGGCGCCAGCCGGTAAAATCAAATCAGCAGATGACGAATTCCTGGTAACACTTCCATTTCCAGTGTTTCCATCAATATCTACGTACTGCATGTTTTCGTTATCATTGCCATCACTTGAATTTCCATTTGCACTATTACTGTTCATTTTGGTCGCATCTACATTACCATTACTTTTTAAAATGTTCATTAATGTGTTTCCAAAAATTGTAGTGCCCCCCTTTAAATTCTCTGAATAAACGAGGCTGTAATTCCTCATTTGAGATTGTGCAAAATGAAAAACTAAAAGGAGTGCGAAACACAGGACCGTTGTTCGGCTTATTTTCTTTTTAAATGAAGCCATTGAAGTAAAAGTTTGCATGTTAGTTAATTTTTCTGTGGTTAAATAAATGATAATAACAATGGCTATCATTCTGTATCGGACAATTATTTTTATGCAAGATTTTACTTAGGAATCTGGATAGATATCAATTAAATTGAAAATAAAATTTGTAGGAAATTTGGAAAAGTATATCAAACTATCATTGCCCAATAGTTTTTTTATAAGCGTATGCTTTTCGAAAAGATAGAATGGAAAAAAAGAAAATGGAATCTTGTGGTATAATTCCTAAAGGATTGGTGTACAAAAATAGAAATCATTTTGGATAATCAAAACTTTTTTGAAAAAATATTTTTTTTGAATATAAATATGATGGGCATAATTTAAAAAAATTAGATAAATGAATATCTACAAAATTAAAATAATTCACTTATGTGCAATTATAAGTGTATAAATTTCATTTAGATCGGGTTGAAACTTTTTTTATTGTAAGTATCTATAAATTAAAGTCTGAATGCTGAAATATCTGCTAAGCTTTTAAATTGAACATTTGTTCAGATGCTTTTTTTGCAGGAAACCAGGAAGCTAAAAAAGCTATTATAAGAGAAGTAAATGCTACAAGGATAAAATCGGTAATTACTAATTTAACTGGAAAATAATCAATTAAAAAAGAATCCCCTACCAGTTTTATCAGGTGAAATTTCATTTGTAAAAGTGCAATAATCATTGCTAAAATAAGTCCGGTACCTGCACCGGTGACAGCTAGTAAAATCCCTTCACTTAAAAATATTTTTTTCACAAGCGATTTGTCGGCGCCCAATGCCTGCAATACACTAATGTCCTTTCTTTTTTCAAGTACAAGCATCGTTAAAGCGCCTACCATATTGAAGGCGGCTATTACAAGGATTAAAGTGAGTACTGCATAAATAAACCATTTTTCCAGGTGCATAGAAGCATAGAGGCTGGTATTTTGCTCGTATTTTGTAAGCGCTTTATATTTATCGCCCAAAGTTTTTTGAAGTGTTTGTGTAAAATTTTCTGCCTGTTCTGGATTTTGTAATGAAATTTCCAAAGCGCTGTATTCATCCTGTTTGTAATTCATTTGCTGTTTTACAAAATCAATATTTGTAATTACATATTTATTATCAAAATCCTGTTGAATGGCAAAACTGCCGGAAGTAGTAGCGTTTCCTTCGCTTAAAGCAGCGAGGGGATTGGTATTAGCATTATTCGTTTTTTTGGGAAGAAATATTGTTATCGGAAATAGATTCCTATCTGCCTGCACACCAATGGCGCTTTCAATGCCTACGCCTAATATCAACTTTGGATCATCAAGGGTTCCGGTATTAAAAATTCCATGAAACATTTTTTGTGGCACACCCGAAACTTTATAATAATCAGAATCTACTCCTTTTAATAAAACAACTGTTTGTTGATCCCCATTTTGTAATAAAGCTTTTTCTTCTACATCAAGCGATATCCCTTTAATTCCAGGAAGGTGGTGAATTTCGTTTAATTGCGATTGAGTGAGAATAAAGGTTTTTCCTTTTGCCGGAACCACTTTTACATCTGCATAAAAATTAGAATAAAGAGATTTTACCAAATCTTCAAAACCATTAAAAACGCTTAAAACCAACACCTGGCACATAGTAGAGAATGCGATAACGCCCGCCGTTACCCACGAAATTATATTGATGGCGTGCGTGCTTTTTTTTGCTTTAAAATATCGCCACGCAAATTTTAAATACAAGATGAATTGGTTTATTGGTTAATTAGCTAATCAACATTTTCTTTTCCTCCTTCTGGAGTTATGGGGTTGTCTTTCTTTATATCCTCCAACAATTTTTCTATTTTAAAAACATAATCCAAAGTATCGTCCATATAGAATGTCAGTTGGGGTATACTACGTAGCTGATGCCTCATTCTTCTTCCCAATTCGCCTCTTATTTCGCTGTTGCGCTCTTTAAATTTTTCCAAAACTGCTTCCGGGTCTTTTACCTGGAAGAAGCTTAGATAGACTCTTGCTTCAAATAGGTCCGGCGTAATTTTTACAGAAGAGATGGAGATCATTCCTCCTTCAAACATGGTGAGCCCCATCTTCAAAAAAATATCATTGAGTTCCTTAGCAATTTCAATCGCTACCTGCTTTTGTCTTTTTCCTTCTGTCATTTTATATAATTAGGATTCTTTGTAAAATTAGTTACTTTGCCTCTATTTAAAATTAATAAAGCATTTCAATTTTCTCAATGAAGAGTTTAAGGACTATTTTTCGTTATGTGGCTAAATACCCAAAGCTGATTTTTGCGTATTTCGGGTTTAATGTTCTCTCCAATTTATTTTCAGTGATTTCCCTTGGGCTTCTTAGCCCTTTCCTGCTTCTTATTTTTAAAAAGCAAAATACGTTGGGTGCCGTTTCAGAAAGTAATAGTTTTTTTTCCAGGATAAATCCTATAAATCAATTCAAAATATGGTTATACCAGGTGGTACAAACTCCAGGAGGCGAAATAAAAGGCCTTGCAATAATCTGTATTTTGATATTGTGTTTTATCGTCTTTAAAAATGTTTTTTTATACCTGTCTACCTATGTTTTAACACCTATCCGCAATTTGGTAGTGAATGATATGCGTACCAATATGTATAAAAAAATTCTGGCTTTACCCATTGGATATTTTAATGACCAGAAGAAAGGCGATATCATGAGCAGGCTTACCAACGACCTGAGCGATGTAGAAACCTCGAGTGTCAATTTATTGGAAACTCTTTTCAGGGAACCGGTAACGATCATTTTGTTTTTTATTTATATGATCATTTTAAGCCCGCAACTTACGTTTTTTCTGATATTGTTTTTGCCGGTGGCAGGCTTAATAATTGGCAGGATTGGCCGTTCCTTAAAAAAGCAAAGCACCCAGGTACAGGAAAAATTGGGAACCATTCTTTCTACCATTGATGAAACTATTGGTGGCATAAGAGTGATTAAAGCTTTTAATGCGGAGAAAAAGCAATTCAAAAAATTTGACAGCCAAAATGATGAATTATTAATATTAAAAAACAGAGCCAACAGGCGGCGGGATCTTGCTTCACCCGTAAGCGAAGTGTTGGGAATAGCAGCTGTAGTATGTGTTCTATGGTATGGCGGCAGATTGGTTTTAAAAAATACTTTTTTGGATCCAGGCGATTTTCTTGCGTATATTTTAATTTTCTCACAGGTTATTCAGCCATTAAAATCTTTATCTGCGGCATCGTACAATATACGAAAAGGCGCTGCCAGTGTTGAAAGGATAGAGCATTTAATTCATGAAGATGTTTCTATTAAAGAAATTGCCAATCCGGTGATCCTTCATTCATTTGAAGACTCTATTGAATTTAAAAATGTTTCTTTTTCTTATGAAGATAAATTGATACTGGATGATATTAATTTGAAAATAGAAAAAGGAAAAACGATCGCATTGGTGGGTTCTTCCGGCGCGGGCAAAAGTACGCTTGTTGACCTGATACCCCGATTTCATGATACCGTAAAAGGTGAATTGCTGATCGATGGAATTAATATAAAAAATTATTCTCTTGAATCTTTGCGACATCATATGGGCATTGTAACCCAGGAACCAATTTTATTTAATGATACCATTGCTAATAATGTTTCTCTTGGGCTGGATAATGCGACAGAAGAACAAATTATCAATGCCTGTAAAATCGCCAATGCGCATAATTTCATTTTGCAAAATGAATATGGTTATAATACCAGCATCGGTGAACGTGGCAATAAATTAAGTGGAGGCGAAAAACAACGGGTCACTATTGCGAGGGCAGTACTCAAAAATCCTCCGATTTTAATTTTGGATGAAGCCACTTCTTCACTCGATACTGAAAGTGAAAAGTTAGTACAGGACGCTATCAATAACCTGATGCAAAATCGAACAAGTATTGTAATTGCACACCGGTTAAGCACCATTCGCCATGCAGATGAAATTATAGTTTTACAAAAAGGAAAAATTGTAGAACGGGGTACGCATATGAGTTTGATGGCTTTTGATGGCTTTTACAGAAGATTGGTTAGCATGCAGGAAGTGAAGTAATAATCATGAAATTTTAAAGAGGAAAGTGATAAGCTATAAAAATAATTTTACCGAAATTCCATCGGCGAATAATTTGCCTTCATCGGTTAAAATAATTTTCTCTTTCCTGATTAAAATATTTTTTTTCTCAACTTCATTCATAATCAAATTTTCAATTCTTTTTCTTTCGTCAATTGAAAAAGTATTTTCAATATATTTTAAATCCAATCCTTCGCTGGTGCGCAAAGAAGTCAAAATGTATTCATTTAGTTTTTGAGTTTCCGTAAGAATTTCTTTTTCAAAAGGAATAATGTTTTGGTCAATGGATTTAATGTAAAAGACATTATGCGCTTTGTTCCACATTCTCATTTTTCCATCAAAAGAATGTGCCGAAGGACCGATGCCAATATATTTTTCACCCTGCCAATAACTGCTGTTATGCCTGCTTCTGAAACCTGGTTTTGCAAAATTGGATATTTCGTAATGTTCATATCCTGCATCACGCATCATTTGCATAAGCATGATATATTGAGTAGCCTGGACGTCAGTATTGATATCTTCTTTCTTTTTCAATGTAATCATTTTTTGCAAAGCAGTTTTTGGTTCCACAGTTAGTGCATAACAAGATACATGAGGTACATTCAGATCAATTACTCTTTGAACATTTTCTTTCCATTCTTCATTAGTAAGTCCGGGAGTGCCGAAAATAAGATCAATAGAAAAATTATTAAAACCTATTTCTTTTGCAAAATTGATGCATTCCAAAGCTTGTAAAGAATTGTGAGATCTGTTCATCCATAATAAGTCTCTTTCAATAAAAGATTGTATGCCTATGCTTAAACGATTAATTCCTGCACTTTTCCATTCCTTTAATTTTTCTACATTGATATCATCTGGATTGGCTTCAAGCGTAATTTCTGCATTGGCATCTACGTTGTAATTTTTTCTTACTGCAGAAAGTAAAGTATGGATTTTATTTTGAGAAAGCAAGCTGGGCGTGCCTCCTCCAAAATAAATGGTTTCTATTATTTCATTTTTGGAAGCAAGTATTGAAGTTTCTTTTTTTTCATTTCTCTGTAAAAAACTACTTCTGATTTCAATTTCTTTTATTAAAGAATTGATCACTTCATCTCTTAAGACAAGCGAAGTCGAAAAATGAAAATTGCAATAATAACATGTCTGCTTGCAAAAAGGTATATGAATATAAATGCCTGCCAAAGATTACAATTTTATTTATTCTGTTTTATCATTGTGGTGCTGTTTCAGAATTTCATTTTAGATTTGATTCATTAACATGAAACCAACAACCGTAAAATATATGAGCAGGATTTTAGCGCTCATTTTTTTAATAATATTTTTCTTTTCAAATGAAGGATTTTGTCAAAAGAAATATAGTATTAATTATATTCTATCAGGCAAAGATACTTCCAATAAATTACAGCAACTTGATTTAAAAACCTCTTTTGATGGAAAAGAAATGGCTTCATTTTATATAAGTTCATTGCCTGCAACGCTTTTGGGTAAAGGATTTCCGACTGCATCAGTGGATTCTGTATTGTATGACTCTACCCGGGCGCATGTTTCACTTTACCTGGGTGAACAATATAAATGGGTGCAGATAAATACCGACAGTATTGACAAAAGCGTATTAAATAATATCGGGTGGAATGATAAACAATTCAAAAATAAAAATATTGATTTTTCGCGTTTGCAGTTTCAGCAGGAAAGAATAATTAATTATTATGAAAATTCAGGATATCCTTTTGCAGAAGTTTCATTGGAAAATGTTGAAATATCGGGTGATAAAATTAAGGGCGATCTTAAAGTAAATAAAGGCATACTTTATCATTTTGACAGTATCAAGGTTTATGGGAATGTGAAAATTAAAAACCTGTTTCTTCAGCATTACCTGGGCCTTCCTAACGGTAGTATTTACAATCAGGAAAAACTAAAACAGGTAAGCAAATTGCTACAGGATCTCCCATTTTTAAAGGAGCAACAACCCTGGAAAGTTACTATGTTGGGATCAGGAGCTTATCTTAATTTATACCTGGAACCTAAGCGCAGCAGTAAGTTTAATGTTCTTGTTGGATTTTTGCCCGGCAATTCTATCACAGGAAAAACGCAAATTACCGGAGATGTACATCTTGATTTGAAAAATGCTTTAGGTTCCGGCGAAAATATTTTATTGAACTGGCAACAACTTCAACCACAATCGCCAAGATTAAATTTAGGGTATACTCATCCTTATATTTTTAAGACAAATTTCGGTATTGATTTTTCATTCGATTTATTGAAAAGAGATTCTTCTTATTTACAACTCAATTCAATTTTAGGGCTTCAATATATTATTTCATCCAGCCAAACTTTTAAGATATTTTATCAAAATGAAAGAAGCTATTTACTTTCGGGCGGGGTAGATACCAACCAGGTTATTTTTTCAAAAATGTTGCCCCCAAATATCGATGTAAGCTCAGGTAATTTTGGTGTTGGATATCATTTTGTAAATACGAATTACAGGTTGAATCCACGGAGTGGAAATGAACTGGACATAACTGCTTCTGCCGGGATTAAAAAAACCACAAAAAATAATGACATTGTAAATCTTAAAGATCCCAACGATCCTGCTTATAATTTTAACTCGCTTTACGATTCTATAAAATTAAAAACCTATCGATTCAGGATAGTTGCTTCTGCTGCTCATTATTTTCCTTTTGGGAAAAACAATGCTTTAAAAACGGAAGTCAATTTTGGTATTTTTCAAAGCCCTCAAACTTTTAGGAATGAATTATTTCAATTAGGTGGTTATAAATTGCTTCGTGGTTTTGATGAAGAAAGTATTTATGCTAATCAATATGCGGTGTTTACAACTGAGTACAGGTATTTGGTCGGAATTAATTCTTACTTTTTTGGGTTTTCTGATATTGGGTTTACCAAAACGAAATTTAATACTACACAGTATTCAAATTCATTTATAAGTGGTGGATTGGGATTGGCATTTGAAACTAAAGTAGGTTTATTGAATCTTAGCTATGCTATTGGCAAAAGAAATGATATAAAATTTGACATTCGTAATTCTTCCAAGATACATTTTGGTTATATCAACTATTTTTGACCCAATGAAAATAAAAAGGATTTTATATTTTGTGGTAGGCTTTCTTATTGTTTTATGCAATAGCCATGCTTATGCGCAAATTAAAAAAGATAGTTTAACGCTAAACCGGCCTGACACTTCAAAAATTACCAGGAAGAAATCTACTGATACTGTAAGAAAAAATAACAAGAATGATACCCCTAAAATTATGCAACAAAAAGCAAGAGTTGCTAATGATACGGGAAGAGAAAATGCACCCGGCACTTCTATTATTAATAATCAGTTGAAGAGGCCCTTGGAGGTCGGCCCGGCAGTTCCGGCGAAAGTTGATTCGGGGAAAAATAATTCTGAAAAAGATACTTCATTATTAACTGTCCAACCTACTGAGAAATTTCAAAGCATTACGAATGAACTGCTTTTGAAAAATAAATTTATCAATATAAAAGATGCCCCTGTTTATTTTATTGAAAAAGAAAGGCAGAAAACGGGGAAAGAATTTTTATTTTATTCCCTATGTATTATTCTATTGATATTAGGAGTTTTTAAAACTTTTTACAGTGGCTATTTTAATACGCTTTTCAGGGTTTTCTTTAATACTTCATTAAGGCAAACACAACTTGCAGACCAGCTTTTGCAGGCAAAACTCCCTTCATTTATCCTTAATATTTTTTTTACATTATCAGCTGGTATATATATTTGGTTGCTTTTTACTCATTTTCATCCGCCGAGGCTGATAAGCAGTCGACTCCTGTTGCCTTTTTGTATATTAAGTGTTGCCCTTCTATATTTTTTAAAATTTTGTTTACTCAAATTTATGGGTTGGGTATCTGATATACAGGACGCAACAGATAATTATATTTTTGTCATATTTCTTATTAATAAAATAACCGGAATCTTATTAATTCCTTTCATTATTTTAATGGCTTTTTCGCTGCCGCAATGGTACAATTCAGTTCTCACAATATCATTATTGGTTTTGGGAATGTTTTTTTTATCGAGATATATAAAAACCTTTGGAACTATTGAGAAAAAAATACAGCTTAATCCCTTCCAGTTTATCATTTATATAACAGGCATCGAGATAGTACCTTTGTTAATCCTTTATAAAGTAGCTGTAGATTACCTGATCTAAAATATAGCAAGTCATTTTAAAGAGGCTTTTGAATGAAGCTTAAAAAAAAAACCTAACTTTGTTTTTACCGCATGAATTCAAAAATGGATATAAAAACTGCACCACCGGAAACAAAGACTATCAAGGAAATTCAAAACATCCTGATAACACAAGCCAGACCGGAAAATGAAAAATCTCCTTATTTTGAAATGGCCCGGAAATATAAGGCCAACCTTAGTTTTGAGCCTTTTATCAGAGTAGAGCCAATTGCTTCAAAAGAGTTTCGGAAGCAAAAAATAGATATACCTTCCTATTCTGCTGTAATTTTTACCAGCCGGAATGCAATTGATCATTTTTTTAGAACCTGTGAAGAAATGAGAATTACCATTTCTCAGCATACCAAATATTTTTGCATTACAGAGTCGGTTGCTCTTTATCTTCAGAAATTTATTCTTTACCGGAAACGCAAAGTTTTTTATGGTGATGACGGTACCAATAAAAGCCTGTTTGATGCAATAGATAAATATAAAGAACAGGAAAAATTTTTATATCCATGTTCTGAGTCGTTTGATAGCGAAATTACCAATTGGCTTATTGAAAATAACTGCGATTATGCCATACCGGTACTTTATCAAATTATCTCTACTGATGTGAAAAAAATTATTGAGAAACATCATTATGACATCATTTGTTTTTTTACTCCTCTCGGCGTAAGAAGCTTTGTGCAAAATTGTCCTTCCTATAATCAAAATGAAACTTTGATCGGCGCTTTTGGCGACAATACCCGTAAAGCAGTTATTGCTGCCGGTTTGCGCCTTGATATTCTGGCTCCACAACCAAAAGTGCCAAGTATGGTTTCAGCTCTTGAAAATTACCTTTCAGGTTTAAAAAAGAAATAAATTTTCTTGCATCTAAATTATTTCTATTCGTTTAGGGGCAAAGAATAGAACCTTCTGTTTTTTTGCCAAAATATTTCTTCTCCTTTTCTATACTAGCTCCTTAAAATAACTATATCATTTAATAGCAAAAAAAACTCCCCATCCAAAAAAATGTTAGGGGAGAAATAAAATGTGAAAAAACCATGGGAAGAACCTCTACCACGATTTTCGATATAGCTGGTTAAACTTTTTCCTTAATTGATCAACTTACCAAAATAATGTACAGTTCTTACCAATTGAGATACGTAACTCATTTCATTATCGTACCAGGCTACTGTTTTTACTAATTGGTTTTCACCAACAGTAAGCACTTTTGTTTGTGTGGAATCAAATAATGAACCGAAGTGCATGCCTACAATATCTGAGCTAACAATCTCATCTTCATTATAACCAAAACTCTCATCAGCAGCAGCTTTCATAGCAGCATTTACTTCTTCTATGGTAACTTTTTTATTCAAGATACAGGTTAGATCAGTTAGTGATCCTGTAATTACAGGAACTCTTTGCGCAACGCCATCCAATTTGCCATTTATTTCAGGCAATACCAATCCTATAGCTTTTGCAGCACCTGTACTGTTAGGGACAATATTGGCGGCAGCAGCTCTTGCTCTGCGCAAATCTGCTTTGGGATGGGGTGCATCAAGCGTATTTTGATCATTAGTGTAAGCGTGAATGGTAGTCATAAAACCTGATGCGATACCAAAAGAATCATTCAACACTTTTGCCATTGGCGCAAGGCAGTTGGTAGTGCAGGATGCACATGAAATAATTGTTTCACTTCCATCAAGAATTTTATGATTTACATTAAAAACAATTGTTTTAACACCACCGGTGGCCGGTGCTGAAATTACTACCCTTTTTGCTCCGGCAGTAATATGTGCCTGCGCTTTATCTTTATCGGTAAAAAACCCAGTGCTTTCAATAACTACATCCACATCATGCGAACCCCACGGAATTTGCGCAGGATCTCTTTGCGCATAAATTTTTATTTCTTCTCCGTTTACTATTATTGAGTTGTCTGTGTTTTTTACTTCACCATCAAATCTTCCCTGTGCGCTATCGTATTTTAATAAATGAGCCAATTGTTTTGGACTCGTTAAATCATTAATAGCCACTACATCTATACCTTCCATATTATAAATCTGTCTGAATACTAAACGGCCAATTCTGCCAAAACCATTAATAGCAACTTTTACTGTGCTCATAATTAATATATTTTTTGTTTTAAATTAAGGTTGCAAATTTAAGCTTTTGTAAAATAAACTTGATTAATAAAGTAAAATTCCTGTTTTAAAAAATTTTTAAAACAAAAAAGTATTGATTCAGGTATTTTTCCCACTTACATATTTATTATTTTTTAAGTAAAACCGGTAAGGTAATAAGCTGTCCTTACCCGCACTTTCTACACCAATTCTTTTACTAATACCGATTGCATCTTCAGGAATTATTTGATTATCATCCAGTAAATAAATTTCTTTATCCAAAAGAGGTAAACCTGAATGATGTTTGAAAATTCCCAGTGCTTTTCCTACGTTTCCGGGGCCTCGGGTAAGTGTTTTGTCCAATGTTTTTTTACCGGTTCTTTGAAGCATAATATCAATTCCTTGCAATGGTTCTACTGCTCTTATTAATATGGCATCCGGTATTTCTTTATCGTTGGTTACAATATTAAACATCTGGTGCATGCCATAACAAATATAAACGTAAGCTATTCCGGGAAAGGAATACATGTGTTCGTTGCGCGGGGTTCTCCTTCCGCCAAATGAGTGTGAAGCTTTATCGGTAATGCCTACATAAGCTTCTGTTTCTACAATTCTTCCGGAAGTGATGCAACCATCAAAATTGGTAACAATTATTTTCCCCAATAATTCTTTGGCAATTTTTACCACATCTTTCCGGCTATAAAATGATAAAGGAACTTTCTTCATAATCAAATTAACAAAACATCTTTTAAAGGATTTAAAGACAAAGTAAATTATATTTGTTTGATAGCACATTTTACAATCCAATAATCATAAACTATTGCTCGAAGAAATCATCATAGCTATCTCAGCATATTTTAAAGCACACAGGTTTATTGTTAAAAATAAATTGTGGAACTGGATTTTAATTCCCGGAATTATTTATGCCATCCTTTTTGCAGTGGGCATTTATTTTTTCTGGCAATCTTCAGCATATATAATTGAATATCTGCTTTCAAAAATCGGATTAAAAAGCTGGTTACAAAAAGAGAATGCAGGATGGCTTAATTTCATTTTTATTTTTGGGCAAATAGTACTCCAACTTATAATGATATTGTTTTATTTCTCCTGGTTCAAATATTTATTTTTAATTGTCGGTGCACCGTTATTTGCTTATTTAAGTGAAAAAACAGAAGCAATTATTTTAAATGAAGAATATCCTTTTTCTTTAAAAAAATTTATAAGAGATGTGATAAGAGGAATACGCATTGCATTAAGAAATACACTCTGGCAAACGGTTTACACGGTTTCCGTTTTATTTTTGGCATTGATTCCGGTTCTTGGATGGATAACTCCTTTACTGGCTTTATTTATTGAGTGTTTTTATTTTGGATTTTCTATGCTTGATTATACCAGTGAACGAAAAGGGCTTTCCTCTTCCCAAAGTATAGATTTTATCAATCGCCATAAAGGGCTGGCAATTGGAAATGGAATGGTGTTTTATTTAATGCATATATTGCCAGTAATTGGATGGATTCTTGCACCAAGTTATGCGGTTATAGCGGCCACTTTAAGTTTGCAGCACCCCGAAAAAATTGCGGCATAAAAATTTTTCTCACTAATAATATTTTATAATGGTTTATTTAATTCCTTCATTTTTATCGGAAGATGCAGTTGAAACAATTCCTCCTTATGTATTAACTGCTGTAAAAAATTGCCTTGTAATTTTTGCTGAAAACGAAAGGACTGCAAGGCGTTTTTTAAAATCGATGGATAAAGAAATTGTGATTGACGATTTTGAATGGCATACAATTCATAAAGCCGAACAGGAGCAAATAAGCGTGTTCAATCAAAAAATAAAAGAGGGTAAAAACATTGCTATCATTAGTGAAGCCGGATGTCCGGGCATTGCTGATCCTGGGCAGATATTGGTTTATGAAGCACAAAAATTGAATGTTGAGATAAAACCATTAGTCGGCCCAAGCTCTATTTTATTGGCATTAATGGCCAGCGGATTTAATGGGCAACACTTTTCTTTCTTAGGTTATTTACCTATTGATAATATGGAAAGAATTGGGAAAATAAAACAAATAGAAGAAGAATCTGCAAAAAGAAAATGCACTCAGATTTTTATTGAAACGCCTTTCCGCAATAATAAAATGATAGAAACTATTTTACAAAACTGTAAACCTTCTACTCAACTTTGTATAGCCGCTGAACTTACTTCTACTAATGAATGGATAAAAGCAAAAACTATTGCTGATTGGAAAAATGAGAAAATTGATTTGCACAAGAAACCGGTTATTTATTTGTTGATGGCTAAATAAGACACGACTTTTTAGGTAAACAATTCCGGGCCCTTCAGATTTTTATAAGGAACTTTCCCAAGGTGTGTATAAGCTTTGGCGGTGACTTCTCTTCCGCGTGGAGTGCGCATGATGAAACCTTCCTGTATTAAAAATGGTTCATAAACTTCTTCCAAAGTCCCGGTTTCTTCTCCAACTGCTGTTGCAATGGTAGTAATGCCAACAGGCCCGCCTTTAAATTTATCAATAATTACACTTAAAATCCTGTTGTCCATTTCATCCAAACCATACTCATCCACATTCAATGCTTTTAATGCGTGCTGGGTAATTTTTAAATCTATCACACCATTTGAAAGAACTTGTGCAAAATCGCGGACTCTTCTTAGTAAACCATTGGCAATTCTTGGTGTACCACGGCTTCTGCCGGCAATTTCTTTTGCCGCATCAGAAGTTATTTTTGTATTAAGAATTGAAGAAGATCGTAAAATTATTTTTTGTAAGGTTGCTGCATCATAATATTCCAATCTTGATTTTATGCCAAATCTTGAGAGAAGCGGCGATGTAAGTAAACCGCTGCGGGTGGTAGCGCCAATTAATGTAAACGGGTTCAAATTGATTTGTACACTTCTTGCATTTGGCCCGGTATCAATCATAATATCAATTCGGTAATCTTCCATGGCCGCATATAAATATTCTTCCACCACATTACTTAACCGGTGAATTTCATCTATAAACAAAACATCGTTAGGCTCCAGATTGGTGAGTAGCCCTGCAAGATCGCCGGGTTTTTCAATTACCGGCCCGCTGGTTTCTTTAATATTTACGCCCAATTCGTTGGCAACTATCCGGCTCAAAGTAGTTTTTCCAAGTCCTGGCGGGCCATGAAAAAGAATATGGTCAAGGGCTTCCTCTCGTTGGCGTGCTGCTTTGATAAATATTCGTAAATTTTCTATTATCTGTCCCTGGCCGCTGAATTCTTCAATAACCGACGGGCGAATATTATTTTCAAATTCCTTTTCAGCAGGAGTTAAAATTTCTTTTTCTTTATTCAAATTTTGATTCGTCATGGGTTTTCTTTCAGCATTGTAAAACTAAAGTTTTTAATGGGGACTATAAAATTTGGTTCGCGTATAAAATTCAAAATATTTTTATTCGTAAATTTCATAAAAAGTCCCTTTTTAAAAGCTCAAACACCTTTTAAAAGCGGATTTCACCTTTAATCAAATGTCATTGAAAATGCAGGGCATTTCCAATTAAATTTGTAATATGCTTAAAACCACTAAACGTTATTGGATATGCCAGGTATTTGGCTGGGGCGGTTGGACATTACTTAATCTTTCTTTCTTTTATTTTTTTCTGCAGGATACTTATTGGAAAGCGGGTGAAAGAAGAAACCTTCTTTTTGCCATACTTTTTATACAGTTTTTTTGGTACATAGCAGCTACACATTTGTTAAGGATTTTTCTTAAAAAAACAGGTTGGATAAAATTCTCAATCAATAAAGTAATTGGTTTATTTATCATCAGTGTAATGCTGACCGGTTTATTAAGTTATTACGGAGCCAAATCTACTGCCCTGGTAACAGGCAGCTCTTTGGTGCAATATGAAAAGAAGGAAAATCTTAAACAAGCGGTTTCAAAAGAAAAGTCACTTGTTGTGGCCGGCACTCAATATTATTTGGCAGATAAAAATAATCCAAAAGATTCTCTGAATTATAAAGCGGTAGAGAGTATAAAACAGAATACCGGATGGTACCGGAGTAAAAATGGAACCTGGAAATATGAAGACAAGAATCATACAGGAAGGTTTTGGTGGGATATTATTTTCACTTTTATATTGATCGCTTTATGGTTATTGCTTTATATGGTTTGGCATTATCTTGAAAGAAACCGTAAAGATATAGTTGACAGGCTTAACCTGGAAAAGACCGTAAAAGACCTGGAATTAAAAACGATTAAATCACACATTAACCCGCATTTTATTTTTAATTCATTAAACAGTATCAGGGCATTGGTTGAAGAAAATCCTAAGCGTGCAAGAACTGCCATTACAGAACTTTCCAACATTTTGCGAAGCAGTCTGCAGGTAGAGAAAATGGAAACGGTTCCATTGCAAAAAGAACTTGATATTGTAAAGGATTATTTGGCGCTTGAACAAATGCGTTTTGAAGAAAGATTGAAAGTGGAAATGGATATAGATGAAGATACGCTTGGACAACCTGTGCCGCCAATGATGTTGCAAACGTTGGTTGAAAATGCCATAAAGCATGGTATCAGTAAAAGAATAAATGGTGGCGTTATAAAAATAATTTCAAGATTTGCAGATAACAATTTTGAATTGATTGTTCAAAATACCGGTAATCTTGATGGGCAATCAAATGAAGGTTTTGGTTTTAAAAGTACCCGTGACCGCTTGAAATTTTTATTCAATGGTAAGGCGTATTTTAAAGTAGAAGAAATTGAAAAAACTAAAGTACAGTCGAAGATCATAATGCCTGTGGAGTATTAATATTTTAATAAAAAATGCAGGTAATAATTAAATTAGTTACAATAATTACCGCTTATAAAAAATACAATTATGCTTAAAGTAATCCTTATAGATGATGAACGCCTTGCCAGGAGCGAGCTTAAGAGGTTGTTGCAGGAATTTCCTGATGTAGAAATAATTGGAGAAGCAGCCAATGCAAACGAAGGGTTGGAAAAAATTGAAAGCCTGAATCCAGACCTGGTTTTTTTGGATATTCAAATGCCTGGAAAAACAGGATTTGATATGCTGGCCCAGTTGGAAAAAGCTCCGCATGTAATTTTTGTTACTGCTTATGATGAATTTGCGTTGAAGGCATTTGATGTAAATGCGCTCGACTACCTTATGAAACCGGTAGAGCCGAAACGCCTTGCAGAGGCGCTTTTAAAGGTGCGCCAGAAGGATGAAGAAGAATTACTTTCCTATAGCAATCGTGGATTGCTTAGTGAGCACGACCAGGTTTTTGTAAAAGATGGGGAACGTTGTTGGTTTGTAAAACTATCAGATGTACGGTTATTTGAAAGTGTTGGTAATTATGCAAAAGTGTTTTTTGGCACCAATAAGCCACTCATCCTAAAATCGCTCAATGCTTTGGAAGAAAGACTAGATGAAAAAGTTTTTTTCAGGGCAAACAGAAAACATATTATCAACCTTAGGATGATTGAAAAGATAGAACCTTATTTTAATGGAGGGCTTTTATTGGATTTAATTGGTGGCGAAAAAATAGAAGTTAGCCGCAGGCAAGCCGTTAAATTTAAAGAAATGATGAGCCTTTAAGATATTTGTTTTTGCCTTTCATAGTGATTAATGATTACCAAAATCAACACGGCTATAAATTTAAGGGTCTTTCGAATATTGATGAAAAGAATGAATATTCTCAAAATAAAATCGCTAACTGAAATTCTTTTCATATAATTTATTCAATTAAAAAATCATTTTTTTTCATATCAAGTTGGCTTTGAATAAAAATTATAATAATTGTCACAATTACATTTAATTTGCACTAAATTTATATTCAGGTTTTGTTCTTAGCAAAATGGAGTAATAAATTAACGATTAGCGATATTGATTTCTTAGGAAGCATTTAGGATGGTATAAATAAGATTCATCTAACTTATGAAAGTCTGCTGTTAATAAAGATGGCAATTTTCTTTAATTCTCTTTGCATGCTTATTAAATAAAGAAAATGGTAACAAATGTGAATTATTGAGTGGCATATACCGCAATCCTTCAGCTTAGATCGCTGCTGAAAAAAATTAGTTACTGTAAATAGATTTTTCAAAAATAAATATGGAACGAAATTCATATTGTTCCATTAAGAAGAATTAAGGAAATATTATTTTTAAACCTGTCAATTATCAAATTCTATGATTAAGTCATTTCTGTCTGCATGTATTATTTTTTGGGTTAGCATCACCTCAGCTCAAACTTCAATTATCCTTAAGGCGGATTCTGCTAAACAAGTGATCAACAAAAATATTTATGGCCATTTTGCAGAGCACCTTGGCCGTTGTATTTATGATGGCTTTTATGTGGGGGATTCTAATAAAATTATTCCCAATACCGATGGAGTTAGAAATGATGTAATAGCGGCTTTGCGTAAAATGAAAATTCCCGTATTACGTTGGCCTGGCGGGTGTTTTGCTGATACCTATCACTGGAAAGATGGTGTGGGTCCTAAAGCTAAAAGGCCGGAAATGGTTAATACCTGGTGGGGCGGTGTTACAGAAGATAATAGTTTTGGAACTCATGATTTTTTAAATATGTGCGAGCGCTTAGGCGCTGAGCCATACATTTCCGGAAATGTTGGCAGTGGAACCGTGCAAGAACTATCGCAATGGTTGCAATATGTAAATTTTGACGGAAAAAGTCCTATGTCCGATTGGAGAAGGCAAAATGGTCGTGATAAACCATGGCATGTAAAATATTGGGGAGTAGGTAATGAGGCATGGGGCTGTGGTGGTAACATGACTGCGGAATATTATGCTAATATTTTCAGGCAATATGCCACATTTATGAATGACTGGAGCAATGATTATAAGATAACACGTATCGCCTCAGGAGCCAGCGATGCAGATTACCATTGGACAGAAGTGATGATGCGTGACATTCCACACAGGCTACTGGGTGGTGTGGGCTTGCATCATTATGCCGTTAACTGGAGTGATAAAAGTTCAGCAACAGAATTTACAGAGCAGCAATATTTTACCACTATGAAATCTGCTTTGCTAATGGATGAGTTGATAACAAAGCATTCTGCCATTATGGATAAATATGATCCGCAAAAGAAAATTGCTTTAGTGGTAGATGAATGGGGTGGTTGGTACAATGTAGAGCCAGGCACCAATCCCGGATTTCTCTACCAGCAAAATACGATGCGTGATGCAATGATAGCGGGTGTTACTTTAAATATATTCAACAATCACTCAAATCGTGTTCGCATGGCTAACCTGGCCCAAACCATCAATGTATTGCAGGCGGTTATTTTAACCAATAAAGAAAAAATAATACTTACACCTACATATCATGTAATGGAGATGTATAATGTTCACCAGAATGCCAGGTTGATCCCTATCACTATTAAAACCGATGATTATACTTTTGGTAATGAAAAATTGCCTTCTGTTTCAGCTTCAGCATCGAAAGATTCGGCAGGGCTTATTCATATTTCCCTTACTAATATTAATTCAAAAGAAGAAGAGACAATTTCATTAACTATTGAAGGAGAAAAATATAAAAGTGTTACCGGTAGAATTCTTACTTCTTCAAAACTACAAGATCACAATACATTTGAAGAGCCGGAAAAAATTAAACCACAAATATTTAAAGGAGCATCTCTAAAAGGAAATTTATTAAGCATAAAGCTTCCTCCCTTTTCAGTAGTTGTTTTAGAATTGAAATAAATAATAGCTTTTTAATAATAGGATCTTATGAATAGTAAAAGATTGCTTGCATCTATAATTATTACAGTCACTGCATTGTGGCCTGCACTTTTAAATGCTCAATCAAAATCAGACATTATTGTTTCAGTAAATAAACCTACAGCTACAGTGCAGCCTACCATGTGGGGTATTTTTTTTGAAGATATAAATTTTGGTGCCGATGGAGGCATCTATGCAGAGTTGGTTAAGAACCGTTCATTTGAATTTGCAATGCCCTTAATGGGCTGGACGGTTCATCAAAATAAATTTAATGAAGGAAGCGTGCTGGTACTTAACAGGCAGAATGAAAATACATCCAATCCCCGCTTTGTGCGCATCACTAAAAAGAATGCTTATGATTCTTTAAGCCTTACCAATGAAGGCTTTCGGGGCATGGGAATAAAAAAGGGGTTGCGTTATGATTTTTCTGTATTGTGCAGGCAGCAAACACCTGGATTAAAATTGCATATTGAGTTGTGGAATGCTTCCGGTAAAGTTATTGGCATTACGATCTTATCTCCGGCGGTTTCAGAAAATGAATGGGAAAAAAAAGCAATAAGTTTTAATGCCACCGATACTGCATTGAATGGTAAATTAAATATTTGGTTTGAAGGAAGTGGCGTAATTGATCTTGATATGATTTCCTTATTTCCTTCTGATACATGGAAGAACAGGCCGGGAGGTATGAGGGCTGATATGATCCAATTACTGGCCGATATGAAGCCCGGATTTATTCGTTTTCCCGGAGGTTGTATTGTAGAAGGACGTGACCTTGCCAATCGTTATCAATGGAAAAGAACTTTGGGCCCTGTTGAAGAACGCCAGTTGATTATGAACCGCTGGAATACTGAATTTGCCAATCGCCCTGCCTCGGATTATTTTCAAACTTTCGGACTTGGTTTTTTTGAATATTTTCAACTCGCAGAAGATATTGGAGCAGAGCCATTGCCCATTCTAAACTGTGGTATGGCATGCCAGTTTAATACTGCTGAAGTAGTGCCTCTAAACGAACTTGATCCTTATGTACAGGATGCTTTGGACCTGATAGAATTTGCCAATGGTGATGTAAATACTACATGGGGAAAGGTGCGTGCATCTCTCGGTCATCCTGCGCCATTTAATTTAAAAATGATGGGAATAGG
>Ga0209585_10000169_pt1 | contig 25467 bp, 41 predicted proteins | sample NGEPerone_FD_185491 | JGI IMG/M metagenome (GOLD analysis project Ga0209585, IMG submission 185491) | Arctic peat soil microbial communities from the Barrow Environmental Observatory site, Barrow, Alaska, USA - NGEE Permafrost154B-one... | ecosystem: Environmental > Terrestrial > Soil >... | reverse complement strand
GTTTCCGGCCGTCCGCGCGGCGCCGTGGACGCCACCGAGCGCTGCGCTCACTCTGCCTATCTCGTTGATTAGCTGCGTCGCGTCGAGGTTGCCCATGCGGAGGTCCTTGGCAGCGCGGCGACGCAGGGCGGCGATGCGGTTCTCAACGGCAGCGGCGGCCTTGTCGATCTTCGGCACGAGCTGGTCTTGCGGGCGCCAGTCCTTGAACATGGACGCCATGAGCCGGTCGGCCTGCTTGATGGTGATATCTAGGGTGCCCATGAGGCGGTCGCGGGCGGTGCGCAACTGCCCGTCGGTGTGTTTCCCGTCGACGTTGCCGAGAACGATTTTCTTCGCGGCGATCTCGTGGAGCTGCCCAAGTTGCTGGAGGGTGCGGTGGAACTGCTCGCCCGTCTGCGTCACGGCCTGCGCACTGAGTTCCGTGACTGCGGCGTCGACAGCGACCTGCACGGACTTGGCCTCAGCCTTCAGCCGGGCGGCCAGGCGCTTGGCCGCCCACGCGGCATATGCTTCCTCGGTGCCCTGCCCGCCGCGGTGCGGGTTGATAGCCCCTTCGTGGAGTGCCTGCTGCCGCGGGTTTGTGGGCTTCGCCCCATACTTGGCCACGGCCATCGCCAGCGCGAATCCCGCAGCGGCGGAAACTGCGACGAGAGTCACAGGGAGGGCAAGCCCACCGGCGGCGGCGATAGGGACAACGCCCGTACCTTTGCCAGCGAGCAAGCTCGTCGCGACGGTCCGCTCGCCCTTGGTGACAACCGTGTTCGCCGCGCCTGATTTGCCTACAGAGAAGACCCGCGCTGGTACTTTTCCGGTGCCGACGCCGCTACCCGCAACGTCTGCGACAACGTTTGCGAGCCCGCCCCGCCCGCCGGCCGCGCCCAGCCCGCGCAGCGCCTTCCCCGTCCTGAGCGTAGAAATCTTGCTCAGAATGGTGAGCACGGGGCCGGCGGCGGCGAGTACCCCACCGAAGGCGAGGACGGCTGTCGTTCCCGCAGGGCCTAGTTTGGAGAACGCCCCGGCGATGCTACCGACCGCCTTGGCGATATTCGCGGCGGCAGGCACCAGCACGTCGCCGATTTTGATGAGCGCCACTTGAATCTCGCCCCAGGCCTGCTTCATCTTGAATCCCGGCTTGGTCTTGGCGATATCGAAAGCCTTGGCGGCGTCGCCCTGCGCGTTGGATACCTTGTCGATAATCTCGGCGTACTTCTCGGCCTCGGGGCCGGTGAGGGCGAGGATGCCACGCAGCGCGCGGATGTTCGGGAACAGCTTGCCGAGGGTCTCGATATTGCCCTTGAACGCCGTGTCGAGATGGGAGACGGTCTCGGTCAGGCCCTTGTTCTTGATCTCGTCACGCAGGTCGGCGTAGCTCATGCCGATGGAGTCGAGAACCTTGGCCCCCTCCGTGTTCGGCTTGATGGACGAGGAGAGTATGGCGCTGATTTCCGTGACGGCCTGGTTGGCGTCCGTGCCGTTCAGCGACATGGCGGCCATGATGCCGGAGACCTCGCCGAAGGTGACGCCCATCTTCGATGCGAGGGGGATGACGCGGCCGATGGAACTGGCGAACTCTTCCGGCTCCGACTTGCCCTCGCGCACGGCGGCCAGCAGCACGTCCGTCGCGTCGACCGCCGAAAGCGTCGCCTCGCCATAGGCGTTGATAGCCGATGTCACGGCGTCGGCGACTGTCGCCGTCTCACCGAGCCCGGCGGCGCTCGCCTGTGCGGACGCAGTGAGGGCTTCCATCGCGGCCTTGCCCTTGAGTCCCGAAGAGGCGATGAAGTAGAACGCTTCGCCGAGTTCCTTCGGCGACTTGCCGACCGCCGGAGCGAGCTTGAGTATCTCTTCCTTGAACCCAGCGACCTCTTTGGCACTCATGCCGACGAGGGCTTCCACGTCGGTCATGGACTTCTCGAAGTCGAGGGAGAACTTCACGGAGGCTGCGCCGATGGCGAGAATCGGCAGCGTCACGTACTTGGTCATGTACTTGCCGAGCGCAGCCGAGCGGCGCTGGAATGCCGACATCTGACCGGAGGCACGAGTGAGCCCGGCGGTCAGAGCGGTAGTGTCGGCCATAATTCTTACTAATACAGCCCCAGCGTCAATCGCGAATCACATCCTCAACAGAGCACCCCGGCGAACTCCATAGGGTGTCGCGCACCCTTACTGAGATTGCACGGGGGGCAGGAGATGACGAGGTTTTCCGGGCCGTCGCTGCCACCAAGAGCCAGGGGCATCACGTGGTCGACGTGGTATCGCTCACGAACTTTCGACCCGCACCAATAGCAGCGTTGTTTCTGGCGTTCTGACTGAGCATGAATATCGGACGACGTGTGGTGGCCGGGGGCATCCGCTAGGCGAGCCCTTCGTGCGTTATTGCGCGCGACACCCTCCGCGCGATGGGCTGCCTCCCACGCGCGCTGGCGCTCTAAGATGATGTCGTGGTGCGTCTCGCTGTAGCGTCGCTGCGATTCGGTCACACGCTCGGGGTGCGCCTCCTGATATCTCCGCCGCCGAGCAACTGCCGACTCTGGGTTCGCAGCTTGATACGCACGTTCGGCAGCGCGAATCGCGTCGCCGTTCTCCAACCTGCGGGACTTACGTTGCTCCACCCGTTGCTCGCGATGGGTTTCCTCATAGAGGCGCGACGTTTCAAGGCGGTGCTCGGCGGTTGCAGCGAGGTAGCGGGCGCGTTCTTCCGGGTGGTCAGCCTGCCACTGGCGACTCCTCGCGCACTCTTGCTCGCGATGTGCAGCGTAGTAGGCGCGACACTTGGCCTTTTGCCGTTCTCGCCTCTCGGGACTTACGTCGATGTCGTCACCTTCTCGTCGCGCTTCTTCACGTGCATGACCTCATTCCAGATTGCAGCCGTCGGCGATTCGCTCACGGCCTGCTTGCGCGGGTCGTCATCGCCGGAGTGCTCGATGATCTCCTTGGCGTCGCGGTAGTCGCGCAGGCGCAGGATGGTCATGCACTCGTCCACGTCCTGACGCGCCGCCACGTCCGGCGGACACTTGAACTGCTCGGCGATGACGCTCACCGTCCACTCACGCGGGGCAGCCCCGCCCGCTACTCCGTCGAGGTAGCGGTCGAAGGCGACCCAAGTGTCAAAGGGAGGTCGTCATCCCCTATCAGCGTGTGCAGGAGCTTCTGGTTGATCTCGATGGGCATCTGGGCGGTGTTCCTGGCGGTCGGCGGGTCAGACTCAGACCAGGCGACGATGCGGGCGCGCACGGCGGCGAGCATGGCGAAGCCCTCTTCGGACGCCGAGTCCTCATCGTCCTTGGCTGCGGCGGCCTTGGCCTTCTTCTGCATCGCGACCAATTCATCAGCCGAGACGGGACGCAGTTCGATCCAGTCACCCTCGCCGAGGTCGACGTGCTTGACGCGGTTACGGATGCCCATCAGGCCTCAGTCACTGTGGTGGTGGTGTTCACGAGCACGGCGGTGAACTTCGTGGCGCTGCCGACCGCGATCTCGCGGCTGTAACTCTTGACGGCGGCGGTCAGGGTCGTGGTCTTGGCGTTGCCCCAGGTGATGACGAGCGCGCCGGTGACGCCGATGGTGCCGAGCACGGCGTGAGGACCGGAAGTCGCGGTGTCGTCGTAGAAGCCCTTGATGGTGATGTCGGCGATCTCGGAAACGCCGCCGTATGCCTGCGTCTTGAACGAACTGCCGAGCGGGGTCGAATCCTCGAAGCCGGCCGTCAAATCGATGCCGTTGATCTCGGTGACGTAGGCCGTGATGTCCTTGCTGTTGAAGCTGACCACGACCTCAGCCGAAGTGTGCTTGCCTACTGCCATTTCTGTACTCCTTGGTTAGATGAGGCCGACGCCGACCGCGAAGGTGGCGCTATTTCCTGTGCCGGAACCGGTCCACGCATGGGTTACGCGCATGTACCGCAGGACGGTCCCGGCGAAGGCGACACGCTGCGCTGTCGGGGCCGTGGTGGAAGCCGTGAACACGGCGAGGTCTCCCCAGCCGGTGGTGCCGTTCGCCGATTGCTCGACCTTGACGGTGAGGTTCGTGTAACCGCCGAGAGTCAGTGCCGAGAGTTCCAGATAGGCCATCGCTCCGGCAGCCGCAGCCGTAGCCGCCGCCGTGAAGTCGCTGTTGGCCGTCGAGGCTCCGGTCGTGCGGGCGATGAGGTGCGCGCAAATCTGGCCCTCATTGCGCCCGTTGACGACGTATGACGCCTTGCCCTTGTGGAACGCGCCGGTCGCGATGGTGCGCTCGTATGTGGCCTGCTTGACGAGGGCTCCGGTGAAGTCAGCGCCGACGGTGTTCCCGCTGCGGCCAAACGCGATGATGCGGTCTGTGCCGACGATGACGCGGTTCACGAGGGCCTCGTTCGTGGCCCCGGCGGTGTCGTCATAGAAACCCTCATGGGATATCGTGCTGGCGCTTGCACCCGTGTACTGCTGGCAGCGGAACGAGCCGCCAAGCGGGGTCACGTCCTCGAAGTCACCCTGCAAGCCGCCGTCGTCAAGGACAGTCGTGAGTCCGAGCAGGCTGTAGCCGTCGACCATGAGGAATGCGACATCGGCGCTAGTGAATCTGGCCATTGAAACCCCCTTCCGTTTGCGCTATGGTGTGTGATGTAGAAATACGGTCACGCTCCTCTGTAGGCGACGGTGACGACTTCGGCCCCGTCATCGGCTCACTCTTCGATCAGGACCGGGTGTAGTTCGTAGCGGTCCACTGCCTCCGTGATGGCTGCGGGGAACTCGTCAAGGACGTACCGGGTGACCGTCACAACGGGAAGCTCGCCAGCATTCATGCTGAGCGTCAGGCCCTTCGTGCGGGTGGCGATTGGATCGATGCCGAGCGCCTTGCACATGTCGAGTCCGAACTGTTGAACATCATTCATCCGTCGCGTCCTGCGTATCCGCAGACCTGACAGGTCCAGTTGCCGCCCATGGCGTGGTCGCGCTTGCCTTGCGGGTGCGTGCAGGCGTTGCTGCCGGTCGGCAATGCGATGGAGTCCCCAAGCGCGCCCGTCCCCGCAGTCACGTCGAGCAGCGCCAGCGCATCCTGCACGTGCTCGGCAATCACCACGAGGTGCGCCCTTAGTTGGTCGTCACTCGCCACTGTGCCCCACGAATGCGTCGATATTCCTGCGGCTGTAGTTCGAGTCCGGGTCGCGCAGCGTGTACTCGGATTCGAGCGTCACCGGGTAGGAGGTGGCGAGCAAGGCGGCGCGCAGTTGGTCCGCTACGGCCAGCGCCCCGGATGCGGTCAGCGCCCAGCATGAGAACTGGAAGCGGGGGCGGGACACGGCCACGGCCTGCGTGCTGCCGAGCACCTGCGTGCGCGGCGTCGAGATGCGCTGGTAGACGATGCACGGCAAGGTCGCGCCTTGCGGCACGGCGTCCGGGTAGAGGCGCGCGGCGATGAGGGTTGAGAGGCCCGCATAAGTAGTCAGTGCCGTGAATAGGGTTGCCTCGATGCTCATACGCCCATCACGCCCTGCACGGTGGCGATGACGGCGTGCCCGAGAAGCTCCTCTATCTGGTCCTTGGACTCGTCAAGGGCCGGGCGCATGTACGGGTGAGCGGGCATATTGCGGGTGCCCATCTCCTGATAGACGCTGTACTCGGCGGGGCTCACTACCTCGACCCCGGAAGGTGTCGCTGGGGGTTTGTTGATGGACAATTTCAGGTTGCCGGTGTCGACGGGGGCCTTCTGCTTGGCGCGACGCAGGACAAGGAGCCCGGCCTTGTTGAGCGCGCTGGGAACGGCGACGGCAGGCACGACCGTGGCGGCAGTCGCGAACTTGGCGGCGATGGCCTGCGCGCCGTGGACGGTCATGGATATCAAAGCGTCACCTGCGCCAGGTAGTTGATACACAGGACCAGGAAGAGACCGAGGGTGACGATGCCTATGCCCCGCCATCCGCCTTCGCGCGCGGCGAACACAAACGCTCCGACGACAGCAACCACAGTGACCAGAGCCCATGCGCCAAGCGCCGTCACGTCGTCACCTGCCTGAGATAGCACACAGTCCCGCTAGGTCCGACCGCAGGCACGCCCATGACCTCGTACACCACCGGCGTGATTGCCGTGCCGAAGCGCTTGGTGATCTTGACCACGTTCGTGACCGCGACAGCGGCATCATGCGGCAGCCTGAGCTTGGCGTCGGCACTGACGAGGGTTCCGTCAGAAGTCCTGTACTCAGCCGATTGCAGGCCGCCGGTCATCTGCAGGCCACAGGCGGTCTCAGCGGCGTAGGAAGGTGCGCCGGCCACGATCTCGCCCATCTCGTTCTGCGATGTCGTGACGGTGCCTATCTGGCAGGCGTCGGCCATGAAGGATTCCTGAGTGTCGCGCATGGACGTGAGTTCGGCGGGGGTGAAGGTCACTCGTCGTCATCCACTGAGTAGTTGGCCACGTAGGAGTTGTCGGCGAGGCCGGTCCCGCCCTTGTCCCAATACGTCGACTGCATGTCGCGCTCGTACCTGTGGTCGACGTGGACGCGCAGGCTTGAAGGAGCGCGGCGGGCGGAGTAGTAGCGCGCCTGCTTACGCATCTCCTGCGCAGCCTGTGAGCGATGGAACGTGCCGCCGTCTGCGGTGAAGTCATAGAGGCCGGCGAACGCTGCCGCCTTCTTGCCCCACAGGTTCGCGGCAGCGGCGTTGAGGTCATAGGTCGGCGTCCACGTCAGGTCGTCGGGCTCCTGCTCATAGCTGTCAATCAGCGGGTAGCGGGCGATGAGCGCGGCGAGGTCCGCGTCCGAGTATGTGGCCGTGGTCGGTTCGGCGATCATGTCGCGGAGCTCTAGCAGCAGGTTCGCGTCCACGCCGCGGTCGAAGTAGGTCCACCTGAGCGTGTCGCCCGCGACGATGACGGCCGCGACGGTATTGCTCACGGCGTCGACGGTGCCCACGGCCTCGGCGGTGTAGACGGTCGCGCCAGAGGCCATGCGCTCGGCCTGCGTCACGTCCGCTTCGTAGCCGATGTGACCGGGCAGGCCGAAGAGGTCGCCGTAGCCGATTGAGACGGTATTCGCGGCGGCGGTACGAGCAGGGAGGGTGATTGAGGTAAGGGTGGCGAAGGCCACGGAGCCGAGCACGGTTGCGACTCCATTGAGTGCGATTGTGTCGGTCGCGGCCTCGCCGTTGCTGTCGGTCCCGATGAGACCGACGTTGCCCGCGATGCCCGCCGCGTTGCCTGTCAGCGACAGGACGCGGCAGACATCGGGGCTCGTGATGCCCGTCGTGACGGTCTGGGGGACCGTCGTCAGGGTGATAGCGGCGTGGACCGCAGCAGCGGACGCGACCGCAGGGGTTATTACGTGTGTCCGCTGGGCAGCCATTACTGGATGTACGCCTTGACGCTGTAGTCGTGGTCTGGAGCGTTCCCGCCAGCGCCGTTGACGATGACGTGACGTTCACGCATGTGGAGGCCGAAGGCGGACGGACGCACCTTGGCAGCCGCCGGGTCGCTTGTGACCACGACGGTATCGGTGCCCGGATTCGACGGGTCGAGAATGGCGATCTCTGTCGAGGCCGCAGCGTTGCCTGCCTTCTGGGCAAAATGCACCGCAGGTATCCACTTCGAGCCGTCCAGCGATAGATCCACGTACACGTCTAGCGTGTCTGCGGCGTCGACTCCCGAGGCCGTATGGTCGAGCACGACGATGGCACGCTTCCAGTAGCCGCCGATGTTCACGGCGGTGCTGTTCGTGCCGGCGGTAGTGGTAGCCGTCGTCAGGTCGGCGAGCGTGTAGAGCGACATCTCGCCTCCTTAGACGTGGACGTATTCGACGTAGAGCCCACCGGTGAAGCCGACCGAATCAGCCGAACCGGTGCACGTGACGTACTCGCCTGCGTCCCAGACCACCAGAGCGTCGGCGGCGCTGCGGCAGGCGAGCAGGTTGACGGCGGTAGCCGCGGTGTCGTCGGCGTCGCCTTCGTTGTAGAGGTTGGTGGCTTCAGTGGTGGCGTCAGCGGCCACGCCGATAGCGATGTTGGTGCCGCCGGTGGTGGCCGGCGTAGCGGTGTAGAGGACGGCCCGCGTGATGATGACGGACTCACCCTCCGGATTGAGCATGCTGCCCATCTCGCCGCCGGCGAACAGTGTCGCGGCGGTGACGGGGATGTAGCAAGCGCCCTTGCCTTGGACTCTGGCAGTCATGTCAGACCCCTAGACGCGGACGTATTCGATGTAGCACTGTCCGGTATAGCCGACCGTGGAGGCCGAACCGAAAGCCGCGATGACGCTGGTCGCGGGCACGACGGGGAGCGCGTCCGCAGCGTCGCCGTTGGCGAGGCCCTGCACGGCGGTACCGGCAGAGGCGGCCTGAGCGGCGGCGGTGAAGATGTTGGCCACGTCGTGCGCGGCGACGGCGGTAGCCGCGTGACCGATGGTGATGTCGGCCGCGCCGGTCGAGTTCGTGATGCCGTAGAGCACGCAACTGGTGATGATGATCGGCGTGTCCTCAGGGTTGACGACGTAGCCGAGACTTCCGTCGGCGGTAGCCGCGTGGGAAAGCTGGCCGGTGACAGGGAAGCTGAACGCGCCCCGTCCGGTTACTGGTGTAGCGAGTGCCATGTGTTCTCCTCTTCGAGCGGGGCCGGCGTCAGAAGCCCGGCCCCGCGCTCATGCCTAGATGTAGTAGCCGGCGACGATGACGCGAATCGCCGTGGTGACGGTGAGGCTGTTCGCGGCGGTGTCTTCGATGACAATGCCCTCGCTCACCGTGAGCGCGGTATTGAGCAGAGTCGTCACGACGGTGCCGCCCGTAGGCCCGACCCACGCAGCCGAGGTCATATCGGCCGCGACGTGCGAGAGGACGACGCCGCCAGAGGTGGACTCCACCAGCGATATGACAGTGGAGGTGGTCACGTTTCCGGCCGCCTGCATCGCCGCGAATGTGGGGTAGAACTGCTTGCCCGTGATGAGCGGCACGATGACGTTCGTGGTGCCGTTTTGTGCCTTCACTTCAGCGGTCGTGAACGTGTGGTCGAAGAATCCGCCGGTTCCTGCGAGTCCGAGCGTGTGCAGGATGTTCATTTCGGCGGCCGTCAACGTAACAGCCGTGCCGCCAATCTTCAGCGACGCGCCGCTTTCGATGTCGAGGTACTGCCCGGTGTTGATATCGGTGTTACTCTTGACTTGCTTTTTGAACCAACTCATGTGTGCTCCCTTCCTTCCTCAGCCGATTAGACGGTGAGGACGCCGAAGGGAGAACGGCTGGCCTTGGTCTTCTGCGTCTGATTGATCGGGTTCGGCAGGGCGAAGCCGAGGCGCATGATGAAGCGCAGCGCCACGCAGTCCTGCTGGCCGAGGTTCACGACGATGTTTCCGGCGGCATCGTTGACGACGCCCTCAGTCATGACCTTCATCTCCAGTTCCTTACGCATCGCCCACACGGCATTCGAGAAGTCGCCGACGATGAGGTTCTGGGCAGCAGTCGGGAAGCCGCCGTGCTTCGGGAACGCGCACGGGACGCCGTCGAGTTCGTAGGCCATGCCCTGGCCGGGAACCTTGTTGAAGATCGGGTTGCCGTTCGAGTCACGCAGGCCGCGCAGACGGGACTTCATCGAGATAGCGCCGGCCACGGCACTGACCTCGTAGCCGTCCGCCTCGACCTTGCCGAAGACGCCGGTAGTGCCCGCGGCGGTCTCGCCGAGGATGTCGTCGTAGATGTCCGCGCCGGTACCGATGGCGACGGAGTTACCGGCGCTCACGGCGTGCGTGGCGATGCCGCCCACAGGCCAACCCGTCGGGGCGTTGGTACCCGCGAGCACGGCCGCGTCGAAGAGGCGGGCCATGTCGCCGGAGACCTGCTCCTTGGCCGTGCCGAAGATGTCCACGTCGGTGTCGTCGATGGTGTCCTGGTCGATGACGACATAGGAGGCCAGCTTGCCGACGTACATGACCACGTCTTCCCAGCCGGTCGTGGTGGACTCGATGAGGCCGCCGTGATTCTCGCCGCTGGGGGCGTCGACCCAATAGCTGAGGGCCAGCTCGGAGGCGACCTTCAGGGTGGCGCTGGCCTTGGTCAGGTTGCGCAGCTTGCGCATGTGCGTCATGCCGAAAGACTTGTCGAGGGTGTTTTGGATGATCTCCATCCGCTGCTCGGTCGGCATAAGCGCCAGAGCGTCAGCGGTTGAAATGAGGTCTGTGTATCCCATGGTGGGGTGCTCCTATGTGTGGTTAGCCGCTCTTGAGTGCGGCGCGCAAGTTCGTGTCGAAGTCATGCGCCGCAGACGGCTTTTGCTGTGTGCCGCTGCCCGCGCCGACGTGCGGCACGACGGGCTTGGCGGACTGGAACAGGTACGGGCACTTCGTCTTCAGGGCTTCGATGTCTGGATTGCCCTTGCGGTCATACAGCTCGTACTCTTTGACGGCGGCCCAGGCTAGGCGCAGGTCACCTGCACCCGCCTCGTGCGCGTCGGCGAAGAAGTCGGAGCGAGTGCCTGACTCGCCGAGACTGGTCGAGATCTTCTCAAGCTCGGCCTTGGAATCGCCGGTCGCCTTGGCGATGGCGTCTGTGAGCTGCTTCTGGAATGCCGTGCGGTCCGTCTTGCGGTCGTCCCTCTCGGAACCGAGCGCAGACTTGAGGCCGACGACCTTTTCGTCATGCCACTTCTGGGCAATGGTCTGAGCGTCTTCCGGTAGCGCGCCAAACCACGACTCGGGGGTTGCCGCTGCCGTCTCGGCATCGGTCGTCGCGTCGCTGGCGCTGCCTTGTCCCGCATCCTGTGTTGCTTGATCGGTGGTGGTGTCTGCGTCTTTCGTCATCTCGACGGCTCCTTTAGGCTGCGACCGCCGTCACGGCGGGCAGATTGCTGACGGGTGTGGCCACGTAACTGCCGCCCCATTGGTCTGAATGTGTGTGCGTTCCGAGGTCTTTCCATGAAGCCGAGCCCGACTTAAGCGCGTCATAGCGGCCGGGCCCGAGGATGCTGCGCTGCGTGGCTTCGTCTTGGCGGCCGTACCAATCCTGGTACGATTGAGCCTGCGGGTTTTCGACGCCGACGACGATGGGGAGCAGGTCACAGTTGTGTGCTATAATGCTATTGGCGCTGTACCAATGTCCCTGAGTTTGGAGGTTGTATACGTGACCAGAAAAGCGACGACCGCTGACATCGAGAACGTGGTCAAGGACTACGTTGCTGGCGAGAGTTCGCAGAACGTCGCGGCCCGCTGGCACACTACGGAGAAGACCCTCTCGGATTTGCTCAAGACTCGCGGGCTGTTTCGCAGTCGCGAGGATCGCTACCGACTCGCTGTCAGCAAGGGGTCCGCGAAGCATCGCGCCGGGCTCGGCCTGCCTGACGCCGAAATTGCGCGACGCTACCTCGCCGGAGAATCTGAGAAGGCGCTTGCCGATGCCTTCGGGGTCTCGTGCGGCGCTATCAAGGTGCATCTGCGCGAGGCCGGCGTACAGCGGCGCGGACAGACCGCCGCCAATCGCCTCAGCGGCGAGCGGCTGACGCCCAAGCAACGCGCCCGACTGCGCGAGTTGGTGCAACAGAATCTCCGGGGCCGCAAGCAGCCGATGCAGGAGAAGTGCAGGCGTGCCCTGACGCGCGAGAGGATGTGCCTGCACATTTCCCCTGCCGAGATTCAGTTCGCTGCCGACCTCCGCGAGCAGGGATTCGAGACTGTCCCCCAGAAGGCGGTCGGCTCCTACAACGTAGACCTCGCACTTACCGCCGCGCCCGTCGCCGTGGAAATTCTCGGCGGCGGCTGGCACCGTGACAATGCGGTTCATGCCGAGCGCACGCCGTACATCCTCAATGCGGGTTGGCACTTGGTATTCGTGTGGGTCGACGGGCGACGCTACCCGCTCACTTCCGCCGCTGCTGACTACGTTGTCGCCTTCGCGCAGGAGGCCAGCCGCGATCCATCCACGATCCGTGAGTATCGCGTGATTCGGGGTGACGGTGACGAGGTTGCCAGAGGCCGTGCCGACGGTGACGACTTCGCCCACGTACTTTCGCGACGTGGCCGCGCCGACCGGCGGACCCGCAGCCACCGTTCCTGACACAAAACAGCGGCCCTGACAATGTTCGTCGAACTCGGCTTCGGTCGAGAGGATTTCGCCGTCGGCTACCGCGCAACCGCAACATGTTCTTTCATCCAAACTTGCAATTCTTTGATACATCCGCACGCCTGCCGTCACGTAAGATTCGCGCGTAGCCTCGCGGTAGACGCGGAGTTGTTCGGTCCTGGCGATGTTCAGCGCCCTGTCCAGCCCCATCCCCGTCGCCTTCCTAACGGCAGCCGCCGTCACGCGCGGATTGCGGCCCAGCGCCACGGACTTGACGAGTTCCCGCGTCATCGAGTCGCGCATGGCCGGGTACGATGACGCCAGCAAGTCGCCAAGTGGTGATCCGTCGCGAGCGATGCCGACCATGCCCTGCAAGGCGTCGTGCGGCATCTTCGTGAACTGGCCAAGGCCCGGCTTCATGGATTCAAGCGCGGCGGAGGCGTTGTCGATGCCGCGCGTCATCATGTCGAGTTGCTCGGCCTTGATTACGTCGACCGCCCAGCCGTTGAAGCGCGCCAGCTCCTCCATCGTCTGCAGTTGAAGCGTCTGCCAACGCTCAAGGCGGTAGAGTTGCGACCACGAAGGCTCCATGCCCTCGGACGCAAGGCGTGTGATCTGCTCGGACAGGGCGGCGATGTTCGATTCAAGCGCGCGCTCCACGTCGAGGTAACGGTTCGCCATGAGATTGATCTGCACGCCCTCATGCGCCCGCAGTTCGGCCTTGAAGCCGCGGATGGCCTTGACTACCGCACTCTCGTAGGCGACCGTCACGACGCCGTCCGTGACTTGAGCGGATTGTCGCCGTAGTCGACCGTCAGAACGGGCGCGTAGAACCCGTTTTTGTCGGGTTCGCCGAGTTCCACGAGAATGCGGTTGCAGTTGTCATCGCGGACCTTGAGCATGTCGAACAGCGCTCCGTCGACCTTGATCTTTAGGGTGCGCGGCCTCACTTCCGCCCCCGCCTGGCCAATATCCCGCAGAGCGAGTAGCCAAGGACACCGCCAATCGCGAGGAAGAAGAGGTTGGAGATGAAGGCTGCGAGCGGCGTCAACGCTTCGCCCGCTTCGCCTTCGGTGCCTGCGTCGGGGGAACCTCAGCAGCAGGGACAGCGGTACGCGGCGTCGGCGCTTGCTGCGACGGATACGGCCCCGGATTCGTGCCCTGGTCAAACTTCTTGCGCGCACTGCTGATGGCCACGTCGGCCAGCGAGGTCATGCCGGCCTGCGCCTCGTCCATATCCTTCTGCATCTGCGCCAGCTCGTCCTCAGACCAGCCTTCGCGCCTGAGCTGCGTGACGATGGGAATACCCGCGTCCACGTTCGTCTTGTGGATCAGCGATTCGGTGTAGGGCTGGACGGTGTGCTCGTCTTCCCACACGCACTCGATGTCGTTGGGGGAGACGGTGTGCCCGGCGAGGCCCATGACGAAGGCGGCGGCGCGCTTCCACGTGGATTCGAGGCGGGCGCAATACTTGAGCGCCTCTTTGGTCAAGGGAGCCTCTGAGGCAATAAGCGCCTCGCCTGACATGTCGCCTTGCTGCAGCAGGTAGTGCTTCGGCGTGTGCGTCAGGATGGCGATGCGGCTGGCGATGTGGTCTAGGCCGGCGATGAAGTTGGAGAGCTGCGTGGCGGCGAACTGGCCTACCTGCGTCTGCTGCGCGCCCTCGCCCGCGCCGGCAGGAATGTTCAGCAGCTCACGCGGCGAGTTCAGGATCTTGTTCTTGTCGAGCTCAACGCTCGAGATCATCCAGCGCTGCTCGAATGCCCCGTACTCGGCGGCCACCATCATGTCGGCGAAGAGCTTGTTGAGCGCGTTGTTGAGCGGGATAACGTCGGTCAGGCGACTCTTGCCGCGACGGTCGACGCGGTAGTGGAAGACCGGGATGCCGCCGAGGCTGTTGACCTCTTCGGGATTGTCGGCGAGGGGGGCGAAGGCGTTGGGGCCGGTGATATCGGCGCGCTTCTGCGTCGCGGCGTAGTGCAGGATGCGCTCGGGGTAGTAGAGGTTGAGGTAGGTACTGCCGCCCTCTTCCCACCACTTAGCCGCGTACTCGGGCGTCTTCGGGTCGTTCTCGGCGTAGAGCATGGCCACGAGGTGGGGCTGATTCTCGAAGGTGCGCGGCTTGCCGTCTGCGCCCTGTTCGGCGACGAGGAAGCCCTCGGCGCAAACGGACACGGCCTTGGCGATCTCCTCGGAGTCGGCCGCCATGTCCTGCGAATCCCACCACTCGTCAAGCGCGGCCTGCACGGTCTTGTCGGCGCACTTGAAACCCTTGAGCTGCACGCGGTCGAGGAGGGAGTCGACGACGACGGCCGCCCAGTTCTCGCACCAGCGGGCGTCCATCTTCTCGAAGACGTGGCGGAGGCGGGACGATGCGTAGACTAGCGGGTGATCTCCATCGTAGTAGCGCCAGTTCTTCGCGTACTCGTCCTGTTTGCGCTTGAGCGCGTGATAGGCGCGGCCGACGTCGGTTGACGCAGCCGTGCCTGCAGATGTATCCTCTATGGGTAGCCTCTTCCTGGCGGGAGGGGAATTACCGTGACCCCGGTCGTGACAGCGGCGCGGGGTCGTTCTATATCAAGCGTACAGACTCACAAGCGGCTGCGTGCACCGATACGCGGCTAGGAGGCGCCCCAGGGCTTGCCGCCCCACGATTCCTTCCGCTGGTCGACGTGCATCGTCAGGTAACGCGCCGTGTCCATGCCGTGATCGTTGGCTTTGACCGGCTCAGAGTCCTTGACGCCCTCGCGCCAGAGGTACAGCTCGAACTCGTCTTCGGTTGAGACGGGCTGCTTAGCGTCCTGCAGGCGTTGGTCGACGCGCAGGGACGAGTCGCGAAGGAAGAACATGGACGGCTCCGCCAGCCGCTTCTTGACCGCCTGAATCCCCGGCGACACTGCCTTCTTCGCGGCGATGGTCGGCACGCCCCACTTCTTCCGCAGCGTGGCGCGGCCCTCGGCGTCGTGGTCGCAGATGATGGCACTCGGGAAGTCCTCATGCTCGCGGATCATCCAGCGCCGTACCTCATCGGCCACCTCTTCGACCAGCAGGCTGGTGTGGTACAGCTCGCGGAAGCGGTAGAGGTCGCCCGTCTCGGGATCTTGCGCCCACGCTTGCCAGACGAACGGGTGCGTGTAGCCGAAGTCGATCGCCCACAGCCTGCGCCACTCCTTCGGCGGATTCGTGAAGGCCATCTTCGGGAAGCGGTCGACCATGTGCACGTCGCGGTCGAACTCGTCATACACGACGCCCTCGGCCGTGACCCATAGGCCCAACAGCAGGCGCTTGCGACGCACGCCTGTCAGTGAGTCAAGCTTGGCCAAGTACTCGCGCCCGAAGTCGGTCGGCGTCTCGCCGTCATACAGCACGGGGTTGTCCTGGTGGCGTGAGTCGACGATCCGCAGGCGACCCGACTGTGCTCTCTTCAGCAGCCAATGATTCGCGCCGGCGGGGTTGCAGTCAGCGACGATCTGCGTGTAGGGCATGTACTGACCACGGACGCGGGTCAGCAGGTGCTCCCAATCGTCTTCGAGTAGTTCGGTCGCCTCCTGAACATAGATGACGTCGTACTCGCTCGACATAATCTTCGACGGCTTGTCCATGCCGCCGGTCACGAGCACTGATCCGTTCGGGTACTGCCACTCGCGGTTGTCATACCAGCGCGCCGTGCCCGCCACGATGACGTCGTTCTTGAGCGTCACGAGGCCCGACTGCGTGAGCGATTCGCGCGTCTTGCGAATGATGAGGGCGCGCATCCCGGGGTACTTCGTGGCCTGCCAGTTGAGGCGTTCCAGCACGCAGCGGGACTTGCCCGTACCGGCGGGGCCGCTGAAAAGGACTTCGGGTTCGTGCGCTGCCCAGAAGGTCAGGCAGTTGCCTATCGGGCGATAGGGCTTGTTCTCAGGGACGAGGTCGGCAGGCAGCGCCGACTTGGCGACCGTGAGGCTCACGCATCGTCGGGGTCAATGCCGATGATGACCTTGAAGGGCGGGTTGCCGTCGCCGTCGGTGAGACGGGTGGGAGCGTCTAGGCCGAGAAGCTTGCGCCGCGACTCGTACAGCGATTGCAGCCTGCCGATAGCGGTCATCGCCGGGCCGTCGTCTTCGATGACCACGAGTTGCCCGGTCGCCGGATCGAGGTCGCGCACGACGTTGCCGCCGCTCACCTTGACGTGACGCCGGGCGAGGATGCGCTCGGTCGAGCGGATGAGTTTGTCGATGCGCGCCAACTCCAGTTCCCGCAGGTGCTCGGCGTTGTCCTCAGTGCGCTTGGCGAGGGCGGCGAGTGCGTCCTTGACGTAGCGGCAGGCGGTCGATTCGTCGACGCCTACCTCGCGGCCTATCTGTGCGAGACTGAGGCCGGCGACGCGCAGATCGAGGGCGCGGGCCTGGCGCTCGGCCTTGCCTGCCTTCTCGGTCTGGTTGTGCTTGTTCTTGACCGTCACTTGTCTACCTATGCGATTGTAGTCTGGAGCGTGCAGGTCGGTGCTGCCCCGCCACATGCCGACTGGACGTCGGTAGTGGCCTGCTTTGCACGCTTGGGATAGGGTTTGCGTAGCGGCTCGATTTGAGCATGCATGGCGTCGTCTAGGGGCATGAGGTAGCGGTACTTCCCAGGCACCTTGACCTTAGGCAGTCCCACGGTGCTGCCCCTCGCCCCGGACGTAATGCTGCGTCCGTGATGCTGCTTTCCGTGCCAGAGGTATTCAGTCTGCCCGCTCTGCTGACCGTCGAAAATCCAGTTTCCCGCCTGATAAATGCCTCCGACGTGATCGTGCGCGGGGTCGGCATAGGAAACAATCAGCCTCAGGCCTGGACTCTGCCGTTGCAGCATCCTTATTGCAATCGCGACAATGCGGGTGACTGAGGCGACGTGATGACACAGGGCCACACGGACCAGCTCGCACGCCTCCGTCTGCGCCAGCCCAAACGCCCTCGCCATATGATTGTTTGCCCCCAAGCCGAACATAACCGACCCGATGAACTTGCCACGCTCCCACACTCCGATTAGCGCCAGCTTCCCAGACGGCATGCGCCTGGAGTAGTGCCAGTGCATCGCTGCGTACTTGGCGGCCCCGTGGTCGCACCAATCTAGCCGCAAGTCAGACGGTGAACTCATGCCCACACTCAGGACAGACCACTGGCTTCTTCTGGTCAAGGCGCGGCTGTTCGTCTTCGCCCACAGGCTCGAAGTCCCGCAACCTTGAGAAGTCCACCTCGTTCGCTGCAGCAATCGACTCAAGCAGCGACGCCACGTCGTCGGAGTCGACGGACTCCAGCAGTTCACCTAGTTTCTCAGCATCAGGGACGGCCATTGCGCCAATGCTGTCGAGCGAGGCGAGCACGAGACGCTCCTCTGCATCGGACAAGTCGACATACGTAACGGGGATGGACTTCTGCCCGGAGCGCATGGCGAGGGCGATTCGGAGATGACCGTCGACCACGAACCCGCTGCGCTGATTGACCACCACGGACTGCACGAGGCCCACGGACTCGAGCACGGTGCCGAGCGCGTCCTGCTGCGCCTGCGGATGTATCCGCCAATTGTTGGGGTGCGCGAGCAGGTCGTCGGGCGATTCCTCGCCGTGGCCGATGATGCGGTTGTCCCAAGTCACGAGCTGGCCCGGATGCGCAGAATCGAACTGCGGCCTTCGGTTTTGGAGACCGACGGGCTGCCACTACACCACACCCGAGTGACGGGGCTGGTAGCGGGGGCCGGAATCGAACCGGCAACGGCCGGGATATGAGCCCGGTGCGCTACCATTGCGCTACCCCGCGTTGATATCATCCCGCCGCCCACCACTCCGCCGCCTTCTCCTTAAGCCTCAGCAGCGCCACGGTGCGCCGTTCCTCGATTGCGGTGGAGACGCCGAGACGCCGGTCGATGAGGTCGTGACGGTTGTGATCAAGCGGGACCCACGCCGTGCGCTCCCATCCGACCTTGCCGCCGCCCATCCCGCGATGAGTCGGCCAGTGTGCGGGCTCACATCCAGGCCGCTCGCACAGCAGGCAGTCGGATTCAGCCGCCAGCAACGTCGCCGCGCGATGCAGCGGGTCCACCTTCCGCCGCTTCGTCTTGCCCGGTTTGGGGAGTGGCGTGCAGACCTCAGTCATCGTCATCGGGCTCGTAAATGTACTCGTGAGTCATGTGGTATGCGGCGATGCCCGCCTGTCGCATCGTGAGGCCGCAGGTCCATGCCGCCTGCACGCACTCCTCATAGTCATCCATGTTGAAGTCGTCGAGGGTCACGGCGGGCGTCACGTGATCGGCTTCCATCACGAGTGCCAGCTCGTCTTCGCGCAGTACGTCATCGTTCCAAAGGTCCATGCTTCAAGGGTAGCCATCACAACCTGCGTCCGTGCACCGATACGAGCCGGTAGCCTGCCGGGCGCACACCCTCGATGACGTGGCCCGCCCTGCGCAGACGGTCGACGGCGGTCTGATACACGCGCCGTGACCCTCCCATCGCCACGCACAGGCGCACCGTTTCTGGTGCAGCCTCCGTGAGCACCCTCAGCACCCTGGCGTCGAGGTCGGGGTCGTGTGCGGGATTGTAACGATGACAGGAGCAGATGCAGGCAGGGTTGTCGTGAGCGAGGCAGGCGTTGCAGATGAGGCAGCGGCGATCCTCCAGGGCGAGGATGCGGTGGCCGCATAGGTGCCGGGTGCCGCTTCGGAAGCCGGCGGGGGGGTCCGCTACGTAACCGCTCAGGTGCCTCGGTCCGGACTCTTGCCAGCGGTGCCGCCTTGATTGAGGATTCCGGCAGCGCGCATGGCCTCTGCCGCCTTCGGGGTCGGCTGCGTCAATCGGCGGATCTCATTCATGCGGCGGTCATAGTCGGCGGCGGCCTTGAACACCCGCGCCAGCTCTCCCGTGTGCGGCCTCATGGCGAAGCCCTCTAGCGTCGCCTGCGCCTTCCGCAGAGAGGCCGTGAAGGCCGTCGTGTCCAGTGCGAAGGTGAAGTGCCGATGCGGCTCGGCTGTCCACCTCAAGCACGTACTGCACCATGGCCGGCCGGGTCGCCATGTCCAGAAGGGGCGACGGATGCGGTAGTACAGCCACTCGACGAATGCGGGAACCCTCACGACTCCGAGCCGCCTTCCAGGGTCACGCATCCCCCGCCAACACACATAGCGTCAAGGGTCGCCTCTATGCCATAGGCGTCGCCGTAGGAGGAGAACCGCGCGCCCTGCTTCAGTCCCACGCCCTGCAGTGTGATCGTCATGGGGACACGAAGTGTGCCGCCCGGTATCGAGACGACGGCGACGACGGTCATGGGGACGCCCATATGCATCTCGGGCGTCATCGCTTCACCCTCCGCCACGTCGCCAGTATCCAGTCGCCCACCTGAATCATCGTGTCCTGGTACCACGGCGGCATCCTGCGCGCGGAGTTGTCGTCGAGCAGTATCCACGGCCACAGCACCGACGTGATGAGATAGGCCCACACAAATCGGACCCCGAACGGCTCACGTCGCATAGCCGCGTTCCACTCGGCGAGGGCTTCTCGTGTGGTGGGCTTGCTCACCCCGCCCCCCACAGGCACACGGCCGCAAGCGCGAAATCGAATATGGCGAGTCCGCAGAGGAGCACCACGAACACCACACCAAGCGCGTTCGCCCCCCAGTCGATCATGTCGCCGACGACGACAGCCGCAAGAATGCCGGTGAAAAGACCGCACCCGATGAACGCGGCCACGCCAACCCAGCTCACCTCAGCACCCACAGCGCCAGCACGACGATAGCCACGAAGCTCCAGAGGACACTCCACGGGGCGAACTTGGTTGGGGTGGCTTGTCGGCGCTTGGTCATGCGTACTCCTTCTTCATACGGCGGCGGCTAGCAGCGCCACCGCCCGCTCAATTGTCATGCCCACTGGCAACCTGACGACCTCGCATCGGTCTGCTCTGCTGCCATCGGCAAGAATCACGCGGTCCTGCCTGCTGACGTTCTCTCGGCCCCACATTGGCCGCAGATTCGCCAGCCCCCAGCACACGCGCCAGTTGTCGTCGCCGACCTCGCCGAAGCGGAATGTCCGACGGGGGAGAATGTGATCGTTGTGCCAGCCGCCCTTCCCGTAGTTCGCCCACGTCATGCCGGGGGAGAAAAGCCCCTCAACACGGGCCACATACTCCTCCGCTGTAAACAAGTGGGGGATGCTTACTCCTGAGATGCCGCGGCGCCTGCTCAGCTCCGTCCATGCCCCGGACCACCAAGCCCTATAGGCGCGCATCTCTGGATGTTGTACGCGATATCGCGCGGCGTAAGCGGACTGGCGCGCACTAATCACATCGAAATGCGCGCTGCGGTAGACGCGCTCCCTTGACGCAGCCTCATCCCGGTGGGCGGCGTAGTAGGCGGCGCTGTAGACGGATCTTTCCCCCCGACAACTCGTGCACCGGCAACCTTTGCCGTACAGATATCCCGTCGGCGACCCGTGCGCCCTCAGTAAGTTGATTCTTCGCATACGTCCAGCCTAAAGCGAGACTGGCGGGGGTGCTAACAGGAGTTGCGCAAAGAAAAGGCCCGCACGGTGGCGGGCCTTGGGTCGCGCTGTATGTGGGGGCGGCCGTCGGGTCGGAGTCAGTCCCAGCTTCCTCGCGCCATGACCTCGCCGATGGGCGGGTTCTGATGCCAGAAGTCCGAGGACTCGGCCGACTTGTCGCGACCCGCCCGATAGGTGACGAGATGGATGGTGTAAGTGCGAAGTCCGTCGTGTCGATATTCCTTCCATGCGCCGCCGGGAGCCATGCCCGTGGCGATGCCGGCGTCTACCCGCATCTCTCCCTCACGCAGTTCGCAGTCGTCTGCCTCAAGTTCATCGGCCAGCCTGCGCAGCTCCGCGGCTGCCGACGCCTTCCGGTCCTTCGCGTTCATCTCGCAGCTCATGGCGTCCCCTGTCTGTTGTCCGCTGTCAGCTTGTCCAGTCGCTTCTTCGCCGCGTTGATAGTCGCGCCAAGATTGGTCGTCGCGTACCCGGGCATCTGCCCGAACTTGCCGAGCTGATACGGACAGGTCTTCGCGATGCTGAGCAGGTCGGCGCGTTGCCGGTCATCGAGCAGTGAGGCGTCGCCGGCCGCTTTGTGCTCGCGGCACGAGGCGTTGTATGCCTTGAGGCGGTCACGCTGCGCCTCCAGCTTGTCGATCTTCGCGCGTAGTGCGTCGGCTGCGTCCGGGTCGTCGGAGTAGATAGCGTGCGAGGCGGCACGCTCGATACCGTCAGCCCTGGCGCGCATCTCGGCGGCCTTGTCGGTGCTCTCGATGCCGCGACGCATGTTCGCCGTGATGCGGTCCTGGTCGCGGCGTGCGCGCTTCTCAGAATGGTGGCCAACAAGGATAGGCTGACCGAACGGGAATCGTTCGGCGAGAGAATCGGCGGCGTCGAAAGCCTGCCCGGCCTTCGCCTCGCGTCCGTCTGCCTGCTCACGCAGCCGCTCGGCGCGGGCTTCTCTGCGTTCGCGGTAGGTCATCGTGCGGCCCGCAGCCTGACTATCGGCAGCAGGTCGTTCGCGCCGGCAGTCAGCAACTCCGCGTCTATCGTGTCGGACGCTACGGGATACTGCGCCAGTGCGTCGGCCAACTTGTTCACGAGCCTATTGTCTGCCGCGTCCATGTCGGAGCCCGAGCGAGATAGGTCAATCTCTTGTTTCCATGTGTCGATACATGCGTACACGTGCTGGATTTCGTCCTTCATCACTCCCCCTTCCCAATCCTAGTCAGTTCCGCGTCCACCCACGTCACCCGGACGCGCCAGCGATGACCGAATCTCACAGCCGGCACTTCACCCGCTGCAATCCGGCGCGTCATCGTCGACTTGTTCACGCCGAGACGGCGAGCGGCTTCGGCGGCGGTGATTGTCTGGGGGCCGGTCATCGGGTCACGCTCTTCTTCGGGATGCCGTAGTAGTCGCTCATGTCGCACTCGCCGGCACACTGCTGGCAGAACGTCGCCTGCAACGTGGCCGCGTTGAACTTCGTCCAGATGGTCTTGAGTTCGGCGCGCGGAAACGGTTTGTGGCAGCGCTCGCACTCTGCCGTTGTGTCCACCAGCCCCGGATGCGCGGCCTCGAATGCATCGATCTGAGCAAGCACTCGGTCTCCGCTGTAGTCAAAGCAGCCCACAAAATCCGCTCGCAGTTCGTCAAGTCCGGTCATCGCGCGTACCCGGACTCGGCGTCGAGCTTGGCCCACAGGGTGCGCAGGCGGGCGGACTCGGCGGCGGCCTCGTCCTCAGACACGCGCCGCGCGTTCTCGGCCTGGGCATCGGCGGCGTTGCCGTTGGCCACGTCTTCGGGGTGATACGTGGTGGGATCGTAGGCGTCGGCGTCGGTCATGGTGCCCCCGTCTCGGACTCGTGGTGGCAGTCCCGCATTTGGCAGGCGGGGCAGGTGCCGACGAAGTACTCGCCGGGGTGAAAGTCATAGCCATGCTTGTACGTTTGCCGCTCGCTTGCGACGGTGACCTTGACACCCTCGTGCCCGCAGAGCCGGCAGGTCGCGATGTGCTTCTCGGCTGTTGCCCTCATGGCGTCCTCCTTGCGGGGTTGCTATCTGACCCAAGTATACCCCATCCGCAACCCGCGCAACCCTGACGAGGGGTAATTCGCACATCTTAACAATTCGCCGCCCGACTCCCGCCTGTGCTAGAATTCGCCCATGGGCAGCATCTCCAAGACCCCGCGCGCCAACGCAGACGGCACCTACTCCTGGCTCGTCACCGTCCCCGTCGGCTACGGTCGCCACGCCAGCAGGATCGTGAGAAGCGTGCGGGTCGCCAAGGAGACGAAGCATCCCCCGCAGAAGGCGCGCGACCTTCTGGCGCATCTCCAGCAGCAGGCCGAGGGCGGCGTCATCCCCAGCCACAAGCTCACCATGGGCGACCTCTTCGACAGGTGGCTGTCCGAATGGGTTGATGACGATGAGCGGTATGAGCAGGCCAGTCAGGACGCCTATCATTCGACCGTCGAGATATACCTCCGCCCCGCAATAGGGCATATACGTGGCATAACTCTGCAACCAACGCATATTGCCGAGATGTGGCGCAATATCCGGGCACTGCCACGCGCCTTGTCCAGCGTGCGCCGCTACTACGCCGCCTTGCACCTCTGCCTCAACTGGGGCATTCAGCACGGCCTGGTGCTGCGCAACGTCTGCGATATGGAGATTGCGCGGGTTCCGAACGCGCGGCATGAGGAGCGGCCGGTGCTGTCGCTGCGGCAGATGCTAGAGCTCTTGGGCCGAATCCGGGGAACCGAAATGGCCCTGCCGGTCCTCATCGCAATCAGCGCCGGCACACGTCGCGGCGAGGCCATCGGCATGAAGTGGGGCGACGTGGACGTGATCGGGCGGCGCATCATGGTCAGGCGCAGCCTCAGGCGCAGCAAGGGGCATGGACTGGTCGAGAAGTGGCCGAAGGGTGGCAAGCCTCGGATCGTGCCGATGCCTGAGTTTGCCGCCGCCGTGTTCGCGAGTTGTCCGAAGAAATCGGATAACTGGTATGTGTGCGGCGGTGAGAAGCCGATGACGCCGGAGCGCGTGTCCAAGGGCTGGCGCGAACTCCTCGTGACGCTAGAGCTGCCGCCGATGCGATTCCACGACTTGAGGCACTCGTATTCGGTCGCGATGTTGGAGGCGGGCGTGGATATGAAAACCCTCTCCGAGATGCTCGGCCACCGGCAGATGGCGACTACCAGCGAGATTTACGCCCACGTCAGCGAGCGGATGCGGGAGCGGTCGGTGGCGGCGCTCAATGCGGCGGTGGTTGAGGCGGGGAAGCGGGCAGAGGGCTAGTTCCCTTCCTCGGCGCGGGTGCGGAGTGAGTCAAGGAACGCCTCGAAGCTACTCGACTCTCCACGTAATTTCCACGCTTCCAACAGCATCCGGTCCCGCGCCGCCAGCGCGGCCTCGGCCTTCGTGTACCGCCGATTTGCCCGCATCAGTGCGTGCTCCAGGCCATCCAGGTTGCCTTCATCGTGTTCGACCTTGGCCTCCAGCTCGGCGATGCGGGCGCAGTCTGTCGCCCCCGTCTTGTCCCGCTCCGCCAGGGTGGCGATCAACTCCTCAAGATGAACCCGTTGTACTTCGTTGCGGGCCTCCATCTCGGCGATAGCGGCGTCGGCGTACTCGACCACGGACTCTGCCTCTCTAGTCTCCGGTGGATCGTCCTTCCACATCACGCGGTACTCGTCTAGGGCGCTCACTTCGTCCCCCTCTCGGCCCAGCGGGACAGTTCTTTGTCCTTGAGCCCACAGAAGATGCAGTCATCGTTGTGACCAACAGCAAGTGCCCGCTCGATAGTGGCCTCGGCCTCGTTCACTCGCTGCACCTCATGGATGTAGTCTCCCATGACTGCTGTGTGGTCTTCCTGCAACTGCTCGTTCTCCGCCTCGGCCTGGACCCTCAGGGCGTTCGCGTGACTCACGTCCCCCGCATGGTCAATCGCATCCTCCTCGCGAGCCCGCTCCAGCGCCCACTCTCGTTTGCGGCACTTCGCAAGCTCGGCCTCGGCCTGCTGTAGCGAGGCGCGAGCCTCCAGCAGTTCGCGGTACCGCCCGTCGTAGGCGTAAGCCAGGGATGCGTGGTCCGCCTCCAGATCGGCGATGCGAGACTGTTGCATATCGGAGTTCGTCTCCCATGCGGCAATCGCCCGGGTGCGATTCAGTAGCTCTGCGTCGCGTGTCTTCACGCCTTCACTAAGCGTTTTTTTCGTGGCCTCCATCCCGGCAGCCCTCTCCTCACTCGTCCACAGGCGCTTCATTAGGTCCTTGCACTTGGCATCCAGCTCGGCGATAGCGGCGTCAGCCTTCTCGCGCACATGGTCGATTCCGGCGAGTGTCGACGGCTCCGCATCGCGCAGGCCGAACGTCGCGCGCTTGTACTCCTCCACTGCGCTCACGTCGTGCTCCTCTCAAAGGGATTCCCCCACGTCTTCACCTTCTGTTTCCAACTGTCCCAACCCGTGTAAGGCTGCACGTCCGCCACAAAACGGCCACACTGGCCGCACTCCCACCCTCCGTAACGACGCCTCCACGGGAAGCCAAGCCTCTGGCAGTGCGGGCAACCAAGCGGATGGCTCGCGCTCACGGCGTGCTCCTCTGATTGATTTGCGTGTGGTAATCTGTACCCATGCTCAACCTCGCTGATAGCCTGTTTCGGCCCTTTATCGGCCCTTTATCGGCCCCTTATCCAAACGCGGCGCACTACGGGCGCACATCGGTGAGCGGGTAGCGTTGCCCGTTTCCGCAAAGTACCTGCAAATAGCACACAAGCCGACGTAGCTCAGCTGGCAGAGCACATCACTCGTAATTCTGTGCTTCCAGCCCCAGGCACGCTCGCGTATCGCTTCTCAGGCACGCAATACCCTCAAGTTCTGGCATCCATTGGTATCCGTTCTCAAGTACGGGCTTCCATCGGGCTTCCATCGGCCCCGCCCCGACGGGTGCGCAGGTGGTCGATGTGCGTCAACAG
>Ga0209585_10000167_pt1 | contig 25589 bp, 17 predicted proteins | sample NGEPerone_FD_185491 | JGI IMG/M metagenome (GOLD analysis project Ga0209585, IMG submission 185491) | Arctic peat soil microbial communities from the Barrow Environmental Observatory site, Barrow, Alaska, USA - NGEE Permafrost154B-one... | ecosystem: Environmental > Terrestrial > Soil >... | reverse complement strand
CTCCCCGGCGGGACCCACGACTTCGGCGAGAGCATCGTCGAGACGGTCGTCCGAGAGGTGCGCGAGGAGACCGGACTCGACGTCGAGGTGACGGGGCTGGTCGGGATCTACTCCGACCCGAAGCACGTGATCGCCTACAGCGACGGGGAGGTGCGTCAGCAGTTCACGCTGTCGTTTCGGTGCCGGGTGTTGGGCGGGACGCTGGAGAAGGACTCCGAGAGCCAGGAGCTGCGGTGGGGGGCCGCAGAGGACCTTGACGGACTGCGGATCCACCCGTCGATGCGGAAGCGGATCGACCACTTCCTCGAGGGACGTGACGAGCCCTACTTGGGCTGAGTTGCCACGGCAAGACGCGCCTCGACGCGCCGGACGGTGGCGATGAGGTCAGGTGCCGCGCGCCGGATCGACTGGTGAACGACGTGGCCGGGCTCGTAGCGCTCGAAGATCTCGGCGATGCGCTCCTCCACCGTCGCCGGCGTGCCCTCCGGACCGGTAGTCAGATCAGCGAAGGTCAGAGTGTCGGCAACTGCCGAGTCCTCCGCTGGGAACTCCTCGGCGAGAACGTCCGCCAAGCCACGCGCTGCCGCCTCAACCCATGCATGCGTGTGGTTGGCCACTAGGCAGCAGAGACGTACTGGCGCGCCGACAAGGCGTAGGTAACGAGCCCCATCAAGCGGGTGGAAGCCGGTATCTGCGATCTCGGAGGCGTAACCGATGTCGTGCAGCCACGCGGCTGCGACGAGCAGCCCGGTCTCGTCCTTGCGCACGGCTTCCGTGGCATCAAGCGCGGCCGCCGCCACGCCGACGACGTGATCCCACCTCGGCCCGCCCGAGCCGAGGAGCAGCGTCGCCTGGGCCTCAGCTAGGTCCTCGTCCTGAGTGAGCCTCACCCGAGACACGCTAGAACGACTGAGGGCAATCGCGTCAGGTCTCCCGACGGCGACCTGACGTAGGGCAACCTGGCCGGGCCCGTCGAGAAGGCGGTGAGCGGAATGGCGCGAGGTAAGAGCCGATCTCAAAGCAACGTCCGGGACAGAATGTATGCCGCGTGCATGAGCGCGGGGCCGCACCCGACCGACTGTCCAATGCCCACTCCGCCAGGGGCGCCGCAGAACGCAGCACTCCCGCGCGGCCCGTTTGCATGACCGGCGACATGTGTTCGACCCACCGCGGCGCAGCTTGCACCAGGATGACGGTAGGGCCTTGTCGGCCCGACCTCATCGATGGGAGGCGCCTCATGAACAACGACCCCGGGCCGGTCGCCGACGTCAGCGGACCAGTCTCACGCCGTGACAGCGGGCCCAGATGGAAGACGCTGATAGCTGTCGCGCTAGCCGCAGGACTGGTCGGGGGCGGTGTAGGCGCTGGTGCTGTATCTGTGTTCGGGCCGCCCGGACCCGCCGGCCCCGAGGGACCTGCTGGCGCGGATGGCGCGGCCGGTCCCGCCGGTCCGGTGGGACCGGCGGGAGCGGCCGGGGAGGACGCCAGCCCGGCGACAATCCGTATCGCCGTGAAGGACATCACGGACTGGCCGTCCCTGTGCAGCACCGTGGTGGTCAACCCGTTTATCGTCCAAGCCAACGGTGTGCCAGCGCGGGTTCTTACCTGCCTCTAGGTTGCGTCCCCGTAGATCGCTTGGATTGCGAGACTCGCGGAGCTCGCCTCGACAAGCGGCATCGTCAAGTTCGCGTGCGGCGAACCCTGCCCACGCCTCGTGTGCCCAATCGCCTCCACTCCTCTGGCATGTGAGGCCGGCTCCGTGACGTGATGTGCGCGTCGCGGGCCCTCTCCAGGGCATGCCCACCACTCGACGTCGCCGACGCCACTGGCCCGCCCGCACCTGGGCCGAAGCCGCCACTCCCACGACCGCCGGCGGCCCCATCGCCGGCGTCTGCGCCGAGTGCGGCGAGGCGTTTGCCTCTCGCCGGCGCGACGCCGCCTTCTGCTCGCGGGCGTGCCAGTCACGGGCGTGGCGTCGCGGTCGCCCCGTCCGTCGGTGCGCAGAGTGTCGCCACCGCCTGCCGACCCACGCGCGAGCCTCAGCCCGGTACTGCTCGGACGCCTGCCGCCAGCGCGCAGCTCGCGCCCGGGCGGCTCAGGCGCGGGCCGAGAGCATCGGCGAAGCCGCGTGATGAGCATGTGCGTCCGCTACGCCGGGCAGTCGTACACCTACCTGCTGGACTCGGTGGCGAAGGACCACGGTCGGCCCGCCGCCAGCTCGCCGATGACGCGGTACTACTCCGCGCACGGCACTCCGCCCGGCACGTGGCTCGGCGCCGGGCTGGCCGGGCTCGTCGACGGCCACGGCCTGGCGGAGGGGTCGTTCGTCACGCCCGTCCAGATGGAGCGTCTCTTCGCCAACGGTGAGGACCCGGCGACGGGAGCAGCGCTCGGCCGGTCTCCCCACGTGTTCGCGGACGGCGACCCGCGCCGCCCAGTGGCGGGGTTCGACTTCACCTTCACCGTCCCCAAGTCGGTCAGCGTGCTCTGGGCGCTGGCGGACCCGTCGACCCGGGAAGCGATCTACGCCTGCCACCGCCAGGCGATCGCCGACGTCGTCGCGCTGGTTGAGCGCGACGTCGCCAAGACGCGGATCGGCACCAACGGCGTCGCGCAGGTCGATGCTCGCGGCGTCGTCGCGGCGGCGTTCGACCACTGGGACTCGCGCGAGAACGACCCGAACCTGCACACCCACGTCGTGGTCGCCAACCGCGTCCAGGGGCCCGACGGGAGGTGGCGCACCCTGGACTCGCGCGCCATGCACCGCGCCGCCGTCGCGATGTCGGAGCGGTACGACGGCGTCCTGGCCGACCACGTCACCGCACGGCTCGGGCTCGGCTGGGAGTACCGCGAGCGCGGTCCGGGCCGCAACCCCGCGTACGAGCTCGCGGCCGTCCCCCGGGAGCTGGTCACGGCGTTCTCCCGACGCTCCGCCGCGATCGACGCCGAGACCGATCGCCTCATCGACGCCTACGCCCGGGCTCACGGGCGCCGGCCGGATCCGGTGACGGTCCTGCGGTTGAGGCAGCAGGCCACCCTCGCCACCCGCGACACGAAGACCGTCCACTCCCTCGAGGAGCTCACTGAGCAGTGGCAGACCCGCGCCGCCGACGTCCTGGGCGCCGGCCCCACAGTGTGGGTCGCCGAGGCCATGTCCGCGACGCAATCGCTGGACCCAGGCGCGCCCGAGCGCCTGGATGCCACCGTGGCCGACGCCGCAGAGATGGTGCTCGCCGCGCTCTCGACCAAGCGCTCGACGTGGACCCGCTGGAACGTCGACGCCGAGGCCTCACGCGCTCTCAAGGCCCACCGGTTCGCGACGCCCGAGGGGCGAGACGCGGCCACGACGATGGTCGGCGACGAGGTCACGCGCTGCTCGGTCCTGCTCACCCCGCCCGAGGTCGCGCCCACCCCAGCTGCGCTCCGTCGGCACGACGGCGCCTCCGCCTTCCGTCCGCACCGGGGCGAGCGCTACACGTCTCAGCGCCTGCTCGACGCCGAGGCGCGGCTCCTGACCGCGGGCCGGGACCGCAACGGCCCCAGCCTCACGCCGTCGGCCAATTCGGTGCACGACGACCTGTTCGACGACCAGGCCGACGCTCTCGCAGCGATCGCCACCTCGGGGCGCGTCGTCGACGTCCTCGTCGGGCCGGCCGGGTCAGGCAAGACCCGCACCCTGGCCGCTCTGCGTACAGCGTGGGAATGCGAGCACGGGCCGGCGTCGGTGGTTGGACTGGCTCCGTCCGCCGCTGCGGCCGACGTCTTGGCCCAGAGCCTTGGCATCGGCTGCGAGAACACCGCGAAGTGGCTCGTCGAGCACGACGCCGAGCCCGACCGCCTGCACCGCATCGACCGGGCCCGCGCCGCCCTGAACGCGGCCCCTGACACGGCGACCGCCCGAACGCTCGCCGAGCACGTCCAGCGCCTGACGACCGCGGTCGAGCGGTGGCGGTTCCACCCCGGCCAGCTGGTGATCCTCGACGAGGCGTCGCTGGCCGGGACCTTGCCGCTGGACCGGATTGCCGCCTGCGCCGGTGAGGCGGGTGCCAAGTTGTTGCTCGTCGGCGACTGGGCCCAGCTCTCGGCGATCGACGCCGGCGGCGCCTTCGGTCTGCTTGCCCGCGACCGCGGCGCCGGCGTCCCCGAGCTCGGGGCCGCCCGCCGCTTCGCCCACGCCTGGGAACGTGACGCCTCGACCCGGCTGCGGGTGGGCGACCCGTCGTGCCTGGACGACTACGACGCGAACGATCGTCTCCGCGCTGGGGACCACCCGGCGATGGTCGACGCCGCGTACCTCGCGTGGTCCGCCGACGAGCGCGCCGGGCTGCGGTCGCTGCTCATCGCCGGGGATCGCGACACTGTCCGAGTCCTCAACGAGCGCGCGCACGCCGAGCTGGTCGCGGCCGGTGCCGTCGAGCCCGACGGCGCCACCCTGCACGACGGACTCGTGGCCGGCGTCGGCGACCGGGTCGTCACCCGAGACAATGACCGCCGCCTGGGGGTCGGCGTCGGATGGGTCAAGAACGGCGACACCTGGACCGTCGTCGCCCGGTGCGACGACGGCGCGCTGGCCGTAGGCCGCGAGGCCGGCGGTCCCGCGGTCGTGCTGCCCGCGACCTACACCGCCGAACACGTCGAGCTCGGCTACGCCACCACCGCCTTCCGCGCCCAGGGCGCGACGGTCGACACCGCCCACGCCGTGATAAGCGGACCGTCCATGACGCGCGAGGTCCTCTACGTCGCGCTGACCCGGGCGCGCGAGTCGAACCGCGCGTACGTCTGCACCGACGCCCTGCCTGAGCCGCTCCAGGGATTCGCCAACGCACCGATCACCGGTCGAGGCGTCCTGACCGCCGTTCTCAGCCACGTCGGTGCCGCGACGTCGGCCCACGAGGTCCGCGCCGAGGAGGCCGAAGCCGCAGCATCGATCCGCACCCTCGCTGCCGAGTACGAGACGCTCGCACACCTGGCTGAGGCACCGCACTGGACTGCGCTGCTAAGGACCTCGGGACTGCGGCCGGATCAGGTGCGGACAGTCGAGGATGCGCCGGCGTTCGGTGCACTGACTACCGCGCTGAGGCGAGCCGAGGCGCATGGTCTCCCGCTCGAGGCGACGCTTCCCCGACTTGCCGAGCGAGCGGACGTCGGCGCGGTCGACCTCGCGTCAGTACTCCACGAGCGGGTCGCGCGGTGGACCGACGCTTCGATCGCCGGCGCGCGCGGACACGCCCCGCGTCTCGTCGGAGGGCTGCTGCCCGTAGCCATGCACGTCGATGACGGCGACGCGTCCGCTGCCCTGCATGCCCGCGAGCGCCTGATCGACGACCGTGCGGCGACGCTCGTCTCCCGGGCTCGCGCTGCGGGTGCGCCCTGGTTGCTGCAACTCGGGCGCATGCCCGTCGACGCCGTGGGACGGGCTGACTGGGAGGCCCGCGCGCGCACCGTAGCGGCCTACCGCGACCGCTACGGCGTCGTGGACCAGTCGGGGCCGCTCAGCGAAGGCGTCGGCCTCGACCGGCAGCAGGCATCAGCTCGCGTCACCGCCGCGGCGGCACTCGACATGAGCGCCGTCCCGCCTGCGCCACCCACGCGCGTGACCGCGTGGAATGCCTCGGCACGAGTGCCCCAGATCGAGCGTCAGACCCCAGTGGGACGGTGAAGCGATGACAGGTCGGATCGCACGCGAGGCCTGGCGGTGGCTGGCAGCACTGGCGCCCGCCGGAGTCGTGCTCACGGCCCTCCTCGCCCTCCCGCAGGTCGCGAACGAATCCGCTGAGGATCTCCTGCGGGCGGCTCCCGACGGTGGCCCACCCCTGGTGTGGACGGTCGCGCTCTCCCTGACAGCGCTCTGGCTCGCGCTGGTGGCGCTGCGCACTGCCCGGCAGCCGATCCTCGACCGGCGCGCCGCCGATCACCTCCAGAACCTGCGCGACCGCGCAGCGCTGCCGGGCCACCGGCTCGTGTGCCTCCAGCAGACCCTCTGGACCACGCCAGCGGGAGAGAAGGTGGTGGGTATCGACGTTCGCAACGGCGCCGTGTGCGAGCTCTGGCTGTCAGAGGCCGCCCTCCCGACGGGGACCTATGCGCTCGTCACTTTCTGCGGCCAAGGCGGGATGCTCGTCGACTGGCTTCACCCCAAGGAGCAGACCGCAGCTCGAAGGGCTGAGCGCGCCGCCTCTGCCCTGCGATCTGCTGGCGCAACGCGGGCCGCGGCTGTGGCTGCACGGCGAGAACGCTCGGCGGCTGCCCGAGTCGTGCGGGCTGCCGAGCGGCTCGTCCGGGAGTCGTGAGCGGGACCGCCCAAGAGCGACAAGTGGGGTGGGCCGACGACTCCGCAGGGCTGGCTTGACGATTGGCGGAGTGCGTCACCGCGCCACGCGCAGCCGCCGCATGGTTGCGTTGACATCCGTCGCCGACGGCCGCGATCCCTCCAGTCCGGCTCGCTCGACCCGAGAGCGGAGTCCCGATCAGACCGGCGCGACGCGACTGCTCGAGGGACTCGCGACTCGTTCGGCCGATGCCACCGCCGTCACGCGACCACCCACCGTGCCGCACGACCCGTCGAGCCCCGCGCGACGGGCCCCGGTCGCTAGGCTCGCCAGGAGACTTGTGCCACGGACGTGTTGAAGCGCCGGGCAAATCATCGACGCTACTGGAGGCAGGAGGCGTGACGCACCCCGAGAAGGGCAGCCGGATCCTCCTACCCGGGGGAGACCGCTGGGTAACCGTTCGCATGGTCGACGGCGAGGTCGGCGCAGAGCTCACGCTCGCCTTCGTCGACGACGACGGCATCGCGAGTCTGGTTGCTCTCTCACCTGTTGAAGCCGCGCTGGTCAAGACCCTCACCCGTGATCTCGCCGCAGACTCGGCGAGGGTCCTCGCCGGGATGTGGACGCAGTGGATGTCGGCGGCGAACCACAATGCGCGAACCACCATGCTCGCGGCATCAACCCTGCGTCCCTACATCCACCAGGCGAACGCTGTGTACGGTGCCATGCAGCCTCAGCCGCTGCTGCGATTCCTGCTGGCCGACGAACCAGGAACCGGCAAGACGATCATGGCCGGGATGTACTTGCGCGAGATGCAGCGGCTCGGCATCATCCGCAAGGCTCTAGTCGTCGCACCCGCCGGCCTCGTGACGAAGTGGCAGGCCGACTTCGAGCGCTTCTTCGGAGGCGGACTGCGCCGCGTGACCGCCGACACTGTCCGCGAGCACGCCCTGGACGTCGAGCACGACATGTGGATCGTCTCGCTGGAGCTGGCCGCGATGAACGGCAACGTGCAGGACGCGCTTCGCCCGGACAAGGCGGGCTGGGACATCGTCGTCTTCGACGAAGCGCACCGGCTGACTCCGACCGCAACGTCGTTCATGCGAGTCGGCCGACTAGTCGCCGTGCCTGCTCCGCGTGTGCTGCTCATGACGGCGACCCCCCACCGGGGCTCGGAGTGGTACTTCCGGCACCTGCTGCATCTAGTCGACCCGGAGGTGTACCCGGACCCGGGCATGTCCGCCCCGAAGGACGAACACGACCTGCCAAAACTGAAGCCCGGGCCGATCCACTACCTGCGCCGGATGAAGGAGTCCCTGGTTCACAACGACGGCCATACCCCGCTCTTCAAGGGCCGCACCGCAGCGAACCTGCCGATCCCGCTGTCGGCCGTGGAGTCCTCTCTTTACGAGCAGTCACTGGACATGGTCGACGTCTTCTTCCCGCCGTCTGCGCAGCCACTTGCGCGGATGGTCTACGGCAAGCGGGCCGCATCCTCCCTGTACGCGCTGCGAGAGACGCTGTTGCGACGCCGCGACCACATGGGCGACACCGAGACCCTCTCCCCCGACACCAGCACCGACCCCTACGACCCGGACGTGCTGGACACCGAGGAGGAGGCGAAGGTCACCCACGGAGACTCGGTCGCCGCCCGCCAGGAGAAGAAGGCCATCATCGACTTGGTCGCGCAAATCGACCAGGTGCTCAGCGGCGGCAGCTACACGCCCTCAAAGTGGCACCAGTTGACGGACGCGGTGCTCGCAAGCAACGGGATCGAACCTGGCGGCGTCGAGCAGGCCGTGATCTTCACCGAGTACGCCGACTCTGCCCACTGGATCGAGCAGCGACTACTCGCAGACGGGTACACCGCTCGCGTCTACTCCGGTCGGTTGGCGACTCCCGACCGGGACCGAGTCCGTGAGTCGTTCATGCGCCACGAGTACCAGATCATCGTCTCGACCGATGCGGGGAACGAGGGCATCGACCTCCAATCGGCACATGTGCTGGTCAACTACGACATCCCCTGGTCGCTGGTGCGGCTGGAGCAGCGCATGGGCCGGATCCACCGTGTTGGCCAGGACCACGAGGTGTTCCTGTACAACCTGGTGGCGACCGATACCCGAGAGGGGGACACGATCCTGCGGTTGTTGGAGAGATTCGTCACCGCCGCAAATGAGATGGATGGACAGCTGTTCGACTCTCTCTCCCTGGTCGCCGAGCTCTCAGGGGTCACCATGGAAGCCTGGCTGCGAGCCCTCTACGGCAATGACCCTGCCGCGAGGCAAGATGCCCTCGACGCCGTCGCCGCGGTCAAGGCCGCCGATCTCAAGAATCGGGCGACCGCACTCGCCGCGGAGGACCGGGAGCTTGCCACAGCGGTCGACGCTCGCGCGGCGCTCACCCTCATGCAAGACGACCTACTCGAACGCGTCAATCCGGCCATTGTCGAGGCCTACCTGCGCCGGCTGGCCGGCGCGGGATCGTTGGTGGTCAAGGGCACGGCCCACGGGTCCGACGCCATCCTGCAGCTGACGCGGCCAGGCGGTCTGCCTGACAGCCTCACCGGCCGGCGTCGCGGCACCACCGCGACTGTTGCCACGAGCGGCGAGCAACTCCTCGAGGTGCGCCGTCAGGTCGACACCGCCGGCGTGGTCATCCTCGGACCAGGAGAACCAGGCTTCACCGACCTACTCGCGTGGGCTCGAAGCGACCTCGATCCCGACCTGTACCGCGGCGGCGCCGCCGCAGACATCACCAGCCTCACCGCCTACGACCTGTACGCGTACTCCGCCACCTTCACAGAATCCGGGGGCAAGAAGACCACCCAGTGGGCTTCCCTTATCCGCGTCGATGCCGACGGCGCAGCTCGCCGGGTGCGCTGGGAGACCCTGGCCAACCTACTGCCGAGCGCCAAACCGGCCGGGCCCGGCAACCCCACTCACGACCACCGCGCCCACGAGACCGCCCTCAGAGTGGCTCGAGAGGACGAGAAGGAGCAGCGGCAGGTCCGGCGCGCCTGGTTTGCAAAGGCCAAGACCGACCTGACCACCCTGCCGTTTCAGATCACTAAGGCCATCAAGGGCCCCGAAAAGGCCATCCAGTACAAGCGCATCCAGGCCAGCACCCAGAATCGACTCGACGAACTCGAACGGCTCATCGGGGTCTCTGTTACCCAGCCGCGGCTCGTGGGTCACCTGCGAGTCCACGGCGCAGCCGAAGCGCCCGCTCCTGAGGAGAAGAACAGTGAGCAAATCGCCGTCGCCCACGTCCTGAAACGACTCGCCGCCAAGGGCTGGACCGTGACCGACGTACAGACCGAGGGTCGCGGCTACGATCTGCGTGCTCGCAAGGGCGCGCAGCAGCGACTCGTCGAAGTGAAGGGCGTCTGGGGCAGCGCGGCCAGCAACGGCATCCGCATGACCGGCAACGAAGTCCTCATCGCGACCCAGCACCGTGCCGACTACTGGTTGTACGTGGTCGACGACTGCGAGCACGGCGGTTCGCTCTTCGGCGTCTACCCCGACCCGATGACAACCCTTGGCTCGGCAATGACCGGCGAAGCCGTCATCAAGGTGTCGGGTAAGGCCCTTAAGTCACACGCGGACGCAGAAGAGAGCGACTAATGACCCGCATGATCGAACGCTGGTTCCCGTGCAGGGAGGTCTCCGAGAACAGCGCGGCGGGCTGGGGCTCAGGGAATACCGAGCGTGCGCTGTTCACCTGGTTCGCGGCCCGTCCGACTGCTCAAGCGAAGGCCGCCGTCATTTGCTCGCTGCTGCCATGGCCCGCGGAGCCGGCCGAGCAGAAGCGGCTCCAGGACCTCGTCAAAGCCGCCATGACCGGGCGATACGTCGCCTGGGACGAAATCCGTAGCGAAATCATCAAGGCGAACCCGACAGGGGCGAGCGTGCTCGATCCGTTCTCTGGGCGAGGGATGATCCCCCTCGAGGCGGCTCGACTGGGAATCGAGTCACACGCGATCGAATACGCCCCAGTCGCCACGATCGCTTCCCACCTGCTCACCGACTACCCCTTTCGGGACTGGACGACAGAGCCCGAACTCCCATTCGCACACTCGGGGTCGCGCGCCGCAACCTTTGATTTTGGATCGCGCGAGACACCGGCCGATCGCTACTATCGAGACATCGAGACGGTTCTGCGAGAAGTGGGCCGTCGCCACGCGGACTCCATGGCCGAGTACTACCCGGAAGTCGGCGGCAAGCAGCCATGGGGTTACCTTTGGGCCGTCACTCTACCGTGCCAGGAGTGCGGCCGCCCGTTCCCGCTGGTCGGGTCGTACAGCCTGCGCCTGCCGTCGATCAGAACGGCAACGCGAAACCGGGCCGAATACCGAGACGAGGGTCAGTCGTTCTACATCGAAGTCGACCGTAGCAAGGGAACCTTTCAGGCCGTCGTTCACGACGGTTCGCCTCGTCGCACGCCGACCCTAGCGAACTCGGGCGGCAAAGGGTCGAGAGGCAAGACAGCTGTCTGCCCATTCTGCGAACACCCCCATCCACTCGAAACTCACAAGCGGATCGCAAACGAGCGCCGCGGGGGCGATGCGCTCCTAGTCGTCGGGGAACAGGACGGATTCATCGGAAAGGTCTTCCGCTCTCCGACCAAGTCCGAGGCCACTGCCGTCGCCTCAGCATCCGAGACCCTTTCCCGAGAACCATCGTTCTCACCTCTGTTGCCGGCTATTCCCAACGAAGAGATCCCGCTCAATTCGGGCGCCACGATCCGCCCGCAACTCTATGGAGCTCGCTCGTACGGCGATCTCATGGTCGACCGACAGACTCTCTCGTTTATTCGACTAGCCCGCACGGTTGATGCCATGGCCGGTGAAATTCGAAGAGCCGGCGCGAGTGACGACTATGTGCGAGCAATGGCGGCATCGTGCGGCGCCGTCATCGTGCGAATGATTCGCTACAGCACACGTGGTACATGGATGCGGCCTGTGGGTTCAGGCGGTGGATTTGGTGGCATCTTCCTCAATGAGTCGACAATCTCCTTCTCATACGACAACTTCGAGGGCGGCCCCATCTCGGGTCCCGGCGCATGGTCGCCCTTGATGGATGGTAGGGCGGGCCTACTAGGGAATCTTTCGTCGCTTCTCGACGACATCCGAGGACTTCCGACCACCGTGTTGCATCACTCGGCCACCGACCTGCCCTACGCTGACGGATCGATGGCCGCGGTTGTGACCGATCCACCGTACGACGCGATGGTTTACTACTCTGACTCTTCCGACCTCATGTACGCCTGGCTGAAGCGGGCCCTGCTCACCAGTTGGCCGGAGTTGGCGATCACCCCGGATGACCGAGGACTACAGGACAAGTCCGAAGAAATCATCGTCATGGACCACAACAAGACGCCCGGCGAGCATCGCAACCGACAGCACTACGACACCCTCATTTCACGAGCCTTCGCCGAGATGCGCCGCGTTCTCCGCGAAGACGGCGTCGTCACGATCGTCTTCGGCCATGGCGATCCCGAAGTCTGGCAGCGACTTCTCGGCGCGATTACGGGCGCAGGGCTGGTGATGACCGGCTCCTGGCCCGCCAACACGGAATCCGGAGGGCAGCAGGGCAAAGCGAATATCACGACCACCCTCACGATGCCCTGCCGCCCTGCCACCCCAGGGAGGCCCGACGGTCGAAAGGCCCAGGTCGAGGCTGAGGTTAAGGCCGAGGTGACCTCTCGCATTGACCTCTGGGAGTCGTCCGGGCTCGCACCGACGGACATGCTCATGGCGTCTGCTGGGCCCGCGATGGAGGTCGTCGGTCGGTACGCGCGCGTCGTCGACATCACCGGAGAGCTGGTCGACCCGTCCGATTACCTGGTGGTGGCCAGACGGGCGGTGCGTGAGAACGCCAAGGTCGAGATCGACCACCAGCCCCTCGACACCTTCGATGCCCGCACGCGCTTCGCGCTTTGGTGGGTCAAGCTCTTTGGGAAGACCGAGACCGCCAAGAGCGAGTTGCGCTGGCAGGTCCTGGCAGACGACCTCGACCTTGCATCCGTCCGGGACCTCGTGCCGGACGCGAGCCACGGTGTGGCTTTCACGAGCGCGTCGAAGGCGAGCTTCGCGATCACCCCCGAGTCACCCGTGATTGATGTGGCGCTGACGATGGCGAAGGCCTGGCCTGACGGAGCGGCCGCCGTAGGCCACGTGCTGGCGGCCACCGACAAGGAGACCGACCCGTACCTCTGGGCGGCAATCACCTTCCTGGCTGATCGGCTACCCGACTCCGATCCCGACGCCATCGCCTGGACCAAGATCGTCCGAAACCGGACCGCTGTCACCGGAGCCGCCAAGGGAGCGCATGCGGCTGCGGCCGATTCCGATGCCGCCAGGCGCCAAGGCGTCCTCGACTTTGGAGCGGACGGATCTTCATGAAGCCGACCGAGGAACGGAGAAGTCCATGAGCGTCATCCCATGGTGGCAGTCGTTGGAGATCCGCCCGGAGATCACCAACGCGTCAGGCCAGATCGAAGACGTCCAGATGTCCCTCGGTGCCGCCGTCACGCCTCCCGAAGGGGTACTGGCACCCCCGTACGCCGACCCAGAGCACTACGGCCAGATCACCCACCCGACGGGCCGGCTGACGGCACTGCTCGCGGACATCGCTGTCCGGCTCGCGGGCGGACAAGACGGCTATTCCAAGGCTGGCGCGCTGACCCGACTCAACCAGGGCATGGGTGGCGGCAAGTCCCACGCCGAGATCGGCGCCTGGCACCTCGCTGCGCACCCCGAGCAGTTTCTGTCCACTGACATCGGCAAGGCAGTCGCGTCCGCCGCGGCGGACAAGCTCGGCAAGCCGCTCCCTCCCGACCTCGGCACCCCGCTGGTCGTCGTCCTCGATCTGGACAACGGAACCCCCGGCGTACGGCGCGATGATGTCGACGGCCCGTACGCCAAGACCCTGTACCAGAAGTTCCTCTGGCGGCTGTTCGGCGGGAACGCGGACCTGTACACGCAGTATCAGGCCCACTGGCAAGACAAGACCAAGATCAAAGAAGCGCTTGCCGTCCAGGGACGTCCGGTGCTTGTCGTGGTCGACGAGATCATGGACTACATCGGAAACGGACTCACCGGTACAGCGGACCCGCAACTTGCCTCGCGCGATATGGCATTCCTGCGCGCGCTTCTCGACAGCGTTAACGACGTGCCGTATGTGGCAATGCTCGTAGCGATGATCGATCCTGAGAAAGACCGCATCTCGCTTTCTGAGGACGGAAAGGAACGCCAGAAGGACCTCCACTCACTCCTAGAGCGAAACGGGCGATCAGCCACCGTCAACGAGGACACTGACTTTACCGCGATCCTGCGCCGGCGCCTGTTCGCCACCGCCCCGTCCCCTTCCCTGACCTTGGCGACAGCGAACGCTTACGATTCGGTCCGAAAGGACTCCGGATGGTCGAGAGTGTTCGCCTCGTTGAACGCCGACTGGGTCAACGACTGGGAACGCGCAGTGGCACGGTCCTATCCGTTCCACCCGCAGCTCATGCACCTGGCCGAGCAGGAATGGGCCAAGAACGCCGGCTACCAAAACGTCCGCTCCACGATCCGAGTGTTCGCGGCGACGGTGTACGCATTGCGACAGCGGGTGACGTCCGGCGGTTGGGCGCCACTGCTTATCGGCCCTGGCGACCTGCCGCTGTCTAACAACGAGGTACGCGAGGCACTTCTCGGGTCCGGACTGATCTCAGACATCAGCCTTGAGGCCAACTATCGATCGATCATTCAGGGCGACATCACCAACCTGGCCGAGAGCACCGGCGCCAGCGGGCAGGCACGAGCGCTCGACAGAGCCGTTACATCCAAGGAGCACTGGGGAACCGCCAACCCCCACGCCCACGAGCGGGCGGCAACGACGATCGCCGTCGCCTCACTCATGCCCCGAGGGGCGGGCAGGCGCGGCGCCTCCGAGCCGGAGATCAAGATCGCTTCCGGGCTTCCCACGATTACCTACTCCGTCGGTGACGCCGACGGCGTCATCAGCCGGTTGACCGACATCAACTCGGAGGCGTCGATGGCCTCAGCCGAGGCCATCGAAGGCAAGGGCGGCCAGCCCAGGCGGTACTACCTCAACCCCGAGACCGGGGCCAAGGCGATCTACCGGCAGCACCGGCAATCCGTCACCAACCACGACCGGGACGACCTCATCGCCACCACGGTCCAGGCGATGACCAGCACCGGACCATTCAGCAAGTCGCTCTTCGTCGACGCCGACCGGGCACTGCCGAATGATGAAGAGCGGCGGGACCTGGCCCGCGACACCCTGCTCAACGCCGGAGTGGACGATGCCCGGTCGAACCGGCTGGTTGTTTTGGACCCTTCGGGCTACTCGCTGCGGAACGGCATGAGTGAGGCGACCCTCGCAGCGGTCCAGTCGTCCTCGGGAGTTGGCGCAATGCCCGTGACAGTGACCTGGGCGTCCTCCGCGGTCTACGCGGTAGTCAACACCCAGCGCAGGCGCGCCGCCCGGGAGGCCGCGGCCGACTACCTGGCGTGGCAGCGCACGCACGACTCGCCCGAACTCGCGCCGAACAAGTCCGCGAAGGAAGCCGCGCGCAAGTGCATGGACGAAGCGCACGACGCGCTGAAGCGGAACCTACGTCGCGCCTACCAGCACATCCTCTATCTCGCCCAGCACAGCCTCGACACTCCGCGCCAGGTCGTCGAGCTCACGCTCGAGAGCGACGCAGAGACAGCGCTGAACGGAACCACCGTCTGGAAGGAGCTCGCCGAAAAAGGAAAGGCCTTCCACGCCGGGCAGTTCACGTCCAAAGCGCTCCTGACCAACTTGGCCAACTCCGACTACGGGCGACCCTTGAGCGAACTGCGGGACGCCTTCTACCAGTCTCCGCGGCTCCCGCTCCTTCCTCATGGCGAGGCCGACCTGCGAGCCGCAATCTTCGCGGCGGTGAGCGCAGGAGACCTACGGCTCGTCGGAGCAGATGGCATCGAGAAGGTCGTCGACGCCCCCGAGACCATCAATCTGTCGAGCCAGGGCCTGCGACTCGCAAGACCGATCCCGAAGGAACTCTGCACCAAGTGTGGGAAGGACGACTGCGACGGGACGTGCTCGACAGCGGAGGCTTGCTCCAAGTGCGGCAAGGCGGACTGTGACGGAAGCTGCCCGTGCCCCGAATGCGGGAAGACGACGTGTCCTGGGAACTGCTCCACCCCGCCTCCGGTCGACGAGGTGCAGGTGAAGTTCACGGTCGCCGCCGCTGTCGACGACACCAACCGGGGGAGCATGACCAGCCTGGTCGAGTCTCTCTACAGCGGGTTGCTCGGCGGGGACATCACCTTCGTCGCCGGCACGATCCAGATGGTCACGTCCTCGCAGCAGGCCACCGTGATCAAGTCAGCCGCGGCCGAGCTCGGCATCGCGGTCTCCGAGAAGCCGACAACTTGAGAGGTCGCAGGCGCGCCTGCGCGGTCGCCGCTCGGGCGCCCGTCCTGTGGGGTCGCATCGGGTATGAATCCTCGGGCGTCTCCTCCTAGACCATCCGCAACGGCAGCTCGGGGTAACCTCCCCCCTTGGGTTGGGGGGACCGTGACCTCGAACCGCTTGGGGACGGCGGTCCGCATCTGGTCCGCAACTGGCCGAGAACGGGCAACTAGTCGACGAGAACCGTCGGAAGGCATCACCGCAGGTCGGACCCACTTTCGGCCCTCTGACCAGGCGCACCGTTCGCCACCACAAGCGACTTCTAATCCGCGGGTTGCGGGTTCGATCCCCGCGGGGCCCACCGAGCTTCGGCTGGTGGCTGACACCAGTTCCGGCTGTTCGTTGACGCTCCCTCTGAGAGGGAGTTGAGCAGACTGGTTCGCCAGAGACGCCGCGCCGCGGTCGAGGCCCGCTGTGGCGGGATGCAGTCAATCGAGGGGTTGGCGCGCGATCGTCGGAGGTTCACGGCCGGAGACGACCCACGCGGCGGCAGCGGCGGCGGCGGGGACGCCGAGGACGATGACGGCGAGGTGGGCGACGGGAACGGGTGCGAGGCTGCTGAGGTCGCTGACGTACCCCACGGCAAGGACGAGGTAGGCGCCCAGGGTTCCGAGGAGGGCGCCGAGCGCGGCGAGGCCACCCGCGGTGGACGCGGTCATCGTGCGACGGTCTGCGCTGGTGGCGCCGGCGGCGGCGAGGATCCGCACGTCGCCGGCGGCCCCGGCGCGGATGATGCCGACGGTCATGCCCAGCACAGCCAGCGCGACCAGCATGCCCGCGGCGGTGGCCCCCCACCGCAACGCGACCAGGCTCTCGCGCTCGCGGCGGTTCTCGACGAGGAGGCCGTTCTCGGCGGCGACGTCGCGGATCGCAGCGATCTGGGCGTCGGTGAACGCTGTGTCGGACTGGAGCAGCCAGCCGACCGTGGCGGTGGTCCACCCGTTCGCTTCGAGCGCGTCAGGCGTCATGAACGACGCGGGCAGGGAGGTGTAGGACGCGTCGATCGTCTCCGCGTCGGTGATGAAGGCGGGCGGCCTGGAGGTGTTCGCGAGCCAGAGCTCGTCGGCGCCGGTAACGATCGCCGAGGGTCCGCTCGGAGCAGTGGTCACGATGTCCGTGCCGGCGCTGATGTCATCGAGGTCGATCCCGTAGGGGGCGAGGACGTCGGACGTGGCGAGGTAGACGAGGGCGACGTCGAGGTAGCCGATGTCGGTCCGGCGGGCGAGGGTGACGGCGAGGCGACCATCGGTGTCGTCGACGGCGGGATCGACCGCGACCTCGAGCGGGATCACGTGGGCATCCAGCTCCCCGGCCGCGTCGTCGACGGCGGTCCGCATCCTGGTGAGGTCGAGGGGCGTCAGGTCGGGCAAGTACGGGGCGAACCCTTCGTCCTCGGGGTCCTCGGTGTAGAACGGCGACTCCCCCTCGGGTTGCGAAGGACCGCGGGTCCACACGATCACCTGGCCGGAGGCGAGGTTGCCGAGCGGGGCGCTCGCGTCGGCGGCGCTGGCGGTGACCACGATCGCGGCCGGGATGCCGAGCGAGAGGCTGACCGCTGCAAGGGCGACCCCGGAACGGGCGCGGTAGCGGGACAGGTCGCGCAGTGGCAGTCGGACGGCGACAGGGAGGGGCGTGGCCACCCGGGCGAGGGCCTTGATCGCCAGCGGGCTGGCGACGAGCACCCCGGCGACGGTCGCCAGCGTGCCGGCGCTGATGAGGAGCCCGTTGCGTCGGTCGGCCACCACGAGCAGCACGAGACCGACTACGACCAGGACGACCGCCGACGTCGCCGAGCGGCGGGCCGGTCGAGGTGTCGGCGGGCGCCCCGACATGGCGTCGGTGACCGGCACGCGAGCCACCGAGCGAGCCGGCCACCAGGCGGCGGCCGTCGACGTCACGACGACAGCAACCATCGTCGACGCGACCAGCCACCACGGCATGTTCCACGGGTCGATCCGGAACCCGACGGCTGGCTCCATCCGAGGTGCGATCGCGATCCACCCGAGAGTTCCGAGGAGGGCACCAACGACGGCGGCGCTCACCCCGATGACGGCGCCGTCGGCGACGACGACGAGACGGAGGTGCCGCTCGGTGGCGCCGATCGCCCCGAGCATGCCCAGCTGCCGTAGCCGACGCTGCGCCACTGCGACGAACCCGGCCGACGCCACCAACGCCACGAGCAGCAGCACGACCTGGGCGACGCCGAGCACCACCGTGGCCGCTCGGGCGTTCTGCACGTCCGCCCGGGTGGTGACGTCGGCTTTCGGCAGGTGCTGGTCACCAAACTCGCGGAGGGCGCGGACCTCGTCGAACGCGCCGGTCCCCCCGATCAGGACGGTCACCGTCGCGGCGTCGTCGAGGTCCGTCGGCGAGGTGAGCGCGAACTCGGCGTGCAGATCGCTCGGGTTCTCGACGAGGCCGACGATCGTCCGGCGACGCCCATCGAGATCCAGCACGTCGCCCAAGCCCCCCAGCTGCAGCGCGGCGACACCGTCGGTGATCGCCACCTCCCCATCCGCAGCTGGGTAGCGACCCTCGACCAGCGCCACCATCGGCCGACTGAACGGACCGTCGGGGTCCTGGGCGCGGTACTCGATCGAGTCGACCGAGCCCGGTAGCGGGGCAGACCACTCGCCGATGACATCCACCGACCCGAACCGCTCAGCCGCGGCTGCGACGTCGCCCGGCAGCGTCCGCATGTCAGGGTCGTCGACCTCGTATCGGTGGTTCGCCGAACCGAACGTCGCGTTCTCCGGCACCCCGACCGTGTTGTACGTCGCCGACGCGAACCCGATCGCGGCTGCCACGGTGACGGTCAGCAGACCGAGCACCAGAGCCTGCTGACGCCACTCCCGACGGAACAGGCGCCACGCCCACCGGACGATCGCACGACGAGCCGCGAACCCGCCGTCTCCGCCGGACCTGGGCTCGACCGGATTCATGGGCGTGGGCTCGGTTCGAGCAACGACTCCACGTCCGGCCGCGGCGGGGTCTGGTCGACGACGCGGCCGTCTCTCATGAACACGACCCGATCGGCCCACGAGGCGAGCTGCGCGTCGTGGGTCACGACGACGCCGGCGACGCCTCCCTTGGACGTCGCCCGCAACATGCGCATCACCGACTCCCCGTTGGTCGAGTCGAGCGCGCCCGTGGGCTCGTCGGCGAGCAGGAGGCGCCGGTCCCCGACGATCGCTCGGGCGATCGCGACCCGCTGGGACTCGCCACCGGAGAGCTGGTCGGGGTAGTGACCGGCTCGATCCCCGAGTCCCAGCTGGTCCAGTGCTACCCGCGCCGCTCGCTGCGCCACCCCGGAGCGCGTCCCGTCGAGCTCCAGCGGCAGCGCCACGTTCTCGGCCGCGGTCAGTCCGGCGAGCAGGTTGAAGGCCTGGAAGACGTAGCCGATGGAGCGGCGGCGCAGTCGGGCACGGTCGTTGCGCGACAGGTCCGAGACGTCACGCCCGCCGATCAGCACAGACCCCGAGGTGGGTTCCTCGAGCGTGCCGGCGATCGTCAGCAAGGTGCTCTTGCCCGAACCGCTCGGCCCCATCACGGCCACCAACTCACCGGCCCGAACCGAGAGGTCGGCGTCGATCAGGGCGTGGACCAGGGCGGCACCTTCGCCATAGGACCTCGAGACCTGCCGCATCTCCAGCATCGTCGTCATCGCCGCATCCCCCTCTGTCGGCGCCGGAGCGCCACGGGCGACAGCGGCGCCGACGGGAACCGGAGGTCGACGCCCTGGCGGAGCCTGGCTTCCGCACTCTCGAGCCAGCGGATCACCGCGTCGAGCCGATAGATCTCGGCGTCGGCCACGAGCAGCAGGCCGCCGTCGCGTTCGTCCGCCTCCGCCTTCACGCCCGTGAAGTACTGCATCATCCCCACGAGCCGACGTCGGTGCGCCTGGACGAGGTCGACCACGTCGACACCCGGCACCCGGAGGGCCACCAGCACCTTGATCACGAGCTCATCGCGGGGTGGCACCCCGGTGTCGAGCGGAGGCCCCAACCACGACATCAGCTCCTCGCGGCCCGCCTCGGTGATCCGGTAACACTTCTGCGGCCCCTCGTCGGCGTCCTCGTCCGCGGCCACCAGCCCGTCACGCTCGAGGCGCTGCAGGGTCATATACACCTGGCCGACGTTCAACGGCCACACGTCGCCCGTGCCCGCTTCGAACTCCTGCCGCAGCTGCAGCCCGTACTTCGGCCCCTCGCCCAACAGGGCCAGCAGGGCATGACGGACGCTCATCGGCAGACCTCCTCGAGGAGGATACCCCATACTATACCGAGTATGCAAGAGCGACTATCCGCCCGGTTTTGCCTCTGGGTGGCAGTTTCGGACACCGAGCTCTGCGGTCGGATCCACTCAATTGCCCGCATGGAGCTCGGGTTCACAGCCGGCATCGCCGCGATCGTCCTGTTCGGGGTGCTGGGTCAGATCCTCGGCAGGGCGACGCGCATCCCGTCGATCATCCTGGTGCTCATGCTGGGTCTGCTGATGGGGCCGGTGCTGGGCTGGGTGAACCCGGACGCGATCCTGGGTGAGCGATCCGGGTCGCCTTCCCCGACACTTTGCAGCACGGCGCTTTGCGCGGCGGGTGGCAGCCAAGTGGCAGCCATCTGGCAGCCATCTTGATCCACAACTACTCGATCGCCGCCGACACGGACCGACGGCGGGAGCCCCCTGAACAGCGCCTACGCCCTCCAACAGCACTTGTCCGACGGCGCGGCCACGGTCTTTTAATCCGCGGGTTGTGGGTTCGAGTCCCACGGGGCCCACTGATGTTTGTGCAGGTCAGGGGCTCGGACAGTCCTGGCGGGGGGCCAGTCGGGCCGGTCCAGTCCGCATCTAGTCCGCATTTGGTCCGCACTTGGTCTGTGTGAGACGTCTGTTCATGGTGGACACCTTGGTTCCGGTTCCTGCCTGACAGGTTGCGGACGCGGTTCCGGTTGCCGGGCGACAGTGGCCCGCCATGGCGACGACGACGACCCCGAAGGGCCGGGTCGCACGAGCTCGGGCCGGAGCTCGTGACGCCGATCAGTAGACGCGGTCATCGCCAGGAGCGCGGAGCGCGGCATGACCGTGCAACGGTTTGCCGCCATGCCTGACAGCGGCTACTTGTTCCATTGACCCCAGGACCGGTGCCTGGCGAGGCTCGGTCCAGGCGCCCGGGCCGTCGCTCTCATTGCGGCTGCCCACGACTCGTCGTGTGGCTCTCACATGGCCTGCGCGGCCCGGGCGCTGCCAGGGCCGGGAGAGGCTCAAGAGGGGTTTGCTCAGCTCGAAGTAGCGGTGCCCTCCCGGCTCGACAACCACAACGGTTCGAGCAACGGGAGGACGGCGATGATGCAGCCAGGACGCGTGGTCATCGGGATGGACCCGCACAAGCGCTCAGTGACGATCGAGGTGATGGCACCCGACGAGACGATCCTGGGTGGCGGCCGGTTCGCCACCGACCCGGACGGCTTCACGGCGTTGCACGAGTACGTGCGCCGGTGGCCAGACCGGGTCTGGGCGATCGAGGGATGCAACGGCATCGGCCACCACGTCGCCCTTCGGCTGCTCGCCGGCGGGCAGGACGTGGTCGACATCCCGCCGAAGCTGTCCGCGCGGGCGCGGGTGTTCGCCACCGGTCAGGGACGCAAGACCGACGCCACCGACGCCCACTCCATCGCCCTGGTCGGCACCCGGATGGCCGGCCTGCGACCGGTCATCGACGATGCCCAGCTGGCGGTGCTGCGCACCCTGGCCGACCGGCGCCGATCGTTGGGCGAGGAGCACACCCGGATGGTCTCCCAGCTGCACCACCTGCTCCTCGAGCTGATCCCGGGCGGCGCCAAGCAGTACTTGTCCGCGGCACAGGCCAAGCAGATCCTGGCCTCGGTGCGTCCACGTGACGCAGCGGGCAAGGTCCGCCGCAGGGTCGCCGCCGAGCTGGTCGGTGACCTGGAACGGACCTACCGGCGCAAGAAGGCCGCAGACAAGGAGCTCAGAGAACTGGTCCTGGCGACCGGCACCACCCTGCTGGACCTGCAAGGGATCGGCCCCTCCGGGGCGGCCAGGCTGCTGGTCGAGGTCGGGGACATCACCCGGTTCCCGGACAGGGGCCACTTCGCGTCCTGGACCGGCACCGCCCCGATCGACGCGTCCTCCGGGGACCATGTTCGCCACCGGCTCTCGCGCGCCGGGAACCGGCAGATCAACCGGGCCCTGCACATCATGGCCACCGTCCAGCTGCGCAACCCCGGGGTGGGCCGCGACTACTACGACCGCAAGAAGGCCGCCGGCAAGACCTCCATGGAAGCTGGGGCCTGCACACCGACCGCGACGGGTTCCGCCACTTCCAGATCCCGATGGACTAGCGCGCGTCACGAGCGCGGCGCAGCGACGCTGGGCCACTTGGTCCCAGGCGGCCTGGCACATCGCGCCGCCGTGGAGCACGCTGGGGCCGCTGGCTAGCCCGCCGCTCGACCCAGATCTAGGAGGCATCACATGACTACCCTGCCGATCGCTCGACGGCCGGAGGAAGTCGCGACCCGCACGTTCGACTGGGGCACGATCAAGTGGCTGGTGACCCCTCACCTGGACGAGGGCGCCGACCTGACCACCGGCGAGGTGATCGTGTACCCGGGCAAGGGCCACGCCCCGCACGTGCACCCGCACGAGCAGGAGGTCATCTACGTGGTCTCCGGCGAGGGCGTGCAGACCGTGGGTGAGGACGGCGAGCCGTTCCCGATCCGCGAGGGCGATGCGGTCTACATCCCGGCCAACACGCTGCACTCGACGTACAACACCATCTGGCGGCCGTTGCGGCTGGTGGTCGTGTACACTCCGGGTGGCGCCGAGACCGGGTTGGACGCCCTGCCGGACGCGAAGATCCTGGAGCCGGGCGTCGCCCCCCTGTGGGCGCAGGCGAACTGAGGGCCGCAGCGCTCAGGCGAGCCGTCGCAGGGCGCTGATCAGCTGTTCGGGGTCGTGCCAGACGGGCAGTCGCAGGTAGGTCTCCTGGCCACCGTAGGTGCAGAAGGCCGGGCCGGCCGCGAGCTTCAGGCCGTCGCGCTTGCCGTGCTCGGCGAGCGCGACGGCGTCCTCGTGGGTGTCGACCCAGAGCCCGGAAGCTCCCGCGACGGGCTCCCCGGTCCAGCCCGGCCGAGCCTGCGACAGTCCCGCCTCGGTCGCGGCGAGGGCCTCGGTCAGCATGGCCCGGCGTTGTGCGCGGGCCTGCGAGGTCCTGCCGATCAAGGTGACGGCGATGAGCTGGTCGACCACGGAGGTGGCCAGGTCCACGGGCTTGCGCAGCTCCGCCAGGCCGCGGATCCGCTCGGCGCTGCCCCGGAGCCAGCGGCGACGTGAAGCCGTAGGTGGGCGAGGTCGACGCGACCCTGATGTACTCCGTGGTCGATGTCGCCGGTATCAACTCGGTGTCGGCGGCCGTGCTCGGCAACGCCGCGGCGGCCATCGCCGGCATGGCCCGAGCCTTCGAGGCGCGGTCGGGTCCCGGCGCTGCGGACCACCGTCCGGTGGTGGGCCTGACGATGTTCGGCGTCACCACCCCGGCCGCCGACGAGGCCCGCGCGCGACTGACCGAGCTGGGCTACGAGGTCCTGGTGTTCCACGCCACCGGCGCTGGTGGGCGGGCGAGTGCGTGAGCTCAAGGGCTTCCAGCGCTTCACGCTCGCCGCGGGCCAGACGCGCACGGTGACCTTCGAGCTCGGCCCCGACCAACTGCAGAACTGGAGCGCGGCCACCCGCAGCACCGTCCAGGACGCCACCACGCTGGACATCTGGGTCGGCGGCAGCTCGACCGCCGACCTCGCCACCGTCCTCGAGGTCACCGCCTGACGTGCGGCGCGGGGTGACGGCGCTGCTAGCCGCGCCCTACTCTCGACCCTCCTCCAACGGGATGAGCATCGTCCGGAACGGGCCCCGGGAACCGTGGAGTTCCCAGATCCGCTCGGCCACGTCGTCGATACCGTTCTCGAGCTGAAGCTTCGGGATGCCTCCCGGGATCACGAGCTGGACGACGCGGATCCCCTCGTCCTCGAGTGCGTCGTGGAGCATCTCGCCATACGCGCTCTCGGCAGGGAACGCGATCGACGTGCCCGCGAAGTCGCTTCGCGCCTTCACGGACGTGCCGCCGTTGATCAGGATGATGCTGCCGTCGCCCGCCGTCCGCATCGCAGGCAGCACTGATCGAACCGCATGGATGAGCCCCAGGACCGAGAACCGCAGCGCCTCCAGCGCCAGCTCGGGCGTCATCTCGAGCACCGGCTTGAGGTACTCCCGAGAGGGCAGAGGGCTGTACTGCAGCACGGCGATGGAACCCAGCTCGGCCACAGCACGCGCGAGGGCGACCTCAAGGGATGCGGGGTTCAGGACATCCGCCGCGTACCCACGCGCGACTGCGCCGCCCTCCTGGAGCTGGGCCGCCAGCCCGTCCAGCTTCGCCTGGTCCCGAGAGATCAGCGCGACCGCGAAGCCCTCAGCACCGAACCTGCGCGCGACCGCGGCTCCGAGGCCCGGTCCGGCTCCGATGATCGCGATGGTGGGCATGGCCGTCCCTTCCGAGAAGTGTGTTCGATCGACCCTAAGCCCCAATACCGTTCAGTTAGGACTACAGCGGTGTAGTTTGGGGGTCATGCCGCGTGCGGGGTGGGTGAAGCCGGAGTCGGATCGTCGGTTGTCGGACCTGGTGTCGGTGGGGGTGCTGACGAGGGTGTTCCCGCCGGGGTTGGTCGATGAGGTGATCGCCGAGGCGGGTCGGACCGAGCAGCGTCATCGGTCGTTGCCGGCCCGGGTGATGGCGTACTTCTCGATCGGGATGGCGTTGTACTCCGAGGGCTCGTACGAGGATGTGTTGGCTCAGCTCACCGATGGGCTGTCGTGGGCCTCGGGGTGGCAGGAGTCCTACTCGCCGCCGAGCAAGTCGGCGATCTTCCAGGCTCGGGCCCGGCTGGGGGCCGAGCCGTTGGCGGCGCTGTTCGAGCGGGTGGCCACGCCGATCGGTGGTGAGCTGACTGCCGGGGTGTGGCTGGCGGGGCGTCGGCTGGTCGCGGTGGACGGGACCTGCCTGGATGTCGCCGACACGGCTGTGAACGCGGAGTACTTCGGCAGGCCGGGGGTCAACAAGGGTGAGCAGGCCGCGTTCCCGCAGGCCCGGGTCGTGGCCTTGGCCGAGTGCGGCACCCACGCGATCTTCGCGGCGAGGATCGGTGCCTACACCCGGTCCGAGGCTGCCTTGACCGGTGAGCTGTTGGATCGGCTCGAGCCCGGGATGCTGCTCCTGGCCGACCGCGGGTTCTTCTCCTACGCCCTGTGGCGCCAGGCCATCGCCACCGGCGCCGACCAACTGTGGCGAGTCCGGACCGACCAGGCCGGTCCCAAGCCGCCGCACGTGCGCGACCTCGACGACGGCTCCTGGCTGGCCCACCTGCGCCGGTCCACCCCCGCCGCGGCCCGCCGCGAGGCCCCGATGCTGGTCCGGGTCGTGGACTACACCGTCGACGACGGCCGGGACAACCCCACCACCTACCGGCTGTTCACCACCGTGCTGGACCCGGCCGAGGTCAGCGCGGTCGACCTCGCCGCGACCTACGCCCAGCGGTGGGAGATCGAGCTGGCCTTCGACGAGTTCAAGACCCACCAGCGTGGACCGCGCATGGTGCTGCGCTCGAAGTCCCCCGACCTCGTCCTGCAGGAGATCTGGGGACACCTGTGCTGCCACTACGCGATCCGCTGCCTCATGGCCCAGGCCGCCACCCACGCCGGGCACGACCCGGACCGGATCAGCTTCGTCGCCGCCCTGCGGATCACCCGCCAGACCATCGCCCAGCCGGGCGCTTTTCCCCCCTGACCC